>ENA-OPBE01003496-OPBE01003496.1-human-gut-metagenome-genome-assembly--contig:-NODE-3496-length-10434-cov-1.535408_pt1 | contig 10434 bp, 9 predicted proteins | sample MGYA00241066_ERZ501448 | MGnify/ENA primary metagenome ERZ501448 (study PRJEB25962, sample SAMEA2042585) | human gut metagenome | biome: human gut; feature: human-associated habitat; material: faeces...
CGTTTCCGCACTTGACCAGTACCATGTAGCGACAGAAGCCGGATACTCCGAAGAAGAAGCCTTAAAAATTATTTCCCTTTATAACCGCGATAATGCAAGAACTCCGGTTCAGTGGAATGCCGGCACAAATGCCGGATTTACAACAGGCACCCCATGGCTGATGGTAAACCCGAACTATACCCAGATTAATGTAGAAAGCCAGTTACATGATGACCATTCAGTTCTTTCTTATTATAAGAAATTAATCGCACTTAGAAAGGATCCTGCTTATCAGGAAACAATCGTTTATGGTGATGTCATTCCGTATCTTGAAGATACCCATAACCTGATGGCTTATTACAGAAAAGGAGACAAGACGCTTCTTGTTATCGGAAACTATCAGACCCAAGAACAGACCATTGCTCTTCCAGCTCCATATAAATCCGTTCTCTTAAACAACTATAATGATGTTGTATTAAACGGAAACGAAGTAACACTTCATGGATATCAGGCTTTAATTTTAGAATTTTAATTTTTATTAAAAATGCTTCTCCCTGTGTTAGAATATCTTTATTCACACATAGCTCTAACCAGGAAGAAGCTTTTTGCGACAAAAGAAAGGAGTTTTTATATTATGAGAGAAAGTGGTATTTTATTACCGATATCCAGCCTGCCGTCCCAATACGGCATCGGCTGTTTTTCAAAAGAAGCTTATGAATTTGTAGACCAGCTGGCTTTGGCCAATCAAAAATACTGGCAGATTCTGCCACTTGGACCAACCAGTTACGGAGATTCCCCGTATCAGTCTTTTTCCACTTATGCCGGAAATCCTTATTTTATTGATTTAAATACCTTAATTGAAGAAGGCGTTCTGACTAAAAAAGAATGTAACCTTGCTGATTTTGGTTCGGATTCTCGTTTTATTGATTACGGAAAACTTTATAAAGCCCGCTACAAACTGCTTCGAAAAGCTTATGAAAGAAGCAATATTTCCCAAAATCCAGAGTTCCAGACATTCCAGGAAGAAAACGCATGGTGGCTCGATGATTACTCCTTATTTATGGCCGTAAAGGGATTCTTTCAAGACGAATGTTGGGATAAGTGGCCGGAGGATATCAAAAAACGTTACGGATATGCCCTTGACTATTACCGCGAACAGCTTTATTTTGAAGTCGAATTCCAGAAATACATGCAGTTTGAATTTTCTATTCAATGGAAAAAATTAAAAACTTATGCAAATGAAAACGGTATCCGCATCATCGGTGATATCCCGATTTACGTTGCTTATGACAGTGCAGATACCTGGGCTCATCCGGAACTCTTTCAGTTAGATGAAGAAAATGTTCCGCTTGCGGTTGCCGGATGCCCTCCGGATGGCTTTGCCGCCGACGGACAGCTATGGGGAAATCCGCTTTACCGCTGGGATTATCACCGCCAGACCGGTTATGCATGGTGGATACAGCGTCTTTCTTACGCATTTTATCTCTATGATGTAGTCAGAATCGACCATTTCCGTGGCTTTGATGAATATTTCTCTATTCCTTATGGAGATACCACTGCAAGAAACGGTCATTGGGAAAAAGGTCCCGGAATTGAATTATTCCACCGTATGAAAGAAGTTCTCGGTGAACGTGACGTCATCGCAGAAGACTTAGGTTATGTAACGGATAGTGTCCGCCAGATGGTTTTTGAAAGCGGATTTCCAGGCATGAAAGTTTTTGAATTTGCCTTTGATTCCAGAGATACCGGATGTGCAGGTGATTACCTGCCACATAATTATCCGGTCAACTCTGTTGTCTATACCGGAACTCATGATAATGCGACTTTAATCGGATGGTATCAGGACATCCCAAAAGAGGGCAGAGAAATGTTACGCGATTATATTCATGATTATACAACTTCTGACCGCAGTCTGCACTGGTCAGTTATCTGCCGTGTTATGGGAAGCCCTGCACGTATCTGTATGATTCCAATGCAGGATTATCTGGGACTTGACAACACCTGCCGAATCAATACTCCATCTACTTTAGGAACCAACTGGAAATGGCGTCTCTTAGATGGAGAATTTACTTCGGATTTACAAAATAAAATCAAAAAATTAGTTCGGATTTATCAAAGAAACTAACTTTTACAAAGTGTTTAAACATGCAAAAACCGCAGTATCATTTTCTCTTGATACTGCGGTTTTCATTATGCTACTGACCGATTATCTTGTTTTTTTTTGCATAGTGCTTCAAATTCTTTTAATTTCTGCCGTGCTTCTACACTTAAATCCGTTGGAACCAAGATTTCTACTTCTGCATACTGGTCTCCATGTACCGAAGCATCTTTCATCGATACAATTCCTTTTCCTCTTAAACGGATTTTCGTTCCGGATTGTGTTCCTGGACGAATCTTACAGATGACATTTCCATAAAGGGTCTTTACCATAGCCTCTCCACCAAATACTGCGGTTGTAAACGGAACCTGAACTTTTGTATAGACATCCATTCCTTTTCGTTCATAGCCGGATTTTTCCATAACCGTTACTTTTAACAGTAAATCTCCTGCCTCAGCGCCTCCGCTTCCCGGGTGTCCTTTTCCTCTTAAACGGATACTCTTTCCGGTTTCAATTCCTGCCGGAATATGCACCTCCAAAGTCTGTGTCTGACCATTTTGTGAAGACAGTCGGATTCTCTTATCACAGCCAAATGCCGCTTCATCAAATGTAACGGTCACTTCTGCATTCAAATCCTCACCTTTTTGCGCGAAATCCGCTCCAAAACCGCCTCCAAAGCCATTTTCAAAACCGCCTTGATAGAAGCTGCTCTTGCTTCTTCTTCCACTTCTCTGTCCTCCATGGAACATATCCCCGAAAATATCCCCAAAGATATCCCCCATATCATCGGAATTAAAATGGTACGCTCTTTGATATCCTCCATTTTGATTTTGCGACTGATAAGTTCCGCCGCCGGCTCCCTCATCAAACGCAGCATGACCAAACTGGTCATATAATTTTCTTTTTTCTTTATCACTTAAAACAGAATATGCCTCTGTAACTTCTTTAAATTTTTTTTCAGCATCCGCATCGCCTGAATTTGTATCCGGATGATATTTCTTCGCAAGTTTTCGGTATGCCTTCTTAATCGCATTTTCATCTGCATTTTTCGACACTCCCAACACTTCATAATAATCTCGTTTTACAGCCATTGTTTCCTCCTCCTTCCGTTTTTGTTCTACTTGTAATATAACACCAGTGTTTTTTTCTGTCAAGTTTCTTATTTTTATTTCACATTTTTTTCACAACTTTTCACTTTATCCCCCTAAACCTATTGACAAACTATGTTTTTTAGTGGTACTATCTCGTTAACCAAAAACCAAGTAATTTAGTGGAGAATTAATTTATGGAAAATAAAAATACAACTGATGAAACATTTAACACCGTTGTTGAACCACATAACCACAGAGCCATTATCGGCTTTGATAAAAACGGAATACCAAAGGTTTTAGTACCGGTCAGCGGTCATACTCATAAGCATATTGATGAAAACGGCAACGAATATGAACACAGCCATGAAGAAGTCTTTACCGAGGACTACAGGAAAGCGGTTTCTGCTTACCGCAAAACCTTTCCAACCAAACAGGATGTGCTTGATAATGTTCCAGACCCTGCTGTAAAAGAAATGATGCTTCGAATGGAACAGCTTGGATATGACACTGCATTTGACCGTTTTGATAAACAACAGCCCCAATGTACCTTTGGTTTAAGCGGAACCTGCTGTCGTATCTGTAACATGGGTCCTTGTAAAATCACCCCGAAGTCTCCTCGCGGAGTCTGTGGTGCAGATGCCGACTTAATTGTCGCAAGAAATCTTCTGCGTGGTGCTGCTGCCGGTGCTGCCCAGCACGGGATGCACGCCAGAGAATTGCTTTTAATGTTAAAATGGGCTGCCCAGGGCAAACTTGACCTTCCAATCATCGGAGAATACAAAGTACGCTCCATGGCAGAAGCCTTCGGAATCAAAACTAAAAAACGTACGTTAAAAAACATTGCAATTGACCTTGCAGATACTCTGCTTGATGATTTATCCAGAACCGAGCCGGATGAATACAAAGTCATTTCTGCCTGTGCAGCTCCAGAACGCCAGAAAGTATGGAAAGACCTTGATATTCTTCCAATCAGTGCTTACCACGAAGTTTTTGAAGCTTATCATAAAACCGGATGTGCGACAGATGGCGACTGGGAAAGTGTTATGAAACAGTTTTTGCGCTGTGGACTCGCTTTTACTTTTAGCGGGGTCGTTTCCACTTCCATTGCAACAGATGCCCTGCTCGGTGTCGGTGACCGTGTCACTTCCAAAGTAAATATCGGTGCCCTCAAAAAAGGCTATGTCAACATTGCAGTTCACGGACATCTTCCAGTTCTGGTAAAAGAAATTGTAAAAACCGGACAAAGTGAAGAACTCTTAAACCTTGCAAAAGAAAAAGGAGCAAAAGGTATCCAGTTTTATGGAATCTGCTGTTCCGGTCTCTCCGCAATGTACCGCTATGAAGGAGTCATTCCTCTTTCTAATGCCGTCAGCGCAGAACTGGTACTTGGAACAGGTGCGCTTGACCTCTGGGTTGCCGACGTACAGGAAGTTTATCCGGCTATCATGGATGTAGCACGCTGTTTTAAAACAACGGTTGTTACTACTCATGATTCTGCCCGCCTTCCAGGTGCAGAACACATCGGATATGACCACCATCACTCCAATGTTGCCGAAACCAAAGCAATTGCAAAACGGATTGTCATGCGTGCCATCGAAAGTTTTGAAGCAAGAAAAGGCATTCCGGTCTTTATTCCAAAACACGAAGTAGAAGCAGAAGTCGGATTTTCTGTTGAATACATCTGTAAAAAATACGGCAGTTTCAAACCGATTGCCGACGCCATCCGCTCCGGCAAGATTCTCGGAGTAGTCAATATGGTTGGATGTAACAATCCAAAAGTCCTTTATGAAAAAGCAATCTTAGATGTCTGTGATGTACTGTTAAAAAATAACGTACTTATTATCACAAACGGATGTGCTTCCTTCCCTCTTATGAAAATGGGATACTGTCAGACTTCTGAATTTGCCTACAGTAAATGCGGGGATGGTTTAAGAGAATTTTTAAATCCGGATATGCCTCCCGTATGGCATGTTGGAGAATGTATTGACAATACCCGTTCTTCTGGTATTTTCGGAGGAATTGCCGGTGAATTTAACAAAGCACTCTACGAAATGCCATTTGCTTTTTCCTCACCGGAATGGTCCAATGAAAAAGGAATCGATGCCGCTCTTGGCTTCCGCTTAAACGGAATCAGCTCCTACCATTGTGTAGAAGCTCCAATTCACGGTTCTTCTAAAGTCATTGAGTTCTTAAAAGAAGGAACGAAAAAAACACTTCATTCTGCAATGATTGTCGATGCCGACCCTGTTGCACTTGGCGAAAAAATTGTCGCAGATATAAAAGAAAAACGAAAACAATTAGGAATTTAACTATAATTAAAGGAGTATAACCATGAAATTCAAACGCTTACTTACATTTGCTTTAGCCGCTACACTTTCTTTTAGTGCTCTGACCGGCTGCGGTACCACAAATCCAGACTCTACCTCAGCCGCTGACGCTACAAAAACAGACTCTTCAAAAACCAATATTACCTTAGGCTATCTGCCAATCACACATGCACTGACTGTGTTTGAGACAAAAGAACTTTTAGATAAAAAATCCGACAGCGATATTGAAGTCACTCTTCAAAAATTCAGTTCCTGGACGGATTTAATGGATGCACTGAACTCCGGAAAAATCGATGGTGCTTCTGTTCTCGTTGAACTTGCAATGGGAGCCGTAAGTAACGGAATTGACTTAAAGGCTGCTGCTCTTGGTCATAAAGACGGAAATGTTGTCATCGTATCTGATGATATTTCAGATGTCCGTGATTTAAAAGGAAAAACTTTTGCAATTCCTTCTAATCAGTCCTCACACAATATCTTATTAAATGACATGCTTGCACTTGGCGACTTAAGTATTGATGATATCAATGTGGTACAGCTTGCTCCATCTGAAATGCCTTCTTCCCTTGCAAGCGGTTCCATTGATGGATACTGTGTTGCAGAACCATTTGGCGCACAGGCTGTTGTACAGGGTTACGGTCACGTATTATATGATTCCACTGATTTATGGCAGGATTCTATCTGCTGTGCACTCGTATTTAACGGCGGATTCCTTGATAAGAATAAAGAGGCCGCAGACGAATTTCTTTCTACATACAAAGAAGCCGGAAGTTTATTGGACGAAGGAATCGCAAAAGAAGTAGCTGAAAAATACTTAGGACAGGACGAAAAAACTCTTGATGTCTCATTAGAATGGATTCATTACGATGACCTTGACATCTCACTTGATGATTATGAACAATTAAGTGAAAAAGTAAAAGAATACGGAATCAACGATAATCCACCGTCCTACAATGATTTCATTTACCAGTAAATCAGTATCCAGATTGTGAGGACAAAAGATTATGTTAAAAAAGACAATACGAACGATTCTTTCTTTTGTGGTTGTAGTGGTGCTCTGGCAGACAGCCTGCACCCTCGCCCACACCAATGAAACCCTGTTTCCGTCTCCATATAAAGTATTACAGGCATTCATTCAGCTTTGTACGACCGGACTGCCGGGAAGTACTTCTTCTGTTATACTTCCTCTTCATATTGAAACCAGTCTTATTCGTTTTGCCATCGGTTATTTTTCATCTGCTGTTTCGGCAATTCTGCTTGGACTGTTACTTGGAAGTTTTCCGCGTGTATTTACCTTTATTAATCCGATTCTTCAGATTATCCGCCCGATTGCACCCGTTGCTTTCATGCCATTTATCGTATTCTGGTTTGGAATCGGTGATGTACCTGCAATTGTAATCATCTTTATCGCCGGATTTTTCCCAATTCTGCTCTCTGTTGTCAGTGCAGTTCAAAATGTCGATAAAATCTATTATAAAATCGCAGACAGCTTCGGTGTAAATAAAGTAAAAACATTATTTTGTATTATCTTTCCTGCCATTTTTACCCAGATTTCCAACGCACTTCGTCTGGCACTTGGAACTTCCTGGATTTTCCTTGTATCCGGTGAAATGGTTGGTTCTCAGTCCGGACTTGGTTTCCTGATTATGGATACAAAAAACTGCATGCGGTTTGACTCTTTACTTGCAACTATGTTAACTATCGGTGTCATCGGTTTTATCTTAGATGGATTTCTTCGGATAGCTGAGAAACTGATTCGTACAAAATTCGGATTTGGAGCGTAAAAAATGATAGATGTATCAAATGTAACAATTTCTTTTGAAGAAGAAAATCAAACTCATGTCATTTTAGATGATGTTTCTTTAAATATTGAAAAAGGGGAATTTATCTGCCTGCTTGGACCATCCGGCTGTGGAAAATCTACTCTTTTAAATGCAATGGCAGGATTTTTAAAACCGACATCCGGCGAAATCAAAATCGAAAATCAGATTGTTCAGAAACCTTCCATGAAATATGTCACCATTTTTCAAAATTATGGATTACTTCCATGGAGAACGGTACAAAAGAACGTAGAACTGGGACTTGAGACCCAAAAATACAGTAAAGAAAAGAAAGCCAAAATTGCGTCTCATTATTTAAAAATGGTTGGACTCGAACATGCTGCAAAAAAACGTCCGGCACAGCTTTCCGGTGGTATGCAGCAACGTGTCGCAATTGCCCGTGCCCTTGCCGTAGAACCGGATATTTTATTTATGGACGAACCATTTGGTGCACTGGATGCCATTACTCGAATGAAACTTCAGACAGACATTCTGGAAATTGCACAGGACACAAAAAAGACCGTAGTCTTTGTCACACATGATATTGAAGAAGCCGTCTTTCTTGCCGACCGAATTGTCATAATGTCCGCAAACCCCGGACGAATTAAGGCTCTCCTTACGGTACAGCTTCCAAAACACAGAGACCGTACTTCCAATGATTTCCTGATGATTCGTGATAAAGTCTACGAAATCTTTAATATGAAATCTCACGAAACAATTGAATACTATATTTAAAAAAGGCATTCGTTTTAATTATTTGTAAAGCATTCAAAAAAACCTCTCTGAAATCTCAGAGAGGTTTTTTACAAGCTGCCTAGCGGATTTGAACCGCCGACCTCCGCCTTACCAAGGCGACGCTCTACCAACTGAGCCAAGGCAGCCTGACTTGTGATATCACAAGCCGTTCATCACAATTACAGATTCTAGCAAAAATTGTTTAAAATGTCAATACTTTTTGTAATATTTCTTTTATTTTTTATGTTAATGCAAAGATTCTTTTATGAGTCCTCTCAATTAACGCGAATCCAGCGACAATTCTTTGATTTTGCCACGGATTCGCTGTAGTGCATTGTCAATTGATTTTGGTGTTTTTTCCATAAGTACTGCAATCTGCGTATAAGTCTTTCCTTCAAGATACAAATCCAGCACCTCGTTTTCAAATTCACTTAAACATTCCCGAATTTTATTACGCATCTGCTCCGTATTTTCTCTGTCAATCACAATCGTTTCCGGATTCTGCTGGCTGAAATCAAATGCTTCTAAAAGTGGAGAATCGTCTCCACTTAAAGAGACATACGCATTGAGCGGTTTATGTTTTTTCCTTCCTGAAACTTCGATTGCCTTACAAAGCTGCCGTACTACGCAGAGATTTGCAAACGTCGAAAACAGCGTATTTTTATCCGGCTGATAATCACGGACTGCCTGAAAGAGTCCAATCATTCCCTCCTGAATCAAATCTTCTGTCTCTCCACCTGCTAAAAACATCGCATGTGCCTTTTTTAAGACCAGCCCCTTATATTTGTTGAGCAGATACGTTTCCACACTTTGGTTACCATTACGAAGCTGTACAATTAATTCTTCATCCGTATATTGTTGTAAATCTTTCATCTTTTTATTTTCTTTACATTCTCTGTCTTACAATTTCAAACGCCAGAACACCTGCCGCAACTGATGCATTAAGAGAATCAATGTCTCCCTTCATAGGAATCGAAGCAATAAAATCACATTTTTCTCTTACTACTCTTGATACACCGTCGCCTTCATTTCCAATGACAAGACCAATTGCACCTTTTAAATCAAGGTCATACATATTTGTTCCACCCATATCTGCGCAGACAAACCACAATCCCTCTTTCTTTAAATCTTCAATTGTTCTTGCCATATTGGTCACTCTTGCAACCGGTGTATAATTTAATGCCCCTGCCGAAGTCCGTGCCACTGTCGCAGTCAGCCCGACCGCACGGTTTTTGGGAATAATGACTCCATGTGCACCTGCCAGATTTGCAGTACGGATAATCGCACCCAGGTTGTGTGGGTCTTCAATATCGTCCAGCAAAATAAGAAATGGATCCTCTCCCCGCTCTTTTGCCAGTGCCAGCATATCCTCTACCTGTGCATACTCATAAGCCGCTGTATAAGCAATCACTCCCTGATGTCTTCCTGTCTGTGAAAGCTGTGTCAGACGTTCTTTATCTACAAACTGAACCAAAGTATCATGCTTCTTTGCCTCACGTACAATCGTCCGCACCGGGCCATCCTGGCAGCCGTCCAGAACAAATAATTTGTCCACTGGTTTTCCGGAACGAAATGCTTCTAATACCGCATTGCGTCCCTCAATCATATTTTCATTTCCATGTTTGTCTTTGTGTTCTATCATGAAATTCTCCTTCTTCAAAACTTACTCAAATCCTGCTGCCATCTATTCTTCTTCCTTTAAAGCGGACCTGTCAGAAACACTGCAAAGCCCGATCTTCACCAAATCCAGCAGTCGTTTCCAGTCCTTTTTCAGATACAGATATCCCATCAACGCTTCAAATCCCGTAGCACGCCTGTAGTCTGTGATGGATTGATTCTTTGCAGGAGACACACTTTTGGCATTCCTTCCGCGTTTGTATATGCCATGCTCTTCTTCTGTTAAATGTTCCTGAATGGTACGCATCATTTTGGACTGGGCAGATGCCTGTACATAAGAGCTGGTCTCCTTATGCATTTTCTGAACCTGTTTATTTCCCTCATTCATTACTAAAGATTTAATTACAAGGTCAAAAATGCAGTCTCCGATATAAGCCAGAGCAAGAGGTGAATATTCTCTGATATCCACCTCTTTCATCTGGAAAATCTCCTGCATATAACTGTCAAACTGCCAATCTACGCTCTTTTCCATTGTACTCCTTCTCTTGTATCTTTCAGAACGATACCTTTTTCTAATAATTCATCACGAATCGCATCTGCTCTTGCAAAGTCCTTTGCTTTTCTTGCAGCCTGACGCTCCTCAATAAGTTTTTCAATGTCCTCTGCCAGAATTTCTTCTTTCTTCTCTACAATAAGACCAAGAACATCTGCAAGCTTCACGATCAAGTCTTTGATCTTTCCAAGATACTCTTTTGTCTTCTTGGCATCTG
>ENA-OPBE01003525-OPBE01003525.1-human-gut-metagenome-genome-assembly--contig:-NODE-3525-length-10374-cov-2.931679_pt1 | contig 10374 bp, 10 predicted proteins | sample MGYA00241066_ERZ501448 | MGnify/ENA primary metagenome ERZ501448 (study PRJEB25962, sample SAMEA2042585) | human gut metagenome | biome: human gut; feature: human-associated habitat; material: faeces...
GTTGCTCAGGCACTTATAAATAATGTTAAACTATAGTGTTGCGGAATTAAGGTTTATATAGTTCCGATTTTTTATTCTATATACAGAAATTAAATAAGGAAACAGTTTTGAAAGATAATACTTTGAGTTACAACGTATATTTTTCCATAATAAAATTACTTTATCCAAGAAGCTAAATTCATATTTAAACATCGTTTTGCGCTCTATGTATATTTGAATCATAAATTTTCCATTATGTGAGGCTCCACCATTCCGATCATCAAATACTGATATGGGAAAGCCTACATATTTAAGTTTATGATTTCCTGTCATGAACACTTTATAAGTGGTATGATAATCTGCTCCCAATGGAAACTTTAAACAGAATTTAACTCGTTGCAACTGTTCTGTTTTAGTAAATAAACTTTGATGAGAGAAGCCTTGAGATTTGAATACCAAATCACGAATTGTGAACGGATGTTCATATATGGCGTGAGCGTGTCTTTTCATATATCCTAAGTTGTTTAACACATAGTCATCACCATAAAGTAGATCATCATCTCCGTTATAATCTTTAAAAATATCAGAAACGATATGTTCATTCGCAAAGGTGTCACCAGCATTCATGAAAAGTATATATTTTCCCGTAACATAGTTTAGTGATTTGTTCATTGCGTCAAATATGCCTTTATCTGGTTCTGAAAGTATTTTTGTGATATAATTTTGATATTTATATACTATGTTCAAAGTACCATCTTGGCTTGCGCCGTCAATTATAATATACTCCAATTCTGGATAATCTTGTGAGATTACACTTTTAATTGTCTGTTCAATTATGCCTACACAGTTAAAGCACACTGTGACTACGGTAATTTTTTTCATTAGTAGGATACGTTTTAACAAATACTTACTCTATTTTTATGAGTGTATATCATGAAAGGTAGCGATATATAATATATATAATTAAAGTAAAGTTCTCCTATACCTAAAATCAGATACATACCTAAAATCATAAACGACACTTTTACCGAATGTTTTCGTTGTAATGATTTATAGGTAAATATGCACCATAATAAAAATAATGGGATTCCATAAGCTGCCATAAAACTTGTTGTACCACTTCCCGTGCCATAACCACCATAATTATCAATAATCCATAAAATTGTAGCATGGTCTCTATATCTAATTTGAGGATTTTCTGTATTTCCTATTAGTGGGGATTCCTGTATATAATACCAATCCAATAATGAAGTTGTAAAACGGGTTGCTGAACTTAAAGATTCGTCAGTCTCCCATTCACTTGCTAATGCCCATTGTTCATTGACTTTGTCTTGTAAAAAGTCCAAGGATATGAAAGCTATTATAGTTAGAAGTGTAAATGAAAACAGGCCAGCGAGTAATTTCTTGCTTATTTTTTCTTTAAAAAAATAAAAGAATATCAACAAGGCAAAGGCAAAATATCCTTGTGTTGAAAAGGTTGTAATTAACGTTATTAATAATATTACACATTTTTTCTTTTGCGTATTCCATAATGTACCTAATTCATTAAAAAAAAGGATTCCTACAATAACTATATATCCAGCGAAAGCACCTGGTTCCCAAAATGGACCACAATTACGTTGTAGAATAATTTCTCCCATCCTTTCATTAAAGATGAATATACCCCGATATGTTTGAGGGTGACTATTTAATAAATCTACATTCGGAACATATCCTGAAAGTCGCATAATAATATAAAAAATCAAACTAAATATGGATAATATGGTCATGATGTTCATGTATGCATATTTGAATCTTTCAGCGAGTTTGTCTACGACATAAAAACCGGCCAGCATCAATATGGGTATAGTAATAAATGGCCTAGATGAATAATAATTAAAAAGCTTCTGGTGAGCTATGCCTATAATGATATAACAGATAATCAATACGATTAATGGAAATAAAGACTGTCTCTTCTTTTTTCGGAGAAAATATAAGATTCCAAATAAAGCCAAAATCCATGATTTTCCTGGAATAATATCTCCAGAGGTAAAGCCACACATAACAATGAATAGAAATACAATAAAGTATTCCCATATTGTTATTTTTACCGTTTTCTGTAATATTGAATCTTGCATTTCTATAAACTATTCATCTTTAGTAAGTTGTTTTATTACTTTTGCCGGATTACCAGCAACAATACAATCTTCTGGTACATCTTTAGTTACTACACTTCCTGCGCCTATAATAGAACGTGCTCCAATATGTACCCCTTTTAGGATTATAACATTAGCCCCAATTAAGACGTCATCTTCGATGATAATCTCTTTATCTATTCTGTTTTTTACATCAGAAATTTCATTTCTACGATCTTTGAAAGAAAGTGAATGGGCATCAGTGTCTATCAACGTAGTGCCTCCACCTATTTTTACATTGTTTCCTATTTTTATATATTTTGCGACCCAGATTGTGGTACCACTCATTCCAACATTCTTACCTATTTCAAGCACTGCATTATCCATTATAAAGATACACCCATGTGCATTGGTTGTTAAGGGGTTATAAGTTGCTCCGGATAAAAATAAAAAGTTCTCTCCCGTAGAGAATATCGCATTCTTACCTTTGTGAATATGAATCTTTCCTAATATTTTAAATCGTCCTTTGGGTTGTAACCCTGTTGCTTTTGCATATAGCATATTGTATCTCCAAGAAATGGAAGTACTTACTTTTTCCTTTAAAGACATCATTAGACGTATTATGTTGTATACTATTCCATTTTTCATAGAAAAGTTTGCACTATAAAATTCCATCATTTTTCATTCCCACTAATACAGACGTTTTAATGATATCGTCAAATGAACTCGCTGGAGATTGGCGAAAAAGTACAGATAATTCTTTTCGTATCCAATTTTGTTTTTTTGTATGATTCCCAATCATATCTACAACGCCATCGTGATGTATTTTCATTTGGTTATGTAGACAATATATGGGTAATAAATATTCGGCAAAATATCCGTATATTCGATTGTATCTTGAATAGGGCAAGGGTTTGATATGTTTCTCGCATTCCTCAAGAATAGAGAACTGCCATTGGCAAAACTTATCAAAATCAGTCTTTCTCATTACAAACATATTAAAAGGAATATCTATATTACGCGAAAGATATAGTAAGGTACTTTTTTCATATTCTGGATATAGTTTTCTAATAGCCAAAAGAAATATGGCACAATCTTCCGGTAGGATATTCATCCTTAACTTGTGTAACATTGTTTCTCTTATACCATAATAGACAGGTCTTGGCAATATGACGTCATATTTAGAAAAGATTCGTTCCAATAAATCATTTGTATAAACCGTTTCAAAATACCGTCTATAATGACATAAACCTATATACCGACAATCTACATTCTTCCAAGCCCAGTATTGGGCTGTCAGTTCACAATAACTTGGGTTCTTTTGGCTGATGTTGTCTCCAGTGTCATCTCCGATAATTCCCAAGTTGTATTCAGATATGGCCTTTCCAACCTGAATGGGAGTGTATATTCCTTTGTTATACATTTCGCAGGGTTTGTGGCAGGCCACCAATATCATAGCGTCCATCTTCCTTCTATTTTATTCATTTAAATTATCTATAAGTTCATTCGTGCATTCCTTGATTCTTGCTTCAAGTTGTGGGAGCACTCTTTCATAAGGAATGGGAGATAAATAATCCGTATTGTTTGGATTATATATTTTAAATTCCAGTCCAAAAGAGGCAAGGAAATCATACATGCGAGAATTTTCGGATTTTTGGTCTTCTTTGCAGCGCATAAGTGCCACAAAATCCTTCTTCAGTTTTAAACTCATGGCCACATTATGAAAAGAATCTGTCACGACATAAGTCGCATGATGTAAGAACCATACAAAGTCATAGATGTCTGCCGATTGCAAATATTCATATCCTACTATTTTGCAAGTCGGAGGAGCCACGCTGAAAACAATTACCCGATTTATCCCATATTGTTTTTTTATTGTTTCCAAAGCTTTCCATTCAAAGTCCTTGTCGCCAATGAAATAACAGAATATATAAGGTGTGGAAACGGATATCCGATTCACAAGAGACCCTTTGTGGGAAAATTGTATCCAACTATTTTCATCGAGTAAAAGAACCGGGTCTAATACAGTTTTTACTGTTTTTCCCGTAAGGGCAGATAACACTTTTGATCCTGTTTCCTCCCTGCAAAAGATTGCACTGAAAGAGGAAAGATATTTTTTGTATATGTCTTGTTGCTCTTCCGGAATCCTACTGACCGCTATGGAAGAGGAATAGGCTATTTTCTTTTGATCTTCTTTCACGAAATCAAGCATGTAGAACGTATCAAGATTATATGGATTCCATATTTGGTCGCTTCCCGTGAGGAATTTATCGTATTGCTTATTCAATAATTCAATATCCTTTGGACAGGTAGCAAGAGGAGCAAAACAAAATTCATTTTTCAAGAACTTCATGATTTTCGTTTGGCGGACTTCCTCTGGTTTTCTTATACTTAATATATTCTTGATTAATACAACACATTTGGAACGGAATTCCCTTTGTTGTCCCGGATATTGGTGAAACTTCTTCCGTCCCTGAAACGGTCTTATCATGTCCACATAAATCCCTTTGGAACGAAGCACTGTGTAAAGTGCGTAAGCTTGAAGGTTGGTACCGTAATTATTACTGCCATACCATGTCACAAGGCATACTTTCAGGTTTTCCACTGCTTTCTTCATTGCATATTTTTCTTTTTTATCCCTTGAATATCTTTTTAAGTTTACCATAGGTTTCTTCGCCTATCAGTCTTTTTACCATTTCTTTCGATTGTTCTTTATGGGATTGCCTGATTGTTGACATTATTTTTAATGCTGTGTTTTCGTCCGTGTCCTTGGTAAAAGCTTCCAATAAAATGGGCTTTTCGGATGATGGGTTTAAAAAATCAGGCAAGACTTTTTCATATTCTTCTTTGCCGGAAGCGGTGAGATAAATAAACCCTAAGTCTTCGGCATAATGGCGTACCAATTTTGGGGACTGCTTTCCGTAATGTCCTTCTGCACAAATGTATGGATAGGCTTCATGTCCTAACATTGATCCCATATTCATGTGATGGGTAAATTCGCATCCTTTTCCATTGTTAACTAATAGGATTCTTATGTTTTTTCCCAAATGTCTGTTCCCGAGTGAATTCATGTCATAGAAGAATGACAAGTCACCCACCACACCAAGATATAATTTTTCCGGATGTACCCATGAGGCTCCTATAAGGGTGGACATATTGCCATCAATGCCGAAACCACCTACGTTGGAGAATGAAATGACTCCTTGTGGAAGTTTGAAGAAATTCCATGATCTCAAAGAGGTCAGAATGCCTAAATGTAATATTGTTCCTTCCGGTAATTTTCCGGAGGTTACAGAAGCCATCCATATATTTGAGAATGGCAAATCCGGTAGAGATTGCATTATAGCTTCATACTCTTCCTTATAAGATGGATATTCGTCAATAGGGTAAGTGCTATCTTCTTTCGCATAATGGTTAAAAAAGAAAGTCTCATCCATTTCAAAAACATTTACCAACTTCTTGAAGGGGTCTCGGATTTCACCATCTTCGCTCACGCGCCAAACTTCTTGTGCATAAGGACTGATATTGAACATATCCCCGGAAATTTCTCCTAAATGTATCAGTAGTTTCAACGAACGTTTGATTTTACCACTCTGTAACTGAATGAGAGAGTAATTCATTTTGTATTTCCCATAATATCCACTGGTATGGTCACAAAATACGATGGCATGATGCTTTTTACAGAAAGCCTCAATGTTCGCTTCTTCTTGCTGGTTGAACTTTTTATGCGAGCCGATGAAGATTCCTATCTGACCTTGGGGTAACGACGGAAGTTCGTTTTTATAATTGTACCTGTGGATTACACGAGTGCATGGAAGTTCAGTTATGGAAAAATCCGGGTTATAAGAAGTAATCAGATTGATATGTGCAGGTCCTCCTCCATGTCTTGTGAGTTCAAGTATGGCTTCATTGATTTTATTCACAGCGTACCATTCCTGGCGTTCGCAATTAATTTCATCCACCTGAAAACTCTTTTTTACTATATCTGCCGGTAACTGTATGCGATTCGTTATTTGGTCTTTCAAGTTACCTATCCATTCCGAATATTGCGAGGATGTCACCACAAGAATGGGGAGCTTACGATAATAGGCTTCTGTCAATGCCGGCATATAGTTGCGAGACGAAGTGGCACCCGTACAACTTAACATTACCGGTTCTCCGCTTTCTGCTGCCAGACCGCATGCCATATAGGCCGCACTGCGTTCATCAACTGAAGAGTAAATCTTGAAATATGAATCATGTTGCAGGCTGGCTACAAGTCTTAAATTCGTTGTTCCTGGAGAAGCTATGATATTACGTATTCCATGGGCTTTTAAGAGTGAAATCAGTATAAGGGAATTTTTTTCAGATGTATAATGTAAGTCCATATTATAATTGTTTTCTTATTTTTAGTTTGTTTTTAATCATGTTACATACAGTATTTCTTTCTGAATGCGTCATTCCTATATAATATATTGTGGGGATTGTTGACATGAAACTTACTATACATGTCAGTATAAGTCTTCCAAATGAAGCAGGAAGAACCTCAACAATAGAAACGGGTAGAATGAAACAAACAAGCAGAACTATTAAAACCATACCCAGCACCTCATTTACATATCGCCAGACCGGAAACTTCACCATACTTTTTAGAAGGAAGAGCCTGACGAATATGAGGAGTATATTGTCTAATATGTAAACAATGTAATAGATTTCGGGATTGCAACCTAATTTAAATAATAACCATGTGAAAGGAAATACTAAACAACCAAATCCTCCCACATAAAGATAATAACGTTTGATGTTTCCTGTACCCAATGCCAAAGTGGTTAGCGGTGCTCCTGGCAAATCCGCCAAAGCTACAAATAGTGCTAACCTCAAAAATAAAGGAGCATAAGGAGGAACTTCTTTCAACCACAGTCCTAAGACATAGTCGGCTTCTAACACCAATGGAATTAAAAAAAACAGCATGAGGTAGAAAGAAAATTTTGCTCCTTTGAATACCAATTTGAAGGATTCGGTGGTATTTCCTTCTGCATAGGTCTTGATAATTTGGGGATTCAATGCTGTCGTGAAATTATTCACAAACATTCGAACCGCAGAATCCACTTGGGTGGCTACTCCACGTGCAGCATTGAGTACCACTCCAAAGAAGATATTGATGATAAGGTTTACCCCTTGGGTATTGAAGATGTAGGCACTTGTCCCAAAAAGGTACCATCCTGCAAAACTTCCGATTTCCCTAAAAAGGGATTTATCGAGGATAAAATGATAATGGCACTCTTCAAAGTGTTTTCTGCAATAGAAACTATATACTAATCTCAAAAACAGTGCTATGGAGGTCAAAAGAATAGCATACAGAATAAGCTTGTCCATTGCAAACAGCACAAGTAGGTAAACTGCTCCAAGTTTTAATAAAGATTCCCCTAAGCCAATATAGGCAAAAGCTTTCATGTGTTCATGGGCAACAATGAGTGCGTTGTAGGGGACGCTGATAAGTCCAAGTATAAAAGACAATAATGAACATTGAAAAACCCATAAGGCTGCAAATTCCCTTCCTTCAGGAATATTCATTTTGGTGTAAATGAACCATGCGCCTACCAATTCAGCTAATATAATAATGATGGCTGAAAGGACTATTTGTATATTAATGCTGGTGCAGAAAATTCTGTTTAATCGTATTTTATCCCCTCGTCCCAGTTCAAAAGTAATGAAACGGGAAATAGAATTTGTAAGTGATGCTGAAACCAATGCGAACATGGCTACAAATCCACCTACTACATTATATATTCCATAGTCTTCTATACCCAATGTGGAAAGTACCACTCTGGAAGTATACAGACTGATGACAAGAGATAAAAATGTCCTGAGGTATAAGAAGGCTGTATTTTTTATAAGCCTTGTTCTATTATTGTTTTTTTCCACTTTACCTGTTAATTAAAAGGTATATGGGATATCGTCATAGGTTATAATTCCTGCTCCTCCTGACATTTGAATGAGTACCCTAAACCGATTGAGTTAAAATTTAGTTTAATAATTTGTTTCCAAAGCGATTTTTCCGTTTATAGGAGCGGTATGAATTGTTAGTACCCAATTTTGCCCCCCCCCCCAATCTTGAAAAGCCGTTTTTTTCGGGAAACGGTTCGCATCTTTCATACTTGTTGTATACCAATGTGTTAAGGTGAACCCTATCATAAAAAAACTTCACAGGAGTTTTTCCAAAAACATCCTTCATCTTTCAGGATGTATGTTAATCCTTTCATTACTTGTATGTTATGGACTGAAGGATGTTTCAGGCATCTTTCAGCCAAGCTTCATTCCGCAGGGAAGAGAACGGAAAATCAGTCGGCTGAGAATGAAAAATCGTTTGGCTTAGATTAGAGAATCGTTTGGCGCAGAGCGTTTGACGGCTCTCAGCCATGAAAGGGAACTGAAAGATGAGCATTTCATCTTTCAGCCCGTAATATGTTATATAATAGATATTTACCACATATCCTGAAGGATGAAGGATATTTTTGCAAACTCTTAGGGTAGAGTGTATTTTATCTCGTAATCACCCAATCCTTCAGCGTATGCCGTTCCATGTCAAAGTTGATTCCGACCTTCACCATGGGCAAGCCGCACAAAGCGAAGCGTTCGGGATAGTTTTTCAGGTCAATCTGCTGCATGGCAGCCTCGGCAGATTGGTTCAGTTTCAGTTCCACGACGTAGAGCGTGGTGGCCGTGCGCATCACCATGTCCACCCGTCCCTTCGGGGTACGTACTTCCACATCCACATACATGCCCAAGAGACTGAAGATGACGTAGAGCATCTGTTGGTAGTGGCCTTCGTAATCCGTACGGTCGCAGTAAGGGACGGTGGAAAGGAACGTTTGCAACAAACGTAACGCATCGTCCAACCGCTCCTCGTAAATGGCCTCATAGAGCAAAGCTACGGTGGTCAATCCGTCTGTCGTGCGGCGGTCCAAATAGCCGGGCAAAAGGCTCTTCATCAGTCCGATGCGCACTTCCTTGTTGGGGATGTCCAAGGTGTAGAGTTGCGTGATGGGGGAATACCCCTTGATGGTGACGTAACCGCTTTGATAGAGCAACGGGGCGATGTCCGTCATGCGTTCCGTCGGGGCATCGAAAGATTCCGCCATAGCTTTCCGTCCTCCGATTTGTTGGGGCTGCACGCCGTACGTCTTCAACATTTCGATAAGGTAAGTGGGCGTACCACTACCGAACCAATAAGAATCCAACCGCCCGTCAGCAAAAGCGTTCAGCAGGCTGAATGGGTTATAGATGTCCGGTGAAGGCCAGGTGAAATGGTAGCCGTCGTAATTGTACTTGAGTTTCTGTACGACCTCCTCGCGGCTTATGCCCATCCGTTTGGCTAAAATGTCCAAGTCTTTGTCCATTTGGGTGGCCATTTCCTCTTCCGTGATGCCACAGATGGCGGCGTATTCCGGCAACATGCTGATGTTTTGGATATTATTCAGTTCGCTGAAGATGCTGAGTTGCGAGAACTTAGTAATACCGGTGAGGAAGACGAAACGCAGGTAAGGGTCACAGGCTTTGAGCGGACTATAAAAGTTGCGCATGATGTCGCGGAGAACCGGGAGGTTCTTTTCTTCATGCACCACGTCGAGCAAGGGCGCATCGTATTCGTCGATGAGTACCACCGCTTGGCGGCCCGTCTGCTCGTAAACGTGACGGATAAGTTTTGTCAGCCGTATATTGGAATCGGGAGAGTCCGAATGTATGCCGTAATCTTCTTCTATTTGTTCCAGTTGGGACAACAGGTAACGTTCCAACTGTTCCTTTTCCATGTGCTTGCCCAAGCTCATGTCGAAATGCAGCACCGGATATTCCGTCCATTCCGTTTCCAAACGTTCCATGGCCAGTCCTTTGAACAAGTCCCTCCGTCCTTCGAAATAGGTTCTCAAAGTGCTTGTCAACAGCGACTTGCCGAACCGACGGGGACGGCTCAGGAACATGTATTTCGACGCGGAGTGTGTCATGTGGTACACATGCTCTGTTTTGTCGATATACAAATAATTCTTGTTTATTATTTCAGAGAATGTCTGTATCCCTATGGGATAAAGTTTGGTGGCTTGTGTCATACTCCGTTCCTCCATGTCATGATGTGCAATGGCAAAGATACAAAAATGAAGTGTGGCGTAAAAATTTTATTGCGGAATTTTTTCGCCTACAGGAGTTGTATGAATTCCGGTTCCACCTCCACGGCGGCGGCCAGCAACATCGGTAGTTCCACCAACGGGCGTTTCACGGTGGTGCCGCGTACGGAGACGAGGCTGCC
>ENA-OPBE01003535-OPBE01003535.1-human-gut-metagenome-genome-assembly--contig:-NODE-3535-length-10344-cov-2.579454_pt1 | contig 10344 bp, 7 predicted proteins | sample MGYA00241066_ERZ501448 | MGnify/ENA primary metagenome ERZ501448 (study PRJEB25962, sample SAMEA2042585) | human gut metagenome | biome: human gut; feature: human-associated habitat; material: faeces...
GGGCGACCAATGGTCGCCCCTACACACGCAATAGGGCAAGAATGCAATTTTTTGACGGTCTGCGCCTTCCCCCACGGGGGGAAGGCTTTTTTATTATCCTCACCACTGCCGCCGGTATTCCCCCGGCGTCGTGCCCTCTACTTTTTTAAATAAGCGGGAAAAATAATTTGCGTCGTTCAGCCCGCATTCCTGCGCAACGTTCTCCACGCTTTTGTCCGTGAACCGCAGCAGCCGCTTTGCCTGCGTAATGCGCAGCTGCGTCAGGTAGCTCGTCACCGAAAGCCCGAACTGCTCCTTGAACACCCGCGTCAGGTAAAACTTGTTGATGTAAAACCGCTCGGCCAGCGCGTCCAGCGTGATCTTCTCGGCAAAATGCAGGTCAAGATAGTCCTTGATCTCCTGCACATTCTGTCGCTTCGTGCCCGCAGTGCGCACAATTTCGGGGTGCCAGCTCTCCTGCATCAGAAGGGTCAGCAGTGCAAACAGTCCCTCGCAGATCTGCATATCCCGCACGTAATTGTCAGAGGCCGCCAGCGTGTACAATGCTTCGAGACGGCGGGTGTAGGGTGCGGTATTTTCCGGGTGAAAGCTCGGCTGGCCGCCGCGCTTTTTTGTAGATGGCTGCCATATTCGGGCCGTAAAAGTGCGCCCACCGCAGCTGCCACAAATCGTCGCCCGTATAATGGCGATAGGGGCGGCGGCAGTCGAGAAACACACAGTCCCCGGCGCTTAGCACGCGGGTCTCGCCCTCATATTCCAGCGTGCCGCTGCCGCTTTCGACCACAAAAAACAGGTAGGAGGCCAGCCCCTGCCGGGTGCTGGCATGGGGGCTGCGTGCCTGCAGCTGCCCGACCTCCTGCAGATGCACAAGGTTCGATTTTGCAAACGCCGACGGCGTGTAGATCATGCGCCGGGCGTGCACAAGCTCACCGTCAAACAGCGGGGTATCCATCCGCGTCACCTCCCGGAACCCAGTATACCAAAAAAGTCAATATAATGCTAGTCTTTTGCAAGATTCCCACTGCCCAAGCACAAAATAATGCGGTACAATAACAAACAAGATACGAAAATCCGCGCAGTACGCTGCGCAAGATACAGATGAAAGGGTAGTAACCTATGAAAAAAGCACTCATCACCGGTATCACCGGCCAGGACGGCAGCTATCTGGCTGAGTTCCTGCTGGAAAAGGGCTACGACGTCCACGGCGTCATCCGCCGTTCCTCCGTCGATTACCGCGAGCGCATCGCCCATCTGGAGGGGCACCCGCACTTCCACCTGCACTACGGCGATCTGAGCGACTCCATGAGCATCCTCTCCGTCGTCAGCACCGTGCGGCCCGACGAGATCTACAACCTCGCCGCCCAGAGCCATGTGCAGGTCAGCTTTGATGTGCCGGAGTTCACCGCCGACGTCGATGCCACCGGCGTGCTGCGCGTGCTGGAGGCTGTGCGCCTGTCCGGCCTCAAGGACACCTGCCGCATCTATCAGGCATCTACATCCGAGCTGTACGGCAAGGTCGAGGAGGTTCCCCAGAACGAGAACACACCGTTCCACCCCTACAGCCCCTACGCCGTCGCCAAGCAGTACGGCTTCTGGATCGTGAAGGAGTACCGCGAGGCGTACAACATGTTCTGCTGCTCGGGCATCCTGTTCAACCACGAGTCCGAGCGCCGCGGCGAGACCTTCGTCACCCGTAAGATTACACTGGCTGCCGCCCGCATTGCGCAGGGCAAGCAGGATAAGCTGTATCTGGGCAACCTGTCCAGCCTGCGCGACTGGGGCTATGCCAGGGACTACGTCGAGTGCATGTGGCTGATTTTGCAGAACGACAAGCCCGAGGACTTCGTCATCGCCACCGGTGAGCAGCACTCCGTCCGCGAGTTCTGCCAGCTGGCCTTCCACGATGTGGGCATCGAGCTGGAATTTGTCGGCGAGGGCATGAACGAGAAAGGCATCGACAAGGCCACGGGCAAGACGGTCATCGAGGTCAGCCCCGACTTCTACCGCCCGACGGACGTCGTCAACCTCTGGGGCGACCCGTCCAAAGCAAAGCGCGAGCTGGGCTGGAACCCGACCAAGACTACGTTTGAGCAACTCGTCAAGATCATGGTCGACCACGACATGAAGAAGGTTGCCGTCGAGCGCGCTGAGGAGCACATCAAGACGAACCTGGCTGAGTATCTCGAAAAGGGCGTTATCAAATAATGTATTCAAAAGAGGGTAACTTATTATGATGGACAAAAATGCAAAAATCTACGTTGCCGGGCACCGCGGCATGGTGGGCAGCGCCATCGTGCGTGAGCTGCGGCGCCAGGGCTACAACAATATCATCACCCGCACCCACAAGGAGCTTGACCTCTGCCGTCAGGAAAATGTCGAAAAGTTCTTTGCCGAGGAAAAGCCCGAGTACGTATTCCTTGCCGCGGCCAAGGTCGGCGGCATCGTCGCCAATCAGGAGGCGCTGGCCGATTTCATGTGGTTCAACATGACGCTCGAGATGAACGTCATCCACTCTGCCTGGCAAAACGGCTGCAAGAAGCTGGAGTTTCTCGGCTCGTCCTGCATCTATCCGCGCATGGCTCCGCAGCCGATGAAGGAAAGCTGCCTGCTGACTTCCGAACTGGAAAAGACGAACGAGGCTTACGCCCTCGCCAAAATCAGCGGCCTCAAATACTGCGAGTTCCTAAACCGCCAGTACGGCACGGACTATATCTCGGTCATGCCCACGAACCTGTACGGCCCCAACGATAACTACCACCCGACCCACAGCCATGTGGTTCCCGCACTGATCCGCCGCTTCCATGAGGCGAAGGTCAACGGCGTCGAGAGCGTCACCTGCTGGGGCGACGGCAGCCCGCTGCGCGAGTTTTTGTATGTGGATGACCTGGCAAACCTCTGCGTGTTCCTGATGAACCACTACTCCGGCAACGAGACGGTCAACGCGGGTACCGGTAAGGAGCTGACCATCAAAGAATTGACCGAGCTCGTTGCCAAGGTTGTCGGCTACACCGGCAAGATCGAGTGGGACACCTCCAAACCCAACGGCACGCCCCGCAAGCTGCTGGACGTCTCCAAGGCGACGAACCTCGGCTGGACCTACAAGACCGAGCTGGAGGACGGCCTGCGCCTGTCCTATGAGGACTTTCTGAACAACCCGATGCGCGCCGAGCGCTGAAAGGAAACGCTATGAATATCATCCTGCTGTCCGGCGGCTCCGGCAAGCGCCTGTGGCCGCTGTCGAACGACATTCGTTCCAAGCAGTTCATCAAAATCTTCAAGACCGCCGACGGGTACGAGTCGATGGTCCAGCGCGTCTACCGCCAGATCATGGAGGTCGACGCCGACGCCAGCGTGACGATTGCCACCAGCAAGACGCAGGTATCGTCCATTCACAACCAGCTGGACAATTCGGTGGGCGTCTGCGTCGAGCCGTGCCGCCGTGATACCTTCCCGGCCATCGCACTGGCGACAGCCTACCTGCACGACGTCAAGGGCGTCGGCCTTGATGAGGCTGTCGTCGTCTGCCCGGTAGACCCCTATGTCAACAATGACTATTTCGCCGCGCTGAAAACACTGTCCGAGCTGGCCGGGCAGGGGAACGCGAACCTCTCCCTGATGGGCATTGAGCCGACCTACCCGAGCGAAAAGTACGGCTACATTATCCCGCAGAGTGCCGACGCCGTCAGCCCGGTCAAAACGTTTAAAGAGAAGCCCGACGCCGCCACCGCCGAAAAGTACATTGCCCAAGGTGCGCTCTGGAACGGCGGTGTGTTTGCCTACAAACTGCGCTACGTGCTGGACAAGGCCCACGAACTGATCGATTTCACCGATTACAAGGACCTGTTCGATAAGTACGAGACGCTGAAAAAAATCAGCTTCGACTACGCCGTTGTCGAGAATGAGTCCCAAATTCAGGTAATGCGCTTTGCGGGCCAGTGGAAGGATATGGGCACCTGGAACACCCTGACCGAGGCCATGGAGGAGCCGAGCATCGGCAAGGCCATGCTGAACGACACCTGCCAGAACGTCCATGTACTGAACGAGCTGGACGTGCCCGTGCTCTGCATGGGGCTGAAGGACGTCGTCGTCTCGGCCAGCCCGGAGGGCATTTTGGTCTCTGACAAGGAGCAGTCCAGCTACATCAAGCCGTATGTGGACAGCATCCATCAGCAGATCATGTTTGCCGAAAAGTCCTGGGGTTCCTTCCGCGTGCTCGACGTCGAGGACGCGAGCATGACCATCAAGATCACGCTCACCCCCGGCCACGGCATGAACTACCACAGCCATGAGAACCGCGACGAGGTCTGGACCGTCATCTCCGGTACCGGCCATGCGATTCTGGACGGCGTGCGCCGCGACGTGAAGCCAGGGGATATCCTGACGATGCCCGCCGGCTGCCGCCACACAGTCTTTGCCGACAGCGAGCTGAAAATCATCGAGGTTCAGCTCGGTCCGGCCATCAGCGTGGAGGATAAGCAAAAGTATCCGCTGCCGCAGGCTTGACAGCCGGCGCAAACCGCGCTATACTAAATAAGTATTCGCAAAAACACAGCGACGGAGAAAGTATGCACAAGCTGCTTTAGGCAAGAGAGGGCGGTCACCGGCTGCAAGCCGCCTATAAAGCGCTTATGTGGAAGTTCGCTCCTGAGTGGTGCGTGGGAAAGGCCAAGGCCGAGTAGTGCGCAACGGCTCTGCACCGTTACCGGCAGCAAAGAGTGCCGCGCTTTACAGTGCGGAACACGGGTGGTACCGCGGAGAATTGTATTTTGCAAGGCTTCGTCCCTGATTCAACACAGGGACGGAGCCTTTTTGTTTGCTCCGGCCCTACTTCAAGCAGAGGTGTACTATGGAAGAAAAAATCAAGGAGCTGCGCGCTGCCATTGAGCAGGCCAGCGCAGGCGTCACCGACAAAGCCCGGCTTTCTGACTTCTGGCAGAAATACCTGAGCAAGAACGGCGAGGTCGCGGGCCTGACCAAGAGTCTGCGCGATGTCCCCAAGGAGGATCGTCCCGCCGTCGGCAAGACCATCAATGAGTTCAAGCAGTGGGCCGAGGCACAGTATCAGGCCCTGTCCGAGCAGGTCGAAAAGGCCGCGCTCGAGGCCCGCAACGCCGCCGAGACCGTCGACATCACGATGCCCGCCAAGATTCGCCAAACCGGCAGCCTGCACCCGATCACCCTCGTCAAGAATGAGATCATCGACGTGTTCGCCGGTATGGGCTTTGAGATTTACGAGGGCCCCGAGATCGAGGACGACGACCACAACTTTACCCGCCTGAACGTGCCCAAAGATCACCCGGCACGCGACATGCAGGACACCTTCTACCTGTCCGATGAGTTCCTGCTCCGCACCCAGACTTCCGGCGGCCAGATCCGCACCATGGACAGCCAGAAGCCTCCCATCAAGGTGCTCATCCCGGGCCGCGTCTTCCGCTCCGACTCCGACGCCACCCACAGCCCCATGTTCCACCAGATGGAAGGTCTGGTCGTGGATAAGGGCATCACGCTGGGCGACCTGCAGGGCGCGCTGAACACCTTCGTGCAGAAGCTGTTCGGTGCCGACACCCGCACCCGCCTGCGTCCCTCCTACTTCCCCTTCACGGAGCCCAGCGTCGAGGTGGACGTGAGCTGCTTCGAGTGCCACGGCAAGGGCTGCCCCCTGTGCAAGCACACCGGCTGGATCGAAGTTCTGGGCGGCGGTGTTGTCAACCGCAAGGTGCTGGAGAACTGCAACATCGACCCGGACGTGTACTCGGGCTTTGCCTTCGGCATCGGCATCGAGCGCATCGCCATGCTGAAGTACGGCATCAACAACATCGGTCTGATGTTTGAAAACGATCTGCGCTTCTTGAAGCAGTTCGAGGATTGACAGGGGAGGAGTACAGAGTATGAAAGTACCATTCAGCTGGTTGAAGCAATATGTTGACATCGACGTCACCGCACAGGAGCTTGAGGACAAGCTCTTTGGCTGCGGCTTTGAGGTCGAGGAGCTGATCGACCTCGGCGGCGAGATCTCCAAGGTCGTTGTCGGTGTTGTGACCGAGTGTGTCCCGCAGGAGGGCACCCATCTGCACATCTGCAAGGTTGACTGCGGCGAGTACGGCCACGACATCCAAATTTCCACCGGCGCACCCAACGTCTACGCCGGTATGCACACCGCCGCCGCACTCGACGGCTCCACGCTGCCCGGCGGCGTAAAAATCAAGGCGAAGCCCCTGATGGGCGTCGAGTCCAACGGTATGCTGTGCAGCGGTGAGGAGCTGGGTCTGAACGAGGATCTGTACCCCGGTGCCGAGGTCTACGGCCTGCTCGATTTGCCGAAGGACACTGTCCCCGGCACGCCCATTCAGCAGGTCGTCGGCCTTGACGACTACATTTTTGATATTTCCATCACGGCCAACCGCGCCGACTGCCAGAGTGTGCTCGGCATTGCGCGCGAGGTTGCAGCAGCGCTGAACAAGCCCCTCAAGATGCCTGCCATCGACTACACGGTCAGCGACTATGTTGATTCGCGCCTGTCCATCAGCGTCGAGGCCGAGGATCTCTGCCCGCGCTACATTGGCCATTATGTCCGCAACATCACGCCTGGCGAGTCCCCACGCTGGATGCGCCGTCAGCTGGCCCTGTGCGGTCTGCGCAGCATCTCCAACGTCGTTGACATCACGAACTATGTCATGCTGGAGATTGGCCAGCCCATGCACGCCTTCGACATGGACACGCTGGAAAGCTGCCAGATCCTCGTCCGCCGCGCCAAAGACGGCGAGAAGATCACAACGCTGGACGAAAAGGAATTCACCCTGACGCCCAACAACCTCGTCATCTGCGACGGCTCCAAGCCCGTTGCGCTGGCGGGTGTCATGGGCGGCCTGAACAGCGAAATTAAAGATACCACCACCCAGTTGCTGTTTGAGAGCGCCAAGTTCGCCCGCGACAACATCCGCAAGACGGCCCGCGGCCTCGGCCAGAACACCGATGCCTCCAGCCATTACGAGAAGGGTATCTCCGAGTACACCACCGAGCTTGGCATGGCCCGTGCCCTGCACCTGATTCAGGAGCTGGGCTGCGGCGAGGTCACCTCCACCCATTTTGACTGTTCCGCCGGTGCCACGCGTGACGGCAAACGTTTCACGGCCAAGGTCAGCGGCATCAATGCCATCCTCGGCATCACTGTACCCACCGATGTGATTCTGGGCATCCTGAACCGCCTGCAGTTCGAGGTCAAACTCGAAGCCGACGGCGACACGATGCAGGTCGTCGCGCCCCGCTGGCGTGAGGACATCGAGGTCGGTGAGCCCGACCTGGCCGAGGAGGTCATCCGCGAGTACGGCTATGAGCACATCGTCCCCACCTTCCTGAAGGCTGCCACCGTCACCACCGGCGGCCTGACCGCCGAGCAGAAGGCGCAGGCCAAGGCCAAGCGCACCATGTGTGCCCAGGGCTTCTACGAGGCCGAGACGCTGGCCTTCTACGCCGACGCTGACCTCGACATGCTGCACATTGCCGCCGACGCGCCGGAGCGCAAGGTCATCCGTATCCTGAACCCCATTTCCTCCCATCTGACCATCATGCGCCCGCTGCTGGCACCGTCCCTGCTGAATGTCGTCGTCGACAACCTGCGCAAGGGCAACGCCGAGGGCCGTCTGTTCGAGATGTCCAACATCTACATCCCGAAGCAGCTGCCCGTCACCGAACTGCCCGATGAGCGTCTGCATCTGGGCTTTGCTGCCTGGGGCAGTGAGGAGGACTTCTTCGCAGTCAAGGGTGCTGTCGAGAGCTTCGGCGCTGCGTTCGGCGTCGAGCTGACCGTCGAGCGCGCGACGGACGTTGCCTGGCTGCACCCCGGTATTGCCGCTTATATCCTGTGCAAGGGCGAGCGCGTCGGTGTCTTTGGCAAGCTGGCTAATGATGTGACAAGCGAGCTCAAGCTGCCCAAGGACAGCCGCGCCAACCTGAACATCTATCTGGGCGAGATCGACTGGGTCGCGTTCCACGCACTGGTCCCCGCCGCCATCCACTACCAGCCCATCCCCGAGTTTGCCCCGGTCCAGCGTGATCTGGCGCTCGTCGCCCCCGAGAGCATGGAGTGCGGCACCCTCGTCACCGAGATGCAGCGCGCCTGCAAGCAGCTGACCAAGGTCGAGCTGTTTGACATCTACCGCGGCGAAAAGCTCGGCGCGGACAAGAAGAGCATGGCGTTCAGCCTGTCCTTCCAGCCCGCTGACAAGCCGCTGACCCCCGATGAGATCGACCGTTTCGTCAAAAAAATTCTCGGCAACCTGAAGTTCAAGCTCGGCATCGAGATCCGCGAGTAACCTGTTTTTGCTTTCCGTCCTGCGCCGCACGGTGCGGGACGGATATTTTTTACAGATTTTTGTGTGATATTTCCCTTGCCTTTTTGCCGCGCAGGTCGTATAGTAAAGGCAATACCGCATAATTCTAAGTGCCGATACGGCGAGCGAGGTGCGGCAGATGCTAAGCCAAAAGCGCAGATAATACTGGATGTCTTATCGAGCATTTTGGCAACGCAGATGCCGTGCCGCAGCCGCCGGAGCGGTGCTTAAGCCGTAAGGCGGGAATTGTGCGGTATTGCCTAAAGATAGTATTGTGTTACAGGAGAATCCATCATGGCAAAGATTCACCGCAGCGATGCACCGCTGCCGCAGGCCCCTTCCGTTCAGGTAAAGGCATCCTATACAGTCACCGAGCTGCCGAAGGTTTCTCCGCAGGAGCCTGCGGCCTTCTACGACCAGGACAACGACGAGGACTATCGCCGGCGCGAGACCGCGAAGTGCAAAAAAAAGCGCGGTAATCTGCTGTACACCCTCGCAATGATCGTTTTCGCCGCGATCTTCCTCATCAGCGGCGGCCTGCTGGTCAAGCGGTTCCTCGATGACCGCAAGACCGAGAGCGAGTTTGCCGACCTGCAGTCGATGATCGATACCGCGGCGACCCAGGCCCCTGCAGGGGAGAATGTCAACCCCAACGGTGCCAGGTTTGCTGCCCTGCGCGATAAGAACAGCGACTTTATCGGCTGGATCTCCATCGACGGCACCAATCTGGATTTTCCGGTTATGTACGCGCCGGACAACAAGGACTTCTATCTGCGTCATGACTTCAACAAAGCCTACAGCGTCTACGGCGTACCGTACCTGGACGAGCAAACGACGCTCGGGGCCAACGCCGAGAGCGACAACCTGATCATCTACGGCCACAATATGAAAACCGGCACGATCTTCGGCTGCCTGACCGAGTACCGCAAGGCCGACTACTATCAGGAGCACCCCTTCATTGAGTTTGACACCGTCTATGGGGACGCCAAGTATGAGGTGTTCGGTGCGTTCACCATCGATGTCGTCAACGACACCTCGTTTATCTACAACCAGTACATCGACATGGACGAGGACACCTACAACCGCTATGTGGACCAGGTCATCTCACGCAGCGACGTGGACAGCGGCATCCGCCCTGCCTACGGTGAGCAGCTGCTTACCCTCTCTACCTGCGAGTATTCGTCCGCCAACGGGCGCTATGTCGTCGTAGCGCGTCGGGTCGGTGACTAATTTCCGAAAGTAATTGCATCACGCACTTTAGATTCTTTTGCAAAACGCACAAAATGCTCTCTTGCTTGCAGATTGCACTTGCTATTCTTCCGGGGATGTGCTATGCTAATAAATGCGCGATAACTTTTGATTCGTTCTTATATGGTGTAAGAAACCGGAAAGGGAGAATGCGCGCAGCGGGCAGCCGTAGCCCTTGACGGCTGCCCGCTTTGTCTTTATGCCGCGCACATCTGTACAAAATCTGCGTAAAGCTATAGACATTTGTACCCAAATGGCATATACTGTAAAAGTATTTTGCTCTAATCCAATAAAATGGAAAGTATAGTTTCAACGCTGTAACAAAGGGAGGATACCTGTTATGTGTGGAATCGTAGGCTTTACCGGCGCGGCACAGGCCGCCCCCATTCTGCTGGACGGTCTGGCCAAGCTGGAATACCGCGGCTATGACTCTGCCGGTATGGCGGTGCAGAACGCCGCCGGCAAGATCGAGGTCGTCAAGGCCAAGGGCCGCCTAAAAGTCCTGAGCGAGATGACCGACGGCGGCAGCGCCGTGCGGGTGTTCCGTCGGGTGCTGGCGGACGTAGGAGATGAGCAGAGCATCGAGCAGAGCCTGTCTACCTTCTCGGCCCATATGTCCAACATCGTCCAGATCCTGAATGAAGTGGACGACCACAGTCTGCTGCTGTTCGACGAGTTGGGCGCCGGCACAGACCCGGTGGAGGGTGCGGCTCTGGCCATCGCCATCATTCAGGAGGCCCGGAATCAGGGGGCTCTCATCGCCGCC
>ENA-OPBE01003545-OPBE01003545.1-human-gut-metagenome-genome-assembly--contig:-NODE-3545-length-10320-cov-2.475597_pt1 | contig 10320 bp, 10 predicted proteins | sample MGYA00241066_ERZ501448 | MGnify/ENA primary metagenome ERZ501448 (study PRJEB25962, sample SAMEA2042585) | human gut metagenome | biome: human gut; feature: human-associated habitat; material: faeces...
GAAGGATTAGTAAAAGTTGAATACAAAACGCCAAAGAAAATAAAGTATGATACAAATGAAGAGATTCGACAAGCTCGCGCGAGAGGTGAAGCTCCTTGGGCGCTCCAAAAAGAAGAAGCTCTTCGTGATACAAAAATCTCTTATCATTTTTTGAGAGACTTTCGTGATATACTTTCTCAATATATGAAATAATAGAAAGGCTCGTCTTTAGACGGGTCTTTTCTCTTTATAATTTGAAAAATTTTTATATTTATAATATAATATATATAGAAAGTGAGAAAGGAGTAAATAAAATGAATTTTCCCTCTCGTCAAACTATTCATGAGGTGGCGCAAGTCCTAAATGAATGGGGAATCACTGATTTTTTCAAGGACACTTATAAACAAAATTGGGAACGTTTCAATATTTGGTGTCTGGAGCTTTCCAAAAATACTAACCTAAAAGTGTCGAATGGATGTACAAAAATTGTAGTGAAGTTTGGGGATGATGATTGGGTTATAAAGATTCCTTATAAGACCAAAACTAACTATTGCCACCTTGAAGCAGAAAATTATGCTCTGGCTCATAAAGCTCATCTCGCTAACTTTTTTGCTCCTTGCTATTTCTATGGAGTAATTGATGAAATTCCGATTTATCTTCAAAGACAAGTAGATAAAGATGATTCAACAATTACTAGCGAGTGTTGGAATTATGCGTATAGCAATAATCCCCAAGAAGAGAAAGAAACTGATGAAGATTATGCCGATAGAATCAGCGACTATGTTGAAAGTGATATGGATGATTATGAAGTAGTTGAGGCCATTATTGGAGAAAATCGAAAGCTTTTAGATTTTATCTATGAAAATAATATCAATGACCTTCATAAAGGAAATTTTGGATATTTGAACGATGCACCCGTTATTTTTGATTATAGTGGTTTTTAATAAGAAAGGAGAATAAAAAAATGAATTATGTTTATGTTAAGTTTAGTGGTACTGAGAAGAATTATCTTTATAAGACTAAGTTGAACCTTATGAAGGGCGCGACTTATAAGATTGTTGCTGATGGGATTACAACCTATGCCAGCCCTGTAAAGGTCTGTTCTATTGTTCCTACTCGGCCTAATTTTGATGGGGTAATTCGTGAGATTACTACTGCCGAAATTGTTACCGCTCCTCCTCGTCCTAAGGTAAGTGCGAAGTTTGTTATCAATAAGGAAAAGGGTACAACTGTTGCTCTTTGGGATGATGGAACTAAGACTATTGTAAAGTGTCAGCCTGGAGAAATCTTCGATGCCGAAAAGGGTATTGCGATGTGTTTTGTAAAGAGATGTTTCAAGAATCGTGGATGGTATAATGAGTGGATGCGTGAGGTTCTGAAAGAGAATGGCTTGGTTGAAGAAAAGTGAGGAAGGCTATTGCCTTCTTCACAACTGTAAGCTCAGCCCGCGCCAAGTACGTGAAAAATGTGCGAATCCTCATCGAGCAGGTTGCACAAATGGAAAGAAATGTAGTCATTTATTAGTAATAAGAAAGGGGATGAATACAAAATAATGTCGGCATTAGTTATGTTGATGGGACTTTCTGGTTCTGGAAAAAGTACTTTGGCAGAGGAGTACGCTAAGCTGTCTGGCGGGAAGGTTTTTTCTTCTGACAAAATTCGAGAAGAACTTTTTGGAGATGAAAACGATCAAACTCATAATGGAGAAGTTTTCAATGAGCTTCATAAACGAATTAAAAAGGCTTTAAGGAAAAATGAAATTTGTATTTATGATGCTACGAATTTAAATAGAAATAAAAGAATTAGTTTTCTTCATGCTCTTTCAGGTATTACTTGTGAAAAAATTTGTGTGATTGTTGCAACTCCAATTGAAATTTGTATAAAAAGAGACCAGGACAGAAGTAGAAAAGTTGGAAAAAAGGTTATTCATCGACAAGCTACTCAATTTCAAATTCCTTTAGATTATGAAGGTTGGGATAGTATTATGATTTATAATAATCCTAATTTTTCTGCCTCAGATTATAAAAAGCTAATTGATTATTTTCCAAAAGCAATTATGCCGCATGATTGCGCGCCATGGCATACAGAGAGTATACAAGAACATCTTAATAGAACTTTAATGGAGATGTCTTTGCGTACTAATGAATATTATTTACTTCTTGCATCGCGATATCATGATATTGGAAAATTCTATACTAAGACTTTTTATGATAGAAGTAAAAAAATGATTACTGATAAAGCCCATTACTATGGACATGAAAACTATGGAGCTTATCTTTTTATGACTTCCTATGATTTTGTTACAAGTGGAAGTTTTAAACCGGTTTTTGAAAAGGCTTGGTTGCTTATTGCTCTCCACATGGAATTTGGTTCAAGAAATAGTAAGGTTTTAAAAGAGATTCCAAAGAGTGCTCGTGAAGCATTAGAGCTTTTAAATGAATGTGATAGGCTCGGAAGTGTGAGAGGAGAGATTTGATGAAATTTTTTGGAATTTATGGTTGTAATGCAACCAATTCTATTTATAAGATTGCTATTGAAGCAAGAGATGAACAGAGCGCACTTAAATTTTGTTATGATTATGCCGTAGAAGATAGAGATAGTTATGAAGGGTTTCATGGAGTTCAAACTTGGGGAGAAATTGCTGAAAATGAAGGTTTTACTGTAGGGGAAATGTCTCAAGCAGAAACGGAGTATATTGACGACCTGTATGCCGACTCTATTGAGAATGATATTATTTATTATGTAGAGCCTTTTGATATAAATAATGAGGAGCATCTGGAGACACTAAAAGAACAAGAATGTGAATTTTGGCAAGCGTAGAAAGGAGGGTAAAATGGAACTTCAAAAGTTTCTAATGGAGCATAAAGACGATTGGGAGGAAATCTTGGGTAAAGAGCCCTATTGTCTAAAATGGAACAAGTGGAAAGGTTTCGTAAGTTTCAAGTATAACCAAATTCGGTCTGATTTCTCTAATCCGATTGTTCGTGAAGCGCGAGGTGCCGTCTTTGTTGAGAATACTTGGGAGTGTGCGTCTAGGGCTTTTGATAAGTTTTTCAACTATGCAGAACCTAACGCTTCGGCAATTGATTGGAGTACTGCGCGAGTTATGGAAAAAGTAGATGGGTCGTTGGTGCGTATTTTTTACTGGGAGGGTGAGTGGTATCTAATTACCAATTCTGGTATTGACGCATACACGGCGCCGACTGGTGATATCAATTATCCAACTTTTGGGAATATTTTTGAAGCAGGACTCCGGAATTTAGGGTATAAAAGTTTAGAGGATTTTTGCAATAAACTAAATAAGTTTCGCACTTATATGTTTGAGTTAGTTAGTCCTTATACTCGTGTAGTAATTCCCTATGAAAGTATTGGAATTTACTATCTTGGAGAGCGCAGAATGGTAGACTATCGGGAGTTTTATTGTCCTTCTGATTTCCCAGAGTTTTGCCACCCTAAACTTTATAACTGTTCTAATCTTTTTGATTTGATTAGGATGGCTTACGAACTTCCTTGGGATAAAGAGGGATATGTTGTATGTGATAAAAACTTCAATCGCCTCAAAGTCAAATCTCCTCAATATATCCTTGCCCACTACGCGCGCAATAATAATATAATTACAGAAGAGCGTCTAATGGAAGTAGTCCTAAGAGGAGAAATTGAAGAGTTTTCTTGCTATGCAAGCGAATATCTACCCAAATTGCAGGAACTTCAGAAGAAAAAGGCTACTTTACAAGCAGAGGCTGAACTTCTTCGTTCTCTTCTCCAGTCCCAGTTTCATTTTACCTCCCGAAAGGAGTTCGCCTCTACTGTAAATAAAATTTCTAATCCAGTAATTCGCCAGTTTTGTTTTAGTGATAAGACTTGGGAAGATATGACTAAAGACTGGTCTGCAAAAAAGTGGGTTGAGAAATTGAAGTAAAAGATAAAACTAAAGGAGGATAAGTCTTATGACACGTAGAAACTTAGCTCTCCTGTTGGCAATTATCTCATTTATCTGCCTGGGTTTTATTATCCAGGCTAATTTTTTTATTACAAAAATCAATGTTATTGAAAGAGAAAATTCTAACTTGTCAGCAGAGAATATTAGTAAAGAGCAGCGAATCCAAGAACTTGAGGAACGCAATCGCGCCTTAGAAGAAGAGCTTCAAACTAAAATAGTTTATTTTGAGGAGGAAGAAATTTTAGCTAAACTTCTTTACTGCGAAGCTAGAAATCAATCTTGGGAAGGCCAAGTTTATACTTGTTCTGCAATATTAAATTTCTGTGATAGAAATAATACCTCAATATGGGACGCGGCGCATAATCGAAACTATTTTGAGCCAGCGCCATTTGTCGATGATGCTAAACCAACGTCAATGCAGTATGAAGTTATTTATTATGTATTGAATGGAGGAAGAATTCCCGATATTTGTTGGTTTAGAACTGGCCACTATCATAATTTTGGGACTCCGGTTGCAAAAGTTGGTGACCATTATTTTTCAAAGCCATAAGAAAAGACCCTACACCTTAGAAGTGTAGGGTCTATTTTTACTTTGTTAGAAGATTCCAAAGGTCGTCTATTGTTTTCAGAGGAACATCTTTTCCATTCTCTGTTATAGTGCCAGGCTTCCAGTTTTCTCCAAAGTTTAATTCCCACATCCAATAACTAATCCAATCGCACTCATCATTGAATTGGGCTTTTAGATATTTTGTAACCTCGCTCTCAATTTCCATAACAGGACTATTTACGAAATCAATACCATAATCTTTGTATAAATTACAAATATAGTCGCTGTGGTTTTTTACAGCATTGATAAGCTTTGCAAAATTTTCTTTGGTCATAAATAATTCCTCGCTCTTTATAAATTCTTTATATATTTTATTATAACAGAAAATTCGACTTTTTCAAGTTTTCACTAAAAAGTAGAAAAAGAAAGTTTCTTTTCTAAAATGTTGAAAAGAAATTGAATAGTTTCTACTTATAATTTGAGGAATGAGTAAGGAGGAATTTATATGCGATTACTTGATGAACGCACCTACGCATTCCAATGGGATAGCAATATCTATGTTGTTCTACCAAAAGCAAATGTAGGTGATGAAATCCATTTTGCTCATCGGAAGGATAAAAAATCATTAGTAGTAATAGCAAAAGAGATTGACTCAACTGTAGTCGCAATGGTTCCTAACTTGCTATTACAAAAAGCCGGCTTCATTCAGATTTATCATTTTATAACGGATGAAAAAGGAAACAGAACCGTAAATAGGGAAGAATTGAAAGTCCTTGAAAAAGAGAAACCCGATGATTATTTATATGAAGAATCTCAGGTCTTATCTTGGGAATATTTAGATAAAAGAATTACGGCTCTTGAAAAAGGTGGCGCTGGCTCAGGAAGCATTGGAACAGAAACCACTGTTGGTGGAGTAAAAAGTTCTAATGAACCTAATAAGATAAAAATTCTTGAAGATGGAACAATGGAAGTCAATCCGATTTCTTTTGAGAAGCTATATACTGAGGAGACAAACGATATAGTTATCTCAGGAGGAGAGGCGTAATTTTTAGAAAAGGAGGATAAAACGAGTTTATGGCTGATAAAACTCTAAACATCCGCATCCAACTTCGCAATGATACGGCTGAAAATTGGACTACTAAGAATCCACTTTTGCTAAAAGGCGAAATGGGTGTTGAAATTGATACTAAAAAAATAAAAATTGGTAATGGTACCGACCGCTGGACAGCTTTGGAGTATTCTGGCGTAGATGAGGATACTATCAAGGGAATTATTGACAATAATCGTAATAACTTTACGGAAGTAACTCCTAATGAGGGAGAGAGTGATGCCCAAGCACTAGCTCGTATGGTTACTAATCCCAAGAAAGGAGATATGGCGGTTGTAATAAGAACTTTTGTAGAAGGCAAGCGTTCTTATACTGCTTATATCCATGATGGTACTGGCTTCAAAGCTATGGACGGTAACTATTCCGCGGATAATGTTTATTTCGATGAGGACCTCACTTATACCGTTCAGTTCGGTACTCTTGCTAAGCCCGCTGGTTCAGCTAAGTTCTCTGCAAAAGGGAAAAATGTATCCCAAGTATTTGCCAGTCTGATGGCTCAAGAAGCCAATCCTAGCAAGACTAATCCTGCGGTATCCTTCTCTGCTCAGGGTGGCTTCGGTACATTCGAGATTGGCACTAAGAAGAACCTAACCTATAGTGCTAGTCTAAGTGCTGGTTCTTATACCTATGGTCCCCCTACTGGTATTACTGCTAATACTTGGGAAGTTACTTGTACTGGTGTAGCTGGCTCTAAGAGCACTGCTACTGGAACTTTTGAAAATGTAGTTGCTGAAGCAACTGCAAAAACTATTACTGCCAAGGCCACCTATGGTGATGGCGCGATTCCTGTAACAAACCTAGGGAACTCCTATGCTGCTGGTCAGATTAAAGCAGGTAGTGCTTCTAAGACATCTGATAGTTTAGTTGGTGTTCGTTATATGTTCTGGGGTCCAATGACCGATGCTTCTGCTGAGCTAAATTCTGCGAATATTCGCGCTTTGGCTCATAATAAGGCGAGTGGTACTGGTGCTCTTTCTACTTTCGGAGCTGGCGCGGGAGCCAAAAAAGTGGTGGTAGCTGTTCCTGCTGGCCGGAGAATTTCTAAAGTAATAATGCCCAGCGCGCTAAATGCTGATGTCACTGCCCTCTTCGTAAAGCAAAGCTCCCAAGTCCAAGTTGAAGGTGCTAATGCTTACGCTGCTACCGCCTATGACGTATATGTTTATCAACCTGCTTCTATTGATGCTGGTGAAACATATACCGTAACTATTGGTTGATAAGGAGGGAAATAGACAATGGCTGTTATTATGAATGATGCCGCTTATATGGGTTTCCCTCTTAGTATAAAGCGTGGAAACCCCGCACCTGTTGATACAACTGCTGTTTGGTATAACAAAACTGAATTAGAAACCTATGCAGCAACCGGTGCTACTGCTTATGTTGGTCAAATTTTGACCTTAGTTGCTGACAATAAGTGCGAAGCCTTCATGATTTCCAATGAAGCCGGCACACTTATCAAGTTAGCTCAAACCACTGCTTCTGGTGACCTCGCGCACGATGTCGCTACGCTACAAGGCCAAGTCGCTGATCTAATTTCTAAAGTCGGTGCCAAGGCAGGCGCTGATACCGAAGCTACTGGTCTCTATAAAGAAATTGCTGATGTTCTTGCCGTTGCCAATGGAAAGGTCAGTAGTGTTAAAGCTACCGATGCTTCTGTAGTAATCGGCGGGACTGCTACCGCTCCTACTGTTGGTGTTCAGTTATCAAAAGGTGAAGGCAACGCTCTTACTCTTGAGGCTGACGGCTTAAAGGTTACCATTCCTGAAGTTACTATTCCAGAGTATAGTCTGAAAAAGCTAGATGCAGCTACTGCTGGCATGTCCGCTTCCTATCAACTGACTAAGGATGGTACTGGTATTGGCGCGGTCATTGATATCCCCAAGGATATGATGGTCAAGTCTGGCTCCGTGCAGACTTATGAAGCTGGTTCTTTACCTGCGGGCGTGACTGAGGCTGGTACCTATATCGTGCTAGTATTAAATGATACTGCTGAGACCAAGCTGTATATTAATGTTGGCAATCTAATTGAGTATGTTACCTCTGGTTCCGCTGAGGGCGATATGGTATTCATCAATATTGACCCGCAGACTCATAAAGTGACTGCCACCATCACTGACGGTACTGTAACCGAAGCTAAACTCCATGCCGATGTTAAAGCTAAGTTGGCCAAGGCTGTGTCTGCCGTTCAGTCTGTAACCGAAGGTACTGCTAATGGTACTATTTCTGTAGATGGTGCCAATGTCGCTGTTCATGGTTTGCAGGATGGTGCTTATGCTACTGTAGAGTCCTTGAATAATACGGCGCAAGGCTATGCAACTACAGTAAAGACTGAACTAATTGGTTCTAACGGTGATGAAGCTGATGCCTCTACAATTGCTGGTGCAAAGAAGTATGCTGATAGCGTTTCTGCTACTGCTAAATCTGAGGCCATTGCTAGCGCTCAAGATAAGATTGAGGCACTAGATGTCACTGATGAAGCTGTAGCTAAAAAGTTCGTTAGCGCTGTTAGTGAGACTGATGGTAAAATTACGGTTAGTCGTCGCGAGCTAGTTGCGGACGATGTACCTAATTTGGGTATTTCCAAGATTGATGGACTACAGAATGCACTAGACGCCAAACAAGATGAGTTAGTATTCAATACTGCTTATGATAGCTCTACTAATAAAGTAGCCACCATGACAGATGTTGGAAATGCTAAGGATGCTCTAGTCGGAACTGACATTGATACCAAAGCTTCTAACACTATCAGAGGTGCCAAGCTCTATGCTGATGATAAGGCTTCTTCTGCTCTAAATGATGCTAAAGCTTATGCTGACGGTCTTGTTACTGGTGATTCTGGTATTACTAAGCGAGTACAGGCTCTCGAAACAAAAGTAGATACTACTGGTAAAGTTTCTGACGCGATTTCCACTGCAAAGAATGAAGCCATTACTGCGGCTGGAACCAATGCTGATACAAAGATTTCTACCGCTAAGACCGAAATTCTTGGTGAAGCCAACTATGCACAAACTGTAAAGTCTGCTTATGAATTAGCTGGAACAAAGGCCACCTTAGCAGAAGCTGTAGCAGAAATCGAAAAGAAAAATTATGCTACAAAGACTGAGGCCCAAGGTTATGCTAATGCCAAGGATACGGCGATTGCCGAGGCCAAAAAAGCTGGTACTGATGCCCAGAGCGCAGTAGATGCTCTCTCTAATAAAGTTGGCTCTATTCCTGAAGGTTCAAGCGCCACCACTGTAGTTGGCTATGTCGATGAAAAAGTTGGCGCGATTCCTGCTCAAACTGATTATAGCGTATCTATTACTCCTTCTACTGTCGACGGTTTAGCAAAGCGTTATACTGTACACCAAGAAGCTACCGGCCTCGATGTAAATATTGATATTCCTACCGATATGGTAGTGAAATCCGGTGCAGTTGTCACTAACCCCGAAGGTCAAACTGCTGGTACTTATCTAGTCTTGACTCTCGCAAATTCCACCAACGATAAAGTTTATATTGATGTTGGCAATTTGATTGAGTATGTGACCAGTGGCTCTGGCGCTAACGATATGGTAAAAATCGCAGTCAGCGCCGACCATAAGGTAACTGCCTCTATTACTGATGGAAGTATTACCAAAGCTAAGTTAGCTACTGCGGTACAGGGCAGTCTTGATAAAGCCGACAGTGCTATCCAGCAAGCCGGCCTAACTACTGCTCTTGTGCCCTATGCCAAGACGGCTGACGTAGCTAAGGATTATGTTGCTAAGGAAACCGGTAAGCGCCTAATGACTGATGCCGAAGGCACCAAACTCCAAGGCATCGAAGCTGGCGCGCAGGTCAACAAGATTGAAAGCATCAAGGTAGGCGGAACTGCTCTGGAGATTACTGAAAAAGCAGTAAATATTTCCCAGATTTCTACCGACCTTTTGGTAAATGGTACCGAGACTTTGATTCTAGATTGCGGAAACGCTAATCCTTAATTGTATAGGTGGGGAGTTTCGGCTCCCCACCATCTCAAAACTTGAAATTTTATGAAATTTACGGTATAATATAATAAAGTAGGGAGATAATTCCCAACTGGTTTGAAAGTGATAACCGGTATTTATTGCCTTGAAATGATAGGTTAGAAAGAAGCAGACTTCAAGCCAGTTTGGGTGAGGTCTGTTTATTTTTATGCCTATAAGGAGGTAAGAATGGCGAATAAGGAAATAAAAACCAGGATTCAGAATAAAAATGATACCTCTGAAAACTGGGCAAAAGCGGGAAATTTCGTCCCTCTAAAGGGAGAAATAATAATTTATAATGATTTAAGATTAATAAAAATTGGCGACGGCGTAACCAAGATTGGAGCACTTGAGTTTGCCAACTCTAAAGACGCAGAAACTCTTACTGGAGCCTCTTTATCAACAATTTTAAATCATAGTAATGTAGAAATTCCTACTTCTAAAGCTGTGTTAGATGCACTTGATGGAAAGGTTCCTAATACTCGTACTGTTAATGGCAAAGCCTTGAGTACAAATATTACTCTATCTGCATCTGATGTTGGGGCACTACCTGATACTACAGTTCTTCCATCTATTGACGGTCTTGCTACTAAAACGTATGTTGATACAAAGCAGACTAAGATCACAGCAAGTGGCATCCTCAAGGGTAACGGTTCAGGCGGCGTGAGCGCTGCGGTAAAGGGCACAGACTACGCAGGGCCGTCCTTTGGAGTGTCTGTGACGTTGCGTGCATCCGGATGGAACGCGAACGCCAAGACTCAGA
>ENA-OPBE01003549-OPBE01003549.1-human-gut-metagenome-genome-assembly--contig:-NODE-3549-length-10309-cov-2.693095_pt1 | contig 10309 bp, 10 predicted proteins | sample MGYA00241066_ERZ501448 | MGnify/ENA primary metagenome ERZ501448 (study PRJEB25962, sample SAMEA2042585) | human gut metagenome | biome: human gut; feature: human-associated habitat; material: faeces...
AGCGAAACTCCGTCTCAAGAAAAAAAAAAAGAAATCGTCGCGGCGTGGGAGGATACGGTGCCGTATTTCCCGGCGACGGCTCCGGCGGGAACGTGTACGAGGCTGTTCGGTGTGGGGAGCCCGGCATGCCGCCAGGCGAAGAGCGAGTCGGCCGGAATGTCGAGTCCTTCGAGGGCCGGAGAGAACATCGGGCGCCAGCGGGGAGGAAAATCGGCCCAAAGGTGTTTCAGGGGACCCGAGTGCTTGAAGATGCCGCAGAGCATGTCCGAGAGCACCAGGGCGAGAGCCAGCGCCGCGAGGAAAAGCAGCGTGTTGCGCCATCCGTAGCGCCGGCAGACCAGCCAGAGTATCAGCAGGTAAAAGGGAATCCAGATCGCCATGCCCGAGATGAGGGTCATGATCCGGTCCAGGCAGGGACCGCCGTCGAAATTGAGAGCCAGAAACAGGGATTCGTCGCAGGAGTGCATAGGTCGTTTAGAATTGGAAGTAGATGAAAGGCTGGATATCGCTCGACTTGACCTGCATCACCAGCCAGATGACGCACGCGGCCAGGAGAACCTGTACGACCGTCGGCAGGGAGGTGACGAATCGTTGCGCCCAGCGGTCGCAGCGGTCGGGAAGCATGTGCAGCAGGTAGCCGATGCCGACGAGCAGGAAGATGCCGGCATAACCTTCGAGCACCTGGGGGATGACCGAAGGATTGAAGTTCGTGAAAATTTGGTGGAGCATCAGCTGCACGGTTTTCATCGATTCGGCACGGAACATCAGCCATCCGAAGCAGACCAGATTGAAGGTGAAGAAAATGCCCGGAATACGCCAGAACCACCGCATTTCGGCTCCTGTGGCTTTGGAGCCGGGAACGACGCTCAGCCAGAGCTTGTGCAGGGCCAGCGCTATGCCGTGCAGCGCTCCCCAAAGGATGAAGCGCACGGCCGCCCCGTGCCACAGACCGCCGAGCAGCATGGTGACGAGCAGGTTGAAATAGGTGCGGATACGCCCCTTGCGGTTGCCGCCCAGCGAGATATAGAGATAATCGCGCAGCCACGTGGAGAGCGAGATGTGCCACCGGCGCCAGAATTCGGTGATCGTGGCCGATTTGTAGGGGGCGTCGAAGTTCTTCGGAAAGCGGAAGCCCAGCAGCAGGGCGATGCCGATGGCCATATCCGAGTAACCCGAGAAGTCGCAATAGATTTGCAGGGCGTAGCCGTAAATTCCCATCAGGCATTCGAACCCGGAGTAGAGCAGCGGCTCGTCGAAGATACGATCGACGAAGTTGAGTGAGATATAGTCCGAAATGACGGCTTTTTTGAATAAGCCGATGAGGATCAGGAATACGCCCATGCCGAACATTTCGCGCGTGACCCGCAGCGGATTTTGTCGGATCTGGGGAATGAAGTCTTTGGCCCGGACGATCGGGCCGGCTACCAGTTGTGGGAAGAACGAGAGATAGAACAGGTAATCGGCCCAGTTGTTTAGGGGTTTGAGTTGTCCCCGGCAGATGTCGATCGTATAGCTCATCGACTGGAATACGAAGAACGAAATACCGACCGGCAGGAAGATGTTCTGGAAGTTGAGGAACCCTTGTCCGAAGAGGTTGTTGGCGATTTCGATCAGGAAATTCGTGTACTTGAAATAGCCCAACATGCCCAGATTGACCAACACGCTCAATCCCACGAGCCAGTATTTCGCCCGTTGCGTCCGTACTTTGTAGATGGCATGGGCGATCCAGTAGTCGCTCACCGAAGCGAAGACGAGCAGCAGGAAGTAGATGCCGCTCGACTTGTAATAGAAGTAGAGCGAAAAGAGGATGACATAGACGATGCGGGCCATCGGAGCCCGGCGGGTGAATCCGTAGAAGAAGAGGAATCCGGCGAAGAGGAAAAGGAACAGCCCGCTGCTGAAGATCAACGGCTGCGATGCGTCGTACGTGAGCATCGAAACCAGCTTTTCCCCGATATTTTCCACCGTCTGGATCATGTCCGGGCGTTAGGGTTTTTGCATACGGGGCCTGGCTGCCTGGCGCAGCATCATTTCCAGGTGCGAGATTTTCCGGGTGTCGATGACGTTGTCATGCGCAACGGGCGTGAAGGGAGGATGTTGTTCGGCACCTCGGTTGATGGCGTCGTACAGAGCCCAGGCTACGCGACGACCGCCCGCGAAATTGATGTGGGTGTAGTCCTTTCCGGCCCAGCCGTTGGCCACGAATTGCGCCATGCCGCCGAGCGATTGCATGGCGTCGTAGGCGCTCCAGAAGGCTGCCCCGCTGTTTTGCGCGGCCTGTCGTTGGGCCGCAGCCATGTAGGGTGCCGAATCCATTGGGACGAATCCCGAGTCCGACTTCACGCTGCGGTCGCTGACGCTCATCACTAATACGGCGGCCGTAGGGAAGCACTGCCGGATGTAGGCGATCATCTTCTCGATCTGTTCGCCGTATTTGGCGAAGGAGCGGATGCCCGGTTCCAGGATGTTGAGGCCGTATTGCAGGATCACCAGGTCGTAGCCGAGCATTTCATTGATCTGGGCATTGACCGTGGGCGAGGTCCAGAACATCGCCTGTCCGTTGTTGCTGCGGATCGAATAGTTGTCCACCACCACGCCGGGCGCCGATTCGAAGATCGCACCGTAGCCGATCGCTCCTGCGGCACCCGACAGTACCTTGAAACTCAACGAACGGATGTCGTCATGGACGACGATCTGTCGCACGGCGGGCGAACCTTCGATGTCGAACGTACGGTTGTCCCGATCATTGACGGTCACCTCGATACGGCTGTCGTCACGGCTGACGAACAGGATCCGGGCCGTGCGGCAACTGTCCAGGCAAGCCCGGTCCGATGAACCTTCCCAGCGAACGGAGGCTCCGTCCGAAGGTTGGCAGAGCCAGCCCGAGATGTAATAATAGTCGCTGATAGCGGCGGGGGTGTTTCGCCGTTGCATGATGTTGTAGGAGTCCCAACCTTTGGACTGGGTTTTGATCGTGCGCCGGAAGCCGGTCAGCGGCGAAGCCATCGGAGCGAAACCGGCCCCGGAACCGCCGAACCGGAGCTGCAGCTTTTCACGCAGGTCCGAGGAGAGGATGTCGCCTTCGACGAACGAGTCGCCCATGACCGCGATACGGACAGGAGCGTCGCCTTTCTGCAGTTTTTCATAGAAGGCCGTGAGGCGGCTGTGTCCCGTCGTGTCGAAATCTTCGATCGGGATCAGCGTCGGCGACAGCCGGACCGAATCCGGAAGCCGGGGTTGGGCAGTCGTATCGTCCGCCTCTTCCCGGAGGTTCCATTCGTAGGTGGTCGGGGCGTGTTGAGGCACCGTGTCGGCGATCTGGCGGGCGACCTGCGTCAGGTCGATGTGGAAATCCGCATCGTCCAGATCGATCGCTTTTTCGGCTTTTTCGAGGTCTTCTTCGAAAGAGATGAGGTCGGACAGGATGTTAGCCCTGCGCAGACTGACCCCGCCGAGCGTTTGCGGCGGTATCAGGCTCAATCCGATGAGAACGGCGATGAGCAGGGTGACGGCGATCCAGCTCCGGTGTGTGTAGTCCTTTTCCGGGGCCATCAATCACGGCGTCCTAAAATCATCAAAACGTAATAGAGCAGCGACGCTACGGCACTCAAGGCCGCTACCAGGTAGGTGCGGGCAGCCCACGAGAGGGCTTCCTTGGCTTGTCCGAGCTGTGCGCCTTCGAGCGTGTGGCTGCTCTGGAGCCAGGCGAGGGCCCGCTGCGAAGCGTTGTATTCCACCGGCAGGGTGATGATCGAGAAGAGAGCCGATACGCCGATCATGCCCACGCCGATCCAGCAGAGCAGTTCATTCTGCGTGGAGGCCAGGATCACCAGGCCGATGATGATGACGAACATTGCCATACGCGAGGAGAACTGCACGATGGGTACCAGCTGCGAACGCAACGCCAGCGGAGCGTAGCCTTGTGCATGCTGGATGGCGTGGCCGCATTCGTGGCAGGCGACGGCTGCCGCCGCGACGCTGCGGCTCGAATAGACCGCGTCGCTCAAATTGACGGTCATCGTCTGCGGATTGAAGTGGTCGGTCAGTTGTCCGCTGACGTGGGTGATCTTCACATTGTGGATCTTGTTGTCGCGCAACATCTTTTCGGCGACTTCCGCACCGGTGAGTCCGCCGGGGAAAGGCACTTCGGAGTATTTTTTGAAGACGTGTTGCAGGCGGGCCTGCACGATGTAGCCGATTACGCCGATCACGATAATCAGCACGAACATGCCCATCGTGGCGGCGTCGTACCGCGACGCTACGGGCTCCGTGGTGTAATAACCGCTTTGGAGCAGGTTGAAAATCAGCAGCATAATTTTTCAATTTCAGTGTCTGCGCTTCGATTTTTCCCGGACATATTCGGCCCCGGATTTCGAAGACGGACAGGGTTGTTATTTCGTATTCCGGCAGGTGTAGTATGCACCGGCCTGTTGAGCCGGCATCAGTACTATATCATTAACGTTCATGTGGGCCGGTAATTGTACGATCCAGGCGATCGTTTCCGCAATATCCGCGCCGGTCAAAGGTTCGACGCCGGTATAGGTCTTGTCGGCTCGCTCTTGATCGCCGTGGAAACGCACCAGCGAAAATTCGGTTTCGACCATGCCCGGACGGATCTCCGTGACCTTGATGCGGTGGCTCAGCAGGTCGGCACGCATGGCTTGCGAAATGGCGTGTACGGCGTGTTTCGACGCGCAATATACGGCGCCGTTTTCGTAAGGCTCGGTTCCGGCGATCGATCCGATGTTGATTACGTGTCCCCCGCCTGCGGCGATCATTTTGGGTGTGATGATGCGGGTGACGTAGAGCAGTCCCTTGACGTTCGTGTCGATCATGGCGTCCCAGTCGGCCGTGGAGCCCTGGTCGATGTGTTCGAGTCCGGCGGCCAGCCCGGCGTTGTTGAGCAGCAGATCGACCCGATCGAGCGGTTCGAGGTGTTTTCTGCATTCGGCTTCGCTGCGTACGTCGAAACAGAGCGTGCGGCAACTGCCGCCCTGCGCTTCGATGGCAGATTTGAGCGCTGCCAGCCGTTCGGCGCGGCGCCCTGTGGCGATGATGTCGTATCCGAGGGCTGCGAGCCGTAGCGCCGTAGCGTGTCCGATGCCCGAAGTGGCCCCTGTAATTAAAGCTTGTTTTTTCATAATGGTCGGTTTATCGAACAAAAGTAAGAAAAATTTATGTTACTTTGCATGAAAAATACGTGCAAAATCGGAAGAGGGTGAATCTCGAACTGTTCATAGCGCGCAGAATCGCGCGTAACGGACCCGGCAACCGTCCGGGTGTGATGGTTCGTATCGCCGTGGTCGCGGTAGCGTTGAGCGTGACGGTGATGATTCTGGCTTTGGCCGTTATCATGGGTTTCAAGCGGGAAATCACGGATCGTGTCACCGGCTTCTCGGCCCAGGTCGAGGTCGCTGATCTGCGAAGCGCCGGGTCGATCGAGTCGGTGCCGGTACCCCGCAGCGAACAGCTCGAGAGGGCGATCCGCTCGGCAGGCGAGGTCGTACGGCTCGCTCCCTATGCCGTGAAGGGGGGCGTGGTGAAGACGCCCGATGCGATTCTCGGCGTGATGCTCAAGGGGGTGGACGGCGGTTACGATTGGTCGTTTTTTCGGGACCATCTGCTCGAGGGCGAGTTGCCCCGTGTCGGGGATTCGATTCGCACCAAGGAGATTTTGATCTCCCGGAGCGTTGCCCGGGAGATGGGGCTTGTGCCCGGCGATAAGGTCGAGATGCTTTTCGTCGAGTCGGAGAAGAGTCCGCGCCGCGATCGGTTCAAGGTGTCGGGTATCTATGCGACCGGGATGGACGAATTCGACCGGAGCGTGGCGATGACCGATTTGAGAAACGTGCAGCGGTTGGCCGACTGGTCGTCCGACGAGGTGTCGGGCTACGAAGTGACGCTCGCGGATTTCTCGCAGGCGGAAGATTTCTCCCGCCGGCTGAACGATATGTTGCTGGATTCGGATCGGGAGGCTTTTTGGGACCTGACGGCCCGCAGTGCGCAGGAGCGGTTCCCGACCGTGTTCGACTGGCTCAAGACGCACGATGTCAATGCTGCGGTGATCCTGGTCATCATGGTCGTCGTGGCCGTGTTCAACATGGCGACCGCGTTGCTGACGCTCGTGCTGGAGCGTACACGTATGATCGGTCTGTTGAAGACGATGGGAATGAACAGTGCGTCGCTGCGCCGGATTTTTCTCTACCGGGCCTTGATGCTCATCTTGCGAGGGGTCGTGTGGGGCAATGCGATCGGTTTGGGAATCTGTCTGTTGCAATATTATTTCCACCTGATCCCGCTCGATCCCGAGGGTTATATGCTGTCGGAGGTGCCCGTCGCGTTCGGCGTGGGGTGGTGGTTGGCGCTCAATGCGGGAGTCGTGGCCGTGATTTTAACGTTGCTGATGCTTCCGGCTTCGATCATTTCACAGGTCAAACCGGTGGAGGCGATCCGTTACGATTCATAAATAGAGTACATAAAAGATGAAACCATACGATACAGAGCAGGACAAGAAAGAACAGGTGCGCGAGATGTTCGACCGCATCGCTCCGGCGTACGACCGGTTGAACCACACGCTTTCGTTTCAGATCGATAAATTGTGGCGTCGGCATGTGGTGCGGATCGTGCGGCGGATGCAGCCCCGGCGGATTCTCGACGTAGCGACCGGTACGGGCGACCTGGCATTGGCGATGGCCCGCCGCATGCGGGGCGTGCAGGTATTGGGCGTCGATCTTTCGGAAAATATGCTTGCGGAGGCCCGCCGGAAGGCGACGGCCTGCGGACTGGACGAACGGGTGGTGCTTTCGCTCGGGGATGCGGAGCGCCTGGAGGTGGCGGATGCGTCGGTGGACGTGGTGACGGTGGCTTTCGGAGTGCGTAATTTCGGGGATCTCGGAGCGGGACTCCGGGAGATCGTCCGGGTGCTGAAGCCCGGCGGGAAGGTCGTTATCCTGGAGTTTTCGACCCCTCGCAATCCGTTGTTCCGAAGGGTGTACGGTCTTTACAGCCATCGCCTGTTGCCCGCTATCGGCGGGATGATCTCCAAAGACCGCAAGGCATACGAGTACCTGCCTGCTTCGGTGGATGAATTTCCGGCTCCGGAATGTTTTATGGCGATGATGCGCGAGGCGGGATTCAAGGATTGCAGGGCCCGTTCCCAGAGTTTGGGAATCGCGCAGATATATACGGGAGAAAAATAGGACCTTCGCGTGAGAACCTTGTTGAAATACGTATTGCCGGTGTTGTTCGCCGCTCTCTTGAGCGGATGCGGCGCGTCCCTGGTCCGAAAGGTCCGGATCGGAGAAGAGGTGGCGGTGCGTCAGTACGGTACGGTGGGTCTGGATTTGACGTTCGAAGTGGAAAATGCGTCCCGCCGCACGTTGCGGCTCGAGGAGGCCGAATTGGAATTTTTCACCGGAGCGGGTTCGCTGGGACGTGCCGTGTTGAGGGGTTCTGTCGAAATTCCCGGACGGAGTTGCGGCCCGGTGTGCAGTCGCTGGAAATTCGATTTTCCCGATGCCGCCGCCGGAATGGTCCTTCGGAAGCGATTGGAGGAGGGGGATTACGCCCGGCTGGAGGTCGAAGTGCGGATGACGCTGCGGGCGGGGGCCGTGCGGCGCCGTGTTTCTTTCGAAAGGATGCCTTTTTCCGAATTTTTGAATATCTTTGCAGAAGATAGGATGCGCCTCGGATAAGCTCAAGCGACCGACGCTCGAAGCATGCGTCAAGAACACTTGCAAACTCTGCCATGCAAGGAGGAGGAAAACAGAACGTTAGGTTCGGCTTGCCGTGTGCCTTTCCTTATTTTTACCGAAGATAGGAGATACGCTTCGGGAAACTGGGAGCAGGTTCCTGCCGTTTTCTTCTCGGCTTTCACTATCTTTGCAGAAGATAGGATTCGGTTCAGCAATCTTTGCGTGCAAGCCCGCACGATTGCTCTCACCTTTCACTATCTTTGTCCGGGAGGAGTTTCCGTTCGAATAGTGTATCCGGGAAGTTCCGACTGGTTTAAGAAAATAGTGACTATGTATAGGATAATCGTTTCATTGCTGTTTGTTTTCGGATTGTATGGTGGCGTTTCGGCCCAGTCGCTCGCCTCTTTCAAGGAGCGTCTGGGTTCGGCAGCCGTTACCGTAGTGGAGCATGGGGATGCTGCGGGCGTCGTGAGCCGGGAGAGCCAGAGCAACGACCGCATCCGGTTCAAAGGGTACCGAATCGGTATTTTCTTCGATAACGGAGCGGAGGCCCGGGCCAATGCGCTTGCCGCCAAGCAGACGTTCGAAACCGCATTCCCGGATATTCCGGTCTATCTGGTTTATGAAAATCCCTATTTCAAGGTTTCTGCCGGAAATTGCGTCACTTCCGAGGAGGCGATCGTGTTGCTGGGCAAGATTCGCAGCCAGTTTCCGGAGGCTTATCTGATGCGTGAAGATCTTACGGTGGCCGACCTGATTCGTTAATTTTCCAAAAGATTAAAAATAACGAAAAAAATTTGATAGATTCTACCCGAATCTATATATTTGCCGCGTTAAAAACCTTTAATAATTAAAACTATGAAGAAAGTTTTATCTCTGATGATTGTCGTTGCTGCCGCTGCCATGGTAAGCTGCGCCGGCAAACAGGCAAAACAGGCTGAAACCGTTGAAGTTGAGGCTACCGAGGTCGTAGAGACTCCTGCTTGCTGCGAGGAGCCTGCCGCTTGCGAGAAAGCCGATAGCTGCGCAACGGCCTGCGAGACTCCGGCAGAGACTCCGGCTCCTGCTGAAGCTGCCAAGTAATTTCCCTTTTCGGAACTTACGGGAGTATCCCCAAAGGATACTCTTTTTTTATGCCTCTTCCCCGGCGGGAGAGGTATTTTTTATGAAGCGGTGTTGTCCGATGTCAGATCTTGCGGGCACGCCAGTTGCCGTAACGCATATAAAGATAGGAAGCCGTGAGGGTGCAGCCGTAATAGACATGGTCGGCGGTCCAGCAAAGTGCGACATCGGCATGCAGTCCGTAAACCAGCAGCGCCGTATAAGCGACATAGACGATGCTGGTGCAGGCGACGATCGTGAGGGCCGTGCGGGTGTTGCCCGTACCCGATACGCTGAATTGATAGATGAAGGCGGCCGTGCAGGGAATGTTGGTAGTCAGCATTACCCAGAGCGAAGGGATGGCGTATTCGATCAGAGATACGTCGTCCGTATAGATGCGGAGCGTCCAGTAAGGAATCGCGGCTGCCAGGATGCAAAGCGGGAGGACGAAGCAGAAACAGAGGCGGATCATCTTCCGGCAGAGGGGCATGATCTGTTCGGCATAGCCTGCGCCGAGCAGGTTGCTTACCAGGGAGCTGGCTGTCGAGGCGAAGGCGTTGATGAACATGAAGATCAGCGACGATACGGCCCGCACGATGTTCGTGGCGGCCAAGTCGCGCTTGCCCAGGTGTTCGATGCAGAGGAAGAAGAGGAACCACGCGAGGAAAGCCACGCCCTGTTGGATCATCACCCAGACCGAAAGGCTCAGGATTTGTTTCTGCAGGGAAAAGTCGAATCCTGTGAATCGGAATTTATAGCGGCGCCAGTCGGTCCGATAGCGGGTGTAGAGTATGTAGAAGAGGGCGGATACGCCTTCCGAAATAGAAGAGGCGATCGCAGCGCCGGCGATGCCCATTTCGGGGAATCCGAATTTTCCGAAGATCAGCAGGTAGTTCAATACGACATTGGTGAGTACCATGACGATCGAGTTGATCGTCAGGATGCGCGTGCGGGTCGTGCCGACATAGAATGCCCGGAACATCGACCCGACGTAGGCGAAGAAGAAACCGTAAACCCGGTAGTCGAGGTACCGGACGGCGGCTTCCCGTACATCGGGAGCTTCGATCAGGGCTCCCATGATGCGGGCTGCGAAGACTTTCGAGAGGATGAACAGCACGAGGGCCATCAACAGCAGGAACGCCGTACTTTGCATGAACAGAGGGCCGATCTGCGAATACTCCTTGGCTCCGTTGCGGCGGGCGATGAGAATCTGGGCGCCGATGCTGAACCCGAATCCCAGCATGAAGATCATCAGGTAGAAGATACCCGCCAGGGCCGAAGCCCCCAATTCCGCCTCTCCGACGCGTCCCAGATAGGCCGTATCTGTCAGTCCGATCAACTGCTCCATCAGCAGGCAGACCAGCACCGGGAAGGTGATTTTCAGGATTTTCTTGTTCGTATAGCGCATTGGAAACGTCGGTTTCAGTGCACAAAAATACTCTTTTTTCCGCAATCGTATTTATCCTTAATTCCGCAACACTTTGATTTAACTTTATTTATAAGTACCTGAGCAA
>ENA-OPBE01003558-OPBE01003558.1-human-gut-metagenome-genome-assembly--contig:-NODE-3558-length-10291-cov-1.637749_pt1 | contig 10291 bp, 8 predicted proteins | sample MGYA00241066_ERZ501448 | MGnify/ENA primary metagenome ERZ501448 (study PRJEB25962, sample SAMEA2042585) | human gut metagenome | biome: human gut; feature: human-associated habitat; material: faeces...
ACTTTTTGGATCATATGCAATTATTGGTTCTCCATGTGATGGAGCCTCAGTTAATCTTATTAATCTAGGTATAATTGTATTATAGACTTTTTCTTTAAAGAATTTTCTAATATCATCAACAACTTCTATACCTAAATTTGTTCTTGAATCTAGCATTGTTAGTAAAACACCTTCTATTTCTAAGTTAGGATTTAAAGATTTTTGAGCTAACATAATTGTATTTAATAGTTGCATAATACCTTCTAGAGCAAAGAATTCACATTGTACTGGTATTATTACAGAATTAGATGCTGTTAAGGCATTAGTTGTAATTAACCCTAGTGAAGGTGGACAATCAATTATAATATAATCAAATTTATCCTTAATTTCATCTAAATGCTTTTTTAATTGAGAACCTTTTGTAAAACCTGGATCAGTTTGTCCTTTTTCTATCAACTCAATGTCTAATCCAGCAAGATTAATCGTTGCTGGTAAAACATATAGGCCCTTATATTTTGTTCTGATGATAGCATCACTAATTTGACATTTATCTGTTAAAACATCATAAATACTTCTTTCTATATCCGCTTTATTAATTCCAACACCAGTAGTTGTATTTCCTTGTGGGTCTAAATCTATTAATAATACCTTTTTATTTAATACCGCTAATGATGCAGAAAGATTTATACTGGTAGTTGTCTTTCCAACGCCACCTTTTTGATTGACTAATGAAATAATCTTTCCCATCTTAATCACCTTTCCCTATTTTCTCACATTTATTATTTTATCAAAAAAACAACACTTTGAAAACTAAATATCAAAAAAAGTTGAGAAAAATCAACTTTTTAGTTAATGCTATTTTTATCTATGCGAATGACCATTTGATATTGATTTTCAAAATCCATCTCATCTGTATCAATTTTAGCACCCATTCTTTGGAGGGTTTGAATTGTATTTCTAATTTGTTGAACCATTTGATGAATATTATATTGTTTTGCCTGTTCCTTTGGATTCAACTTATAAGTTTCTTCTATTAAAGCCATGCCTAGTGTTTTTTCTGCTGGTTTTGGTTTTTGAGGCTCTGTCTTTTTATTTTCAAATAACGTATTATTTGCATCACTAAAGTTTGTTAAATGTTCTTTTTTATTATCTACAACACTATTATTGGTAAAATCTATTATACTTTCACTTGATTGTGGTGTACTGTAATCTTTTATAATCGCATTAGCATTGTTACTTGAATTAGGTAATTGAACCGACATTAAGTCAGGAGCTTGGAAATAGTCTTTGCTATTGTTTTCATTATTATCATTATCGTTAATTGCATCCCTTGCCAAGTTGAAACTGTTATTAGTTGGTGGGGCTATATTTAATAAGCTATCAAGGTCACCTGATATTTTTTGTTTCTGTTCATCTTGTGGTACTTTTGTATCTTCCTTCTTAGGAGATAAAATATTGTCAATATCAGTGGCATTAGATTTTAACTGATTTACATTAATTTTCTTATTTGCGCTACTTGTAAATGAATCATAACTAGGTTCATTGGCATGTGCTATTTCGTCCTCATCTATTTCTCCATAATTTACAATATTATCGTTTTCTCTATTTTGTTCTTCAAAAGAATCCATTAAATTTGGCTTTTGATTAATATTTGGGGAAAACATTGCTGCTGGTGATGGTACTTGATAAGATGGAGTTTGATTATTTGTGTTAATATTATTATTTTGCATTTGACCACCTTCCGCTAATGATTCTTGAGGATCATTAATTTTTCTAATTTCTTCTTCTAATGTTCTAACACTCATTTTTTCAGCTATTATTCTTTTTAACATTTCCTTTTGTTGTTCTGGGTTCTTTAAATTCAAAAGAGTTCTAGCGTGTCTTTCAGATATATTTTCTTTTAATAAAGCTCTTTGAATTTCATCTGGTAGAGCAAGTAAACGTAATTTATTTGCTACTGCTGATTGACTTTTTCCCATAGTTTTAGCTAGTGTTTCCTGAGTCATTTGATCTAGTTCAAGAATTTTTTGATATGTTCTTGCTTCTTCAATTGGATTTAAGTTCTTTCTTTGTAAATTTTCTAGTAAAGCTACTTTAGCGGCTTCTTTATCATCTAAATTATTAATAATAGCAGGAATTTTAGTCATTCCAGCTAGTGCTGATGCTTTATATCTTCTTTCTCCAGCTATAATTTCATATTTATTATTAACTTGTCTAACAATAATGGGTTGGATTACACCATGTTCTTTGATTGATGCGGCTAATTCTTTTAAAGCTCTTTCATCAAACACTTCACGTGGTTGAAAGCGATTGGGAATGATATCATCTAAATGAAGATATACAACTTCTTGACCTGACTGCATACTATAACCCTCTTTCTATTCTTATCTTTTACTAATGTTATTATATCATTTTTTATAAATATTACAAGAAAAAACGGTGAATCAACACCGAATACAACTTTTTATAATATTTAAGATTTCTTTTTTATCACTAGTATATTTCTAATACTATGTTCAATAGGTAAGAAAAATGTTTCCTGTTTAACTAATTCTAAGTGATATTTTACAAATTCATTTTTGGCCTGTTTTAATTCATCTTCTATATTTGCCTTTAGAGGAATAAACAATGTTTTAGTATCTATAAGTTTATTTGTATATTGTAGTAATTTACTTAAATTTGCTACAGCACGGGTTGTGATGACATCATAGTGTTTAACTTCTAAATTTTCAACACGTTCGTGGAGAGCCTTAATATCTTTTAATTGTAAAGAAACAATAACTGTATTTAAGAAATTTACTCTCTTCTGTAGTGAATCAACTAATGTTATATTTAAGTTTGGATACATAATTTTTAAAACTATTCCTGGAAATCCAGCACCCGTACCAAAGTCTAAGAGCGTTGCTTTATTATTTAAATCAATTACTTTTGATATTGTAATACTATCATAAAAATGTTTTAAATAAACGTCTTCTTTTTCTGTAATCCGGGTGAGATTTATTTTTTTATTCCAATCAATTATTAATTTGTAATAAGTCTCTAATTGATCTAATTGTTTTTGTGTAGGATAAATATTTAGTCTTTCTAACTCTTTTATAAATGTATTAATGTCCATTATATTCTTCTTTCCTCAAATAAACCATCAATACAGAAATATCTGCTGGGTTTACACCACTTATCATTGTGGCTTGTCTGATTGATGTTGGTCTTATCTTTTCTAATTTTTCACGGGCTTCACTTGCAATGTTTGGAATTTTTGAGTAGTCTATATCATCTGGGATTTTCTTTTCCTCTAAATCAAGCATTTTTTTAGCTTCACGGTTGGCTTTTTCAATATAGCCACCATATTTCGCATTTATCATAACTTGATATACTACTTCATCTGAATAATCAAAATCAACGAAATGTTTAATATTTTCAATTGATATTTCTGGTCTTTTTAATAATTCTAACAAACTTATACCATCTTTTAGTGGTGAAGTAGGAATAGATACTAAATATTTGTTTATTTCTTCTTTTGGAGTTATTTTCGTATTTTTTAAATACTCGGTTAAATTAGAAATTTGTTCTTTCTTGTTTAAGAACTCTTGATATTTTGTTTCACTAATTAATCCTATGTTATATCCATAATCTCTTAGTCTTAGGTCTGCATTATCATGGCGCAATAATAAACGATACTCAGCTCTAGAAGTTAATAAACGATAGGGGTCTTTAATACCCTTAGTTGTTAGGTCATCAATCAAAACACCAATGTATGCTTCGTTTCTCTTTAAGATTAGTGGTGGCTTATTTTCTAGTTTTAGGGCAGCATTTATTCCCGCTATTAAGCCTTGACCTGCAGCTTCTTCATATCCACTTGTACCATTTATTTGTCCAGCAGTAAATAAATTTTCTATTACTTTTGTTTCAAGACTTTGTTTTAATTGTCTAGCATCAATAGCATCATATTCAATGGCATAAGCATATTTTAATATTTTGGCATGTTCAAGACCTGGTAGGGAATGTACCATTTGCTCCTGTATATCATGTGGCATACTGGTAGAAAAACCTTGTAGATAAATATCATCATAATATCTACTTTCTGGTTCTAGAAATAATTGATGACGTTCTTTATCACTGAAACGTACTACTTTGTCTTCTATTGAAGGACAATAACGTGGACCAACGCCTTCTACATATCCACCGTACATACTGGATTTTTCCAAATTGGCCTTGATAATATCATGAGTTTCTTGTGTAGTGTATATTAAATAGCAAGGTTCTTGTTTTTCGACATCATAATATTGTTTATTATCAAAAGAGAAGGTATGAGGCATTTGATCTCCCGGTTCCAAACTTGTTTTACTATAATCTATACTATTTTTTTCAATACGAGGTGGTGTTCCAGTTTTTAGTCTTAGAATTTTGAAACCTAATTTTTTGAGATCATCACTTAAAAACTTACTTGGCTTTTCTCCATGTGGACCACCACTATGTTTGGAACTTCCAACTAAAATTTCACCCTTTAGATATGTTCCAGTTGTTAAAATAACTACCTTTGAATATATTTTTGTCCCATCTTCTAATTCAACACCTTTAATTTTATTATTATCTGTTATAAGATGTTCTACGATTGCTTCTTTTATTGAAAGATTGGTAGTATTTTGTAAGGTTTTTAGCATTTCTCTTGGGTAAATTATTTTATCTCCCTGTGCTCGTAGGGCTTGTACTGCTGGTCCCTTCTTTGTATTTAGCATTTTCATTTGTAGTGTTGCTTTATCAGCATTTCTACCCATCTCTCCACCTAAAGCATCTATTTCTCTTACAACAATTCCTTTTGCAGGGCCTCCTATAGATGGGTTACATGGCATATCTGCTATATTTTTTATATTTCCTGTTATAAGTAGAGTAGAGTGACCCTTTCTAGCACAAGCTAGGGAAGCCTCACAACCGGCATGTCCACCACCTACTACTATTGCTTCATATTCCATTATATCAACTCCTTGTTTTTATTTACCGACACAAAAATTTTTAAACAAATTATTTATAACTTCTTCACTATATGTTATACCAATAATTTCACCTAATTTTGTAAATGCATCCATTAAATCTATTTGTATTAAATCTACTGGAACATTGTTAATACTTGATTTTTCTGCTTCTTCTAATGAAGAAAGTGCTTCCTTAGCAAGAGATAGTTGTCGAGCATTATTTAAATAAGTCTGATCTAGTGTTGAGATTTGATCAAGATTAAACATTTCAATTATTTTTGATTTTAAGTTTTCTAGACCAAATTCATTTGTTGTTGTAGATTCTACTACAATTCTATTAGTTAGTAAATCTTTATTTATCTTTTGGGGTAAATCACTTTTGTTAATAACAACTATACTAGTTTTATCTTTTGTCTTATCTAATATTTCAAGATCTTCACTAGTTAACTCTTTCCATTTAGGACAACTAAAACTAAGTCTGCCTCATTGATTAAAGAAAGACTCTTTTTTACGCCTATTTGTTCTATAACATCAGATGTTTTTCTTATTCCAGCAGTGTCTATAATGTTTAGTGGTATTCCTTTTAATAAAATATTTCCCTCCACTATATCTCTAGTAGTGCCTTCAATGTTTGTAACAATTGCCTTATCATACTCCAATAGATTATTTAAAATGCTACTTTTGCCAACATTTGGTCTTCCTACTATTAATGTCTTAATACCGGCTTTAATAATTTGTCTATCTTCTGATTGTTCAATTATCTTTTTTAATTCAGTTATTTGATTTTTTAACTTTTTCTCTATTTTATTTTTTGTCATTACTTCAATATCATTATACTCTGGAAAATCTATATTAACTTCTATGTGAGAGATAAGATCATTTAGTTCAGCACGAAATTTCTTTATTTTTTTTGTAGTTTGTCCTTCAAGTGACTTTAGGGCTAAAATCCTGTCATCATTACTTTTACTATTTATAACATCCATTACGGCCTCACTTTGTGATAAGTCTAATCTACCATTTAGGAAGGCTCTTTTTGTAAATTCACCTGGTTCAGCTAGACGTGCTCCATGATTTAGAACAGTTTCTAATATTTTATTTGTAGTATTAATTCCACCATGACAGTTTATTTCAACTATATCTTCTTTGGTGTAGGTCTTGGGACTTTTCATAACTGTAATTAATACTTCATCTATTGGTATTTTTTCATCAACTATATGGCCGTAGTGAATTGTATGAGTTGGCACTTCATTTAAATCCTTGCCCGTAAATATTTCGTTTACTATTTTAATAGAATCTTTGCCACTTACTCTAATTATAGAAATAGCTCCTACTCCCATAGCAGTAGAAATAGCCGCAATTGTATCATTCATATTTTTTTCTCCTTTCTCAAAAATATTAACAATGGATAAAATCGTCTTTATTATAGCACATTTTATTTTGGAAATATATAATGCTCTTTATATTTTTAAGATAGTATTCAATTTAGATGGTATTTGTTTTTCATTTTAATGTAAAAAAAAGAAGAATTATTCTCCTTTTGGTTTAATTACAACGTACCTTTCTGGCTCTTCGCCACAGCTTTCAGTATAAACTTTTGAGCTATTTGCTAAGGCATTATGGATTATTCTTCTTTCATAAGAATTCATAGAATCAAGTTTAGCTTCAACTTTTGTTTCTGATACTTCTCTTGCAATATTTTTTGCCAAACGTATCAAATTACGTTCTTTCTTTTCTTGATAATCATTTATATCAATGGTAAATTTAAAATTTTGATTTATTTCTTTATTTATAGCTTGCCCTACTAGTATTTGTAGAGATTTCAAATTTTTACCATTTTTACCAATTAATAGTGAGTCATTATCTGAATAAATTTTATATAGGGGAGTATTATTTTTATTAAATACTTCTATTTTTATATTAAATCCCATATTTTTTAATAGGTTTTGAATATATTCTTTAGTAAATTTTATTATTTCTTCTTTTTCTATAACTTCAATTTCTACTTTTGTAGAAAATAGACTCTTTTTTGAACTTAATTCATTAATAAATAAATTATCTATATTTGACTCTTCTAATGATATTTTTGCTTGTTGAATTGCCTCGTCTTTTGATTTTCCTATGAACTTATGCTTTTCCATACTTTTTTTTACTTCCTTTCTTTAAATTATCTTTTGTCATTGTAACCTTTACTAATTTATTTTGTAAGATTGTACATAGATTATTAAAGAACCAGTAAACACATAAAGCTGATGGCATGAATAGAGCTGTTACGATAATCATTACGCTCATAAATATAGGCATTGATTTCATACTATTATCTAATTGATTTGATGACATGTTCATTTTAAATGAATAATATGTAGTAGCTGCGATTAAAAGCATTAGTATTATATATATATAGAAAGAACTTCTTGTAAATCCTACCCATGGTGTTGTCCCAAGTTGAAGACCTAAGAATGTATCTTCAAATATAGCTGGGAAACGTTGAACAGCTTCATAAAAAGCAATGAATAAAGGTAATTGAATGAAAGAGAATAAACATCCTGATAAAGGATTAATGTTATATTTCTTATATACCATCATCATTTCTTGAGATTGTTTTGATAATGATTCTTCATCCTGCTTACCGGCATACTTCTTTTGAATTCTTTGTAATTCTGGATTAGCTTCTTGCATTACTTGTGACTGTTTAACTGTCTTTCTTGTTAATGGATATGTTATTAATCTTATTATAAGAGTTACTATTATCAATGCGATAGCATAATTACCAGTTGTTTTACCTAACTGAAGAATAACAAACGCTAATGGTTTAACAAATACTGTTGTCCAGATTCCTTCATATTTTCCTGAATTTATTTTAAATTTATCGCAAGTTGGTAACTTATCTATATTAACTTTATTTTCTTTATACTTTGCTATGGATTTTTTATTTGTTGGTTGGCAAAGAATATTTTCTGTTAAGTTTTGGCCTGTTTCTTCATTTTTGATGGCCTTTTTATTTTTATCAACTAAGGTTTTAGTACATCCTGTTGTTAAAGTTAATATAAGTAAAATTAATATTAATAGTTTTTTTGTGTTTTTTTTTCTTGATTGGGTTTTATTGTTCATGTGGTTTCTCCTTTTTTAGTAGAAAAATCAGACTTTCTTCCAAATCTTGAAAGCTTGCTGATAATGCACTACCTCTTAATATTATAATATAGTCTTGGTAATTTATATAGTCTTTTCTATATTTATCGATTATGCTTCTTATTTTTCTTTTATATTTATTTCTTGTAACTGCATTACCAATTTTTTTACCGACCGAAATTCCAAAACGATCGTAACTCTTATTATTAGGGAGATGGTAAATAACAAAATACTTATTTTTACTGCATATTCCTGTTTTAATTAGGCAATTAAACTCTTCCCTCGTTTTTACTATATATTTTTTTTTCATATATACTCCTCTTAATGTTAAAAAAACCACTATTTAAAACAGTGGATTATTTACAAAGAGCTTTACGACCTTTGCGACGACGACGATTTAGAATATTTGTTTTCTTACGTGCAAAAAAACCTAATTTTTTTTGTTTTTTACGATTATTTGGTTGATATGTTCTTTTCATCTTTCCACCTCCAGACATAAATCTCCATTATTATAATAAGAAATTTATACTTTTGTCAACAAAATGTGTGGATATAATTTAAATTTCCTGATGTTTTTTTACTTTTTTTATGTAATTAACAAAATCCACAACTCTGTGGATTGGTTTTTTTTACATGTTAATACCATTTTTGTGGAAAATGTGGAAAAGTATAATATATCCTTATAATATATATGTTTTAATTGTGGATTAATCTGTGGATTGTATGTGAATAATTTTTTATCTTATTTTTTTGAATATTTTTATGCACATTAATTTGTGTATTTTTACCTTTTTTTACTTTAGAAAAATATTTGGATATTGTTTTTTTATTAAATTGTTAAATTTTCTAAAAAAATTGCAGTTTTCAATATCAACAATTATATTAATTAAATTTTTATCAAATTTTTGTTTCTTTTTTGTACATTTTGCTTTATTATAATGTTGTAAATTTTATCTTGCGGGGAGATGGTAGTATGAATGTTGATGTTTTATGGCAAAATTTTTTAAATCAAATAAAAGACGAACTATCATCTTTAGCATATACTACCTGGTTTGTTGACACTAAGTTATATAAATTAGAAAATGGAAAAGCAACTATTATTGTTCCTATGCAAATCCATAAAAAACATATGGAGGACAACTATTTAGATCAGATTAAAGATATATTGAATAGAATAACGGGAACAAATTTTGAAATCGAATTTTTATTAGAAGAAGAAGTAAAAGAAATAGAAAAAGAAAAATCCACAGAAAAAGTGGAAAGTTTACCAACGGGAGTTCCTCATCTAAGTAAAGAACAAAGCAATTTAAATAGTAAATATACTTTTGATAATTTCATAGTTGGAAATAGTAATAAGTTTGCTCAAGCCGCGGCACTTTCTGTGGCTGAAAATCCTGGGAAAATGTATAATCCTTTATTCTTATACGGTAATAGTGGCCTTGGTAAAACACATTTAATGCACGCTATTGGTAATTATATTGTAGAAAATAGCAACAGAAGAGTTCTTTATGTAACAAGTGATGAATTTATTAATGATTTTATAGGAATTAACAAAAGAGATCATAATGGAACTAATTTCAATCATGTAGACTTTTTTAAAAATAAATATAGAAATATTGATGTTTTAATTATAGATGATATTCAATTTTTAGGTGGAGCAACTCAAACACAGCAAGAATTCTTTCATACTTTTAACACATTATATAGTGATTCTAAGCAAATTATTATTTCCTCTGATAGATCACCAGATGATTTAAAACTGTTAGAAGACAGATTACGAACTCGCTTTTGTTGGGGATTAACAGTTAATATATTTCCACCAGACTTTAATTTAAGGGTAGAAATTATAAAAAGAAAGATAATTGCAGGCAACTTTGAAAAAGAAATATCAGAAGATGTAATTGAATACATTGCTTCAAATATGGGAAGTGATGTAAGACAGTTAGAGGGGTCAATTACAAGACTTGTGGCATATTCAGCTATAATGGGTGGTTCAGAAATTAACTTAGAACTGGCAATAGAGGCCTTAAAGGACTTTATCAGTAAGGGAATTAGTGAAAAAAATGATGTTCATAGAATACAAAAAGTTGTAGCGGAATACTTCCAGATAAGTGTTGAAGATATAAGAAGTAAAAAGAGAAGCTCGAATATTGCCTTTCCTAGGCAAATAGCCATGTATTTGTGTAGAAAATTGACATCTGAATCTTTCCCTAAAA
>ENA-OPBE01003573-OPBE01003573.1-human-gut-metagenome-genome-assembly--contig:-NODE-3573-length-10263-cov-1.524980_pt1 | contig 10263 bp, 9 predicted proteins | sample MGYA00241066_ERZ501448 | MGnify/ENA primary metagenome ERZ501448 (study PRJEB25962, sample SAMEA2042585) | human gut metagenome | biome: human gut; feature: human-associated habitat; material: faeces...
TCCCAGCCGCTTTGCCTGTTCATCTGCGCCGCCGAATGCAAATGCCCCGGATAGTTCTCCCTTTGCATTGACTACACGGTAACACGGAATTTTTTCCGGATCGGGATTTTTATGCAGTGCATTTCCGACCGCACGTGCCATTTTCTTATCTCCCGCCAGTTCCGCAATCTGTCCGTAGGTTGCAACCGTCCCTTTCGGTATCTTTTGGACGGCTTCATAAATGCGCTTTGTCGGGCTGGCAGTCACCAGATCATAGCTTTCGGCAATCATGCGCCGTACGTCCTTATCCGGTATGCTTCCGTCTAAAATCACGGTATTCCAGTGTTCCTTATTCTGATGCCACCCCGGAATCACCACCGTATATGTCTGCCGCCAGAAATCCCGCCATTCCGGGTCTGCCTTGACATTTAAATTGATAAAGCCGTTCCGCTCATATGTCCACAAAAATGCTTTTTTACTGCCCTTTACCCGGACCAGCTGCCAATTCGTATCATGAAACGGTGCTTCCTGATACGTATCCGGAAACGACAGCCCATATTCCAATACTTCTTTCCGTGTCTTCATAATTTCCCCTTTATCTGACTTTATTCGGTTTTATCTGGTTTTAAACCCATACCCTTACCTTTACCAGCAGGTTCAAAAAAACTTTACGATACAGCGGTGTGCTTCCTGCTGTTGTCCGTATCCCGCCGCCATTTAAAAATCCCTTCAAAAAAACTGCCAAAAGCCGTTCCTTTGAAGGGATTATAGTCATGTATTATCTGTTTTCAAGACTGCTGATTAGCCACGAATCTTCTTAACAAGAGAAACAGCTTCTGCTGTCATATCCTTAATCTTGTCAAATTCGCCAGCCTTAATCATATCGCCCTTAACCATCCAGCTTCCGCCGCAGCAGAAGATCTTGTCACATTCAAGATATTCTGAGATGTTCTTTGCGTTGATTCCGCCTGTAGGCATGATTCTTACATTTGTGTAAGCTGCACACATAGCCTTGATCATCTTTAAGCCGCCAGCTGCTTCTGCAGGGAAGAACTTCACTCTTGTAAGACCACGCTTAACTGCCTGAGCCAGTTCTGAAGGTGTAACGATACCCGGAACAACTTCGATGTTCTTAGAAATACAGTAATCAACGATTTCAGGGTCGAATCCTGGGCTTACGATTAAAGAAGCACCTGCTGCAACTGCACGGTCAACCTGTTCTGTTGTAAGAACTGTACCGGCTGCAAGTACCATATCAGGATAAGCTTCATGCATAACACGGATAGATTCCTCTGCTGCTGCTGTACGGAATGTTACTTCTGCACATGGAAGTCCTCCTTCATATAATGCCTTTGCAAGTGGAAGTGCATCCTTTACATCATTTAATACGACTACAGGAATTACTCCAAGTTCTTCAAATTTGTCTGCCATTGTACTCATAATAATACAAGCTCCTTTCTTATGTGGGCTGATTTTTGTGGACAGCCTCTTTCCTCTTATCACTATTATATACATTTTTTAGAAAATTGGAAGTCTAAATTTTCATTTTTTGCGATTGTGCTTTAATTAATACGTTTTCATGCATATTTTCACACCCCAATCAGCACTTTTTTATTATTTATTTAACTCTTTTTACGCCTTCAGCGCATTCTTTGCTTCATCCGTGATTTCTCTCTGATAAGCAATTTCGTTTTCAATGTTTCTTGCGACTTCGTTGGCAGCATATGCGGCATCTACAACCTGCTTTAACAGATTGCCGACACTGTCTGCCTTGCCCTTCTGTGCGGAAGCATTGTCATATACTTCATGCATGGAAGAAACGGTTTCTTTTACAGAGTGCTGTACCTGATTAATCGTATCTGTAATTTCCTTAGAAGACTTTGCGGACTGAGATGCAAGATTACGCACTTCGCTTGCAACTACCGCAAATCCTCTGCCGTGTTCCCCCGCTCTTGCAGCTTCAATAGAAGCATTGAGGGATAAGATATTCGTTCTGTTGGCAATGGAAGCAATGACCGATGCAAACTGCTCAATATCCGCAGACAGCTTCTCAAGCTTCTGAATCTTTTCGGATGATTCTTCCACAACTGCATTCAGCGTATCAATCATCTTTAAGATTTCTTCCACACTGCCGATACTTTCACGCACCAGATTCAAAGAGGTATCCGATGAATTAATCACATCAAACGCATCTTTTTCCAGCTTCTCCTGTGAATCATCCAGACCGTTTAAAATATTTGTCAAATTATTTACCAATGCTGTATTTTCCATATTTCCCACTTCTCCTTTTTATCCGGCACGGCAGTACGGTTTCTGCCACTGCTGCTGCCGGTTTGTTTTTTCCTGCTCCGTGTTACTATTTTATATCAGTTTCATCGCTTCACTTACATTACGAACACCAATAATATTTATTTTATCAGTTTTTCTGATACTTTTCAAGCATACTTGTGGAAGTATACACGTTTCAAAGCCCAGTTTGACTGCCTCGTTTACACGCAGCTGCGGCTGGCTGACCGCACGCACCTCTCCTGCCAGTCCGACTTCCCCGAAAATAATGGTTTTATCATCTACGCTTCTGTTCTTAAAGCTGCTCACCAGTGCCATTACAATGCCTAAATCCAGTGCCGGTTCATTGACCTTAATACCTCCCGCAACATTGACATAGGCATCGCTTCCCGATAAATGCACTCCGGCGCGCTTTTCCAGCACCGCCATTAAAAGGTTGACACGGTTATAATCCGTTCCGGCCGCCGTTCTTCGTGGCAGTCCGAAATTAGAATCACAGACCAGTGCCTGTACCTCCACCAGCATCGGACGCGTACCTTCCATCAGGCATACTACCACCGAACCGGACGCATTTTCCGGCTTTCCGCTCAGCATATATTCCGAAGGATTCTCCACTTCCACAAGTCCCTGCTCCTGCATTTCAAACACGCCGATTTCATTGGTCGAGCCAAAGCGGTTTTTCACACCGCGCAGCAGGCGGTAAGAGGCATTTTTATCGCCTTCAAAATACAGCACGGTATCCACCATGTGTTCAAGCATGCGCGGACCTGCAACAACACCTTCCTTTGTTACATGACCGACAATAAAAATGGAAATGCCAAGTCCCTTTGCAAGCTGCATAAGAACTGCCGTGGATTCCCTCACCTGACTGACACTGCCCGGCGCAGAACCGACGTCCTCACGGTACATTGTCTGAATGGAGTCAATAATTACCACATCCGGCATCGTCTTTTTCATCGTTTCTTCTATGATGTCCAGATTGGTTTCACATAAAAGCAGCAGCTTGTCCGTAAACGTGCCGATACGCTCCGCACGCATTTTTATCTGTTTTAAAGATTCCTCGCCTGAAATGTACAATACATTTTTATCCATGTGGGAAAGATTTTTACACATCTGTAACAGCAGTGTCGACTTTCCGATACCGGGGTCACCGCCTACAAGCACCAGTGAACCGGCTACAATGCCGCCGCCCAGTACTCTATCCAGCTCTTTAATACCGGTTGACATCCGGTCTGTTTCCTTGGTATTAATATCCGCAAGCTTTGACGGCTCATTTTTCCCGTCTGATACAATATGCACCGGCGCACCTTTGCCTTTTGCCGTCTTTGTCTTTGCTACCGGTTCTTCCGATGCCGTATTCCACTCACGGCATGCCGGACACTGTCCGAACCACTTTGCTGATTCATACCCGCATTCTTTACAAAAAAATGCGGTATCCCTTGCCTTTGCCATTTTCCCTTCTCACCTTCTTTAAAAAAGCTGCCATACCAAGCCTTTCATTACCCGCTTGGTACAGCAGCCTAAAATTCGTATGCGCTACAGTTTTATTCAAATTATGCTTTTACAACATTGACTGAAACTTCTTTTCCGGCTTCAAACTCTACAGACAACACAAGCTTTCCGCCCATGTTCGTAGCCATCTTTCCAGCAGATTCCCCATCAATGGTAATCTCATATTCTGAACCTTCTTCCAGTTCCAGTGTAATCTGGGCATCTTCTGTACCCTCTACTTTAAAGCTTACACTGTCATCGGTTGCTTTAAAATGATTCACTGCTGTTCCCGGCACTGATTCATATACAAAAGAGCCGTTCTTCTCCAGCTTTGTAATCTCATTATAAGTCTTTACCTTATAAGAATCTCCACAATGTTCAAAATCAGATACCTTTGACTTTGTATCTAACTGATAATTACCAAAACTTAAACTTCCGTCCTGTTCTGAACGAATCAGTTCTTTTACTACTGGCATGTTCTGTCCTCCTATCATATGTTCCGTAAATCTTTTTGGTGTTTACATTATACAATAATCCGACAAATTATGCTAGTAGTTTTGGCAATTTTTCTACTTATTCAGTCCACGTTTTAATCCAAAATGCAGCTTTCCGTCTTTTACCGTTACTTTTACACGGCTGCCCTGTCCTGCTTTTCCCTGTAAAATCTGTTCTGCGAGCGGGTCTTCAATCTCATTCTGGATAGCCCGGCGCAGCGGTCTTGCCCCGTACTTGGAGTCATATCCTTTTTCCACAAGATAATTCTTTGCATCCTCATCTAGCTCAATGGACAGCTTCATCTGTTCGAGTGTCCTCTTGTTGACGGTCTGCATCATAATATCTACAATCTGACCAATCTGCTCTTTTCCCAATGTATGGAAGACGATAATTTCATCAATACGGTTGATAAACTCCGGTTTAAAAATGCGTTTTACCTCGTCCATAACTTTACCCTTCATGTCTTCATGGCTGTGTGCTTCATCATTGACGGAAAGGAAACCGAGTGTCTTTGGTGTAACGATATTTTCCGCACCGGCATTGGATGTCATAATAATAACTGTATTTTTAAAATCAACAACGCGGCCTGTAGAATCTGTAATATGTCCGTCATCTAATACCTGTAACAGCACATTAAATACATCTGGATGTGCCTTTTCCACCTCGTCAAATAAAACAACGGAATACGGATTTCTGCGTACCTTTTCACTTAACTGTCCGCCTTCGTCATAGCCGACATATCCCGGAGGTGAACCGATAAGCTTTGATACGGTATGCTTTTCCATAAATTCGGACATATCAACACGGATTAACGCATTTTCACTGCCAAACATCGCATCGGCAAGCGCCTTTGAAAGTTCTGTTTTTCCGACACCGGTCGGTCCTAAGAATAAGAACGAACCAATCGGACGGTTCGGGTCTTTTAAACCGACTCTGCCCCTGCGGATTGCCTTTGCAACAGAAGCCACTGCTTCTTGCTGTCCGACAACACGGTGGTGCAGTGTTTCTTCAAGCTGCATTAAACGTTCCGACTCTGCCTGTGCAATCTTTGTGACCGGAATCTTTGTCCACATTGCAACGACATCGGCAATTTCTTCTTCTCCGACAACAATCTCAGAACCCGTACGCTGTGTTTCCCATTTTTCTTTTAACTTTTCAATTCTTTCTTTTTTACGAAGCTGCTTTTTCTTAATCTCTCCGGCTTCTTCATAAGCTTCACGCTTAATCGCTTCTTCTTTTTCCGCTTCTAATGCCTTGATTTCTTCTTCTGCTTTTTTAATGCCGTCCGGCATGACATAAACCTTCAAACGTGCCTTAGACGATGCTTCATCAATTAAATCAATCGCCTTATCCGGCAGGAAACGGTCATTGATATACCTTTTGGAAAGTTTGACTGCCGCTTCAACAGCTTCATCTGTAATTGTTACATGATGATGTTCTTCGTACTTCGGGCGCAAACCGCGTAAAATCAAAACAGCTTCTTCCTCTGTCGGTTCTTCAACCTTTACCGGCTGGAATCTTCGTTCCAGTGCGGCATCTTTTTCAATATATTTGCGGTATTCTTCCAGTGTTGTCGCACCGATTAACTGGATTTCACCTCTGGCAAGGGACGGCTTTAAAATGTTGGAAGCATCGATCGCCCCCTCTGCGCCGCCTGCACCGATCAGTGTATGCAGCTCATCCAAAAACAGTAAAATATTTCCGTCGTCTGTTACCTCACGGATGACCTTACGAATTCGCTCCTCAAATTCGCCGCGGTATTTGCTTCCCGCGATCATCCCGGACAGATCCAGCATCAGAACCCGTTTATCCTTTACCGTATCCGGCACGCTGCCCTCCGTAATCCGAAGCGCAAGTCCCTCGACGATCGCCGTTTTGCCGACACCGGGTTCTCCTACCAGGCACGGATTGTTCTTCGTCCTGCGGCTTAAAATCTGAATCACGCGCCCAATCTCCTGATCGCGCCCGACAACCGGATCGAGCTTTCCCTGTGCAGCCAGCTTCGTCAGATCCCGGCTGTAAAGCTCCAGCGTCCCGGTCTGGCTCTTTTTTGCCTGCGTCCCAGTTCTTCGCGGTACGCCGTAGGGTCCAGTCCTGCTGCCAGGAGCGTATCCCGCATGATTTTCTGCAGCGGCAGCGACAGCGTCTGCAGCACCCGCACTGCAACATTATCCCCATCTCCTAAAAGCGCTAACAAAATGTGCTCCGTTCCGGTCAGCGCGCTGCCTGCCTTTTCCGCCTGTCTGTGGCTTTCCTCCAGAACTTCCTCTGCCCGGGGGGAATAACCGTCCCGCTCTATGACCGGATTGGGCGTCTCCGGAGCCAGCAGATCCTGAATCATTTCCCGGATCGCCTCTTCTTTTGCCCCGTTTTCCGTCAGAACTCTTGATGCCACGCCGGTTCCTTCTTTGATCAGGCCCAGCAGGATATGCTCTGTTCCAACATAATTCTGATGCAGGCTTTTTGCCGCCCGCCCCGCCAAAAGCAGGGCAGTTTTTGCCTTATCCGTAAACTGTGACTGCATCTGTTATAGTCCTCCATACTCTTCATAAATCTCATCTATCAAAGCATGTACTTCCTCGCGGGAAATATTCCGACAACTTGCCCGTGCCAGAATGACCCGCAGCGACTCCCGCATCTGCTCCAGATCACTGATTCGATCCGCATCAATCGCAATCACTGCGCCGCGGCGTCTGTCCACCTTGACGAAGCCCTCCTGCTTGAGCACGGTATATGCCTTATTCACTGTATGCATGTTAATCCCAATGGATTCTGCAAGCTGCCGCACGCTCGGGAGGGACTCTCCCTCCTTGAGCCTGTTTGTCGCAATCCCAACAATGATCTGATTGCGCAGCTGTATATATAGCGCTTCTTCGCTGTTAAAATCTACTTCCAGAATCATGCTGATCTCCCATCCATTTCATCTTTAAAGTGTTATAGAAACACTATAACAAGAATTCTGAAAATAGTCAACAATAGCATGCACGCGCTGCGAGCATGCTATTGTCATGAATAAAACAAAACACCCGGCACTGCTGTTTCCTATGCTCCCGCCAGACAGCGGGCAGTTTGCAGCAAAAGCCGGATGTTTTTTATGGATTCACGGCAATAGAATGTTCGCAGAACGTGCTTCTATTGTTTTCTGAATGCTTGTTTTTTGGAAGATTTATTTCAGGTCAAGGAATTCAAATTCAAGATCGTCATCATCCAGGAAATTCCTGGACTGCCAATCTTTGGATTTGCCCTTTTTGCGGCGCGGACGTTCTTCTTCCTCGTCCTCATCCTCGTCATCCTCGTCTTCATATTCGTCGACTCTGGGGCGACGGACAGGCTTCTTTACCGGAGCCTTCTTTGCCGGACGGCGGCGCGGACGCTCTTCTTCCTCTTCCTCGTCCTCATCCTCGTCATCGTCCTCGTCGTCATCGTCGTCCTCTTCTACATAACGGGCAGGCTTTTTGCGGCCGAAGCGGCGCGGACGTTCTTCTTCCTCGTCCTCATCGTCGTCTTCGTCATCTTCGTCGTCGTCTTCGTCATCATCATAATCGTCATAGTCTTCATACGTGCTTCTGACTTTGATGATCAGGATTGTTACAACGATAATCAGAACTACGATTACAAACGCCATCAGAATAACGACAAAGCGCATGCTCTTTGCGGTCTGGTCAATGGTTGCCTGATTGTTCTTGTTAGTCTCCTCTGCATTCAGCAGGTCACTGACCTGATATCTGGTTCCCATAGTATTATCATGCAGATACCATGCACTGCTGCCGCTTCCGTCATCCTCAAAGGCGACGGAATAATCTGCAGAGTTGTCTACGATCGGCTCTTCCTCCGGTTCTTCCGTCTCCTGACTTTCGTCAACAGCCGGCTCTGCTGTCGCCTCCGACACATGTGCCTCTACCAGATCAGAACGGATATATCCGCTTACATTATCAAATGTTACTGCATACCAGGTCTTGCCGTCGCTGCCCTGTGTCTCGCCGGTAACGGTCAGCTCCTGTCCGCTGGTTGCCTTGCCTGCAAGGCTTGCGCTGGTGGAAGCTTCGCTTCTGATATTAACGCTGGAAGAGGTTACGGTTGCGCTGGTAACGGTTCCTGCGGCAGCTGTCCCTGCTGCGTTATCCTCTGCAGCTGCATCAGCGTTTCCGTCCTCTGCAGCATTGGTGTCGGTTGTTGTGGTCGTTGTCGTTCCGCTCGGGGAAGAGGTCAGCGGCACAGCGCCGACTTCCATTGTGGATGTAAATAAAAATACCGCAGCAAGTGCACATCCCAGCACAGTGCTGAACTTGGTCGTCCATTTCATCATTCTAATTTACGTACCTTTCTGATTCCGATCCGCAAAGGTCTCTGCGGTTCTTTTCTCTTTTCCAAACTCCTCAGCCAGGCTTCCGATTTCGCCTGTCGCCAGTGCTCTATCGGTATATTATGCTTCGTCGATCGCTTTACCGATATCGTGTCTCATATATTTGTTGGCAAAATTGACCCATTCGGTCGCTGCATACGCTTTTGCGCGCGCTTCCTTTAAGGTAGGCGCCTTCGCCGTGATACCCAGCACACGTCCACCGTTGGTCAGGATCGTCTTTCCGTCTTCTGCAAACCTGGTTCCTGCATGGAAACAGAACACATCGTCTTTTCCGTCAAAGGCTTCCAGGCCGGAAATCGGGAGTCCCTTGTCGTATTTTAACGGATAACCATCCGATGCCAGCACAACACAAACTGTCGCATTGTCTTCAAACTCCAACTTGAGCTGATCGAGCGTACCGTCGATACATGCCTCGCAAACGTCCAGAATGTCGTTTTTCATACGCGGCAGCACAACCTGCGCTTCCGGATCACCGAAGCGGACATTATATTCCAGCACTTTCGGACCGTCAGGTGTCAGCATCAGGCCGAAGAAAATTACACCCTGAAAGGTGCGTCCTTCCGCAGACATTGCATCGACGGTAGCCTGATAGATATATTTTTTACAGAACGCATCAACCTCTTTTGTATAGAACGGAGACGGAGAAAAATTGCCCATGCCGCCAGTGTTCAAGCCCTGATCGCCGTCCTTTGCGCGCTTGTGATCCTGGGCGGAAGACATGATCTGGATGGTCTTGCCATCTGTAAAGGACAGCACGGAAACCTCGCGTCCGGTCATGAACTCTTCGATGACCATCTTGTTGCCGGCTGTGCCAAATTTCTTATCTGTCATAATCGTGCATACGCCGTCTTCCGCTTCTTCCAACGTGCTGCAGATTAAAACACCTTTTCCAAGTGCAAGGCCATCCGCCTTTAAAACGATCGGGAATTTCGCTTTGGTATGCAGATATTCCAGCGCATCCTCTGCCTTGTCGAACACTTCATAGGCAGCCGTCGGAATGTTGTATTTTTTCATCAGTTCCTTGGAAAATGCCTTGCTGCCTTCCAGAATCGCCGCATTTTTGCGAGGACCGAATGCACGGATCCCGGCTGCCTCCAGCTGGTCTACCAGGCCCCCGACAAGCGGATCATCCATGCCGACGATAACGAGGTCGATCTCTTTTTCCTTTGCGAACTCGGTCAGACGGTCAAATTCCATCGCGCCGATCGGAACGCACTCTGCCAGCTGCGCAATTCCGGCGTTGCCGGGCGCACAGTAAATCTTCTCTGCTTTCGGGCTCTTTGCCACGCTTGCAGCGATCGCATGCTCTCTGCCGCCGCTTCCCACAATCAGAATTTTCATATGAACCTCCATATTTTCAGGCGCTTTCGCTGTTATGCGATGCAATTTTGCATCACGATGCGATAATCGTCTTTCCATCCACAACGGTTACTCTGCCCTGGGCAATCAGATCGATGGCCTGGGGCAAAATTTTCCATTCCGCTTCCTCCATGACCCGCTGCTGCAGACTCTTGGGTGTATCGCCCTGCTGCACTTCAACCGCCTTCTGTAAGATAATCGGACCGGTATCCATTCCGCTGTCCACAAAATGCACCGTCGCGCCGGTCACTTTTGCACCGCGCGCAAGCACACCCTCATGGACATGCAGA
>ENA-OPBE01003584-OPBE01003584.1-human-gut-metagenome-genome-assembly--contig:-NODE-3584-length-10229-cov-1.577944_pt1 | contig 10229 bp, 5 predicted proteins | sample MGYA00241066_ERZ501448 | MGnify/ENA primary metagenome ERZ501448 (study PRJEB25962, sample SAMEA2042585) | human gut metagenome | biome: human gut; feature: human-associated habitat; material: faeces...
GCCCGGAATTGTAATTGTAGCTACGATAATGATTGCAAGCAGACACACCAGTGGCATGAAAAGCCTCATAGAGGTAAGCTTTTTCCATGTTGATTTATTTGTGCTCATTACTCTTCACCTCCTGCGATTGCCTTCATGATACCTTCCTGTGATAATTCATCACCGGAAATTTCTCCAACCTTCTTACCGTCTCGCATAACTGCCATACGTGAACAGGTACGGAGCATTTCTTCTACTTCTGAAGAAATAAATGCAACCGCCATTCCCTGATCTGCAAGATCAAGTACCAGTTTCTGGATCTCTGTCTTGGTTCCGATATCAATACCTCTTGTAGGTTCATCCAGGATCAGGAAATCCGGATTGGTAAGAAGCCATCTACCAATGATAACCTTCTGCTGGTTACCACCTGACAGACTCTTGATCGGAGTTTCACGGCTTGCTGTCTTAATCTGAAGCATCTTAATATATTTATCTGCTGCTTCATCCATTTCTTTTCTGCTCATTGGATGGAACATACCTTTTTTCGCCTGAAGTGCGATAATAATATTTTCACGGACAGACAGATCTGCGATGATACCATCTTTCTTTCTGTCTTCCGGAAGATATGCCATACCAAGCTTCATTGCATCGATCGGAGCATGAATCTTCACTTCTTTTCCGTTAACTTTCAGTTTACCGGAATCCGCTTTATCAGCTCCATAAATTGCACGGACAAGTTCAGAACGTCCGGATCCAAGAAGTCCTGTAAATCCGACAACCTCACCTTTGTTGATCGTCATATCAAACGGTTTGATCGTTCCTTTATGGCCAAGTCCTTCTGCCTCGATAACCGGGATGAATTCTTTGAGTTCTGCATGATCTCCCTTGATATCTGCAAGATCATCAAAGTCTTTACCCATCATCTTGGCAACAAGCATAACTCTTGGCAGATCTTTGACTTCGTATTCGCCAACCAGTTCCCCATTTCGTAAAACTGTGATTCTGTCACAGACCTCATATACCTGTTCCAGGAAGTGTGTTACGAAAATAATACCTACACCTTCATTTTTCAGTCTGTTCATCAGTTTGAACAGCTTTGCAACCTCATCATCGTCCAGAGATGAAGTTGGCTCATCAAGGATCAGAACCTTACATTTCATATCAACTGCACGTGCAATTGCGATCATCTGCTGTCTTGCCAGAGAAACCTCTTCCAGCTTCTGTGTAGCTGAAGCATCAATTTCAAGACTCTTAAGCAATTCTGTTGCACGTTTGTTCATTGTACGCCAGTCAATAAATCCTGCTTTTCTTGGTTCGCGTCCAATAAACAGATTTTCTGCCACCGTCAGGTTCGGACAAAGGTTAACTTCCTGATATACAGTACTGATACCATTGTTCTGTGCGTCCTGAGGTGATTTATTAATAATCGGACCGTCTTTTCCATCCAGACGGATCTCGCCATTTTCAAATTCATGTACACCGGTAAGAACCTTGATCAGTGTAGATTTACCTGCACCGTTCTCACCCATCAGAGCGTGAATTTCGCCCTTGCGAAGTGTAAAATCAACATGCTGCAATGCTTTTACACCGGGAAATGTCTTGGAAATATCCCGCATTGTAAGTACAACATTACCCTCCATACTCTTCCACCTGCTTTCCTTTTTTTCAATAAAGAGGGCGTAGTATAAATATCCGGCACATTCCGATTATTATCTACCACGCCTCTCTATTCATCCACCCTTATGTGTCTGTCAAATTATATATCCGACTTTCCTAATGCATTTTAGTATGCACGTTTGTCAAGAATATCCTGTGTAAGTGGTGTTACATCAAAATCTTTTTCTTCGTCTAAGCTGTTTGTAGCTTTTACAGATTTAACTGTGTCATCATGAGCAAAGATTTCTTCATCTACATAGTTCTGTTTATCAACGTCTTCGCCAGCTTCAAGTTTTTTGATAAGTTCTTCAGCACGTGGTCCGTGAAGTGGGTTACACTCTACATCGCATTCGATCTTTCCATCAAGAACATCCTGAAGTCCTGCATGTGTTGTATCGAAAGAAATTACCATGATTTCGCCGTTAGCGATATCAGATCCAACTGTCTTACCTGCTGCTTCGATTGCATCGATTGCTCCGAATGCTTCGTTATCGTTCTCGCAGTATACTACGTTGATGTTGTCATACTGTTTCAGCATAGACTCCATAACTTCCTGACCTTTAGCCTGTGTAAATTCACCTGTCTGCTGAGCTACAAGATCCCATCCGTATTTATCAACGCCTTCTTCAAGACCTTTTGTACGTCCGATCTGAGCTGTAGATCCGATTGTTCCCTGGATATCAGCGATATGGATATCAGATGCTGCGATTCCTTTTGCTTCTGCAAATCCGTTCAGCCATTCAGCTGCTTTACGACCTTCACAAAGAGCATCGGTTCCGATCCATGTTGTGTAAAGGCTGTCATCAGATACATCAACCATACGGTCAACGATGATTACCGGGATGTCTGCATCTTTTGCTTCCTGAAGAACTGTATCCCATCCTGTCTCTGTAACAGGTGCAAGAAGAATGTAATCAACCTCCTGCTGGATGAAGTTACGGATTGCTGTGATCTGGTTTTCCTGTTTCTGCTGAGCATCATCAAAGATCAGGTCATATCCGTTTTCTTTGCTGAATGTGTCTTTCATTGACTGAGAGTTTGCTGTACGCCAGTCAGATTCTGCACCTACCTGTGAGAAACCAACTGTAATTGTGTCGTCGTCCGCTGCCATAACATTCACTGCGGAAAGTCCTGCCAACATAGATACTGCCAAGAGCGCTGTCACCATTTTTTTCTTCATTTTGTAATCCTCCCTTTACATTTGTTTCGTGTTTTTTAATATGATTTTATTATAGCAATTTGTTACGAAAACTCCATGGATTATTTTCGGAAAAAAGTTTAGTCTTTTATCTATCTTTCTGTCTCATTTTTAACAAGTTGGATTTTTTACGATTTCGGTTGAATATTTTTCCCAAGCCGTAATTCCACCGTTGTACCTTCTCCTTCTTTAGAAGAAATCGTCATTCCGTAGCCCGGTCCGTAGTACAAAGCAATACGTTCCGCAACTGCCGCAAGCCCGAATCCGGCCCGTTCTCCTGTGCGTATCGCTTCCTGCACTTCATGAAGCCTCTCCTGTGACATTCCCTGACCGTTATCGTTGACAGTAAGAATGATTGCATCCTCTTCTTCCCTTCCGGTGATTGTGATCTTGCCTTTTCCACGCCGGTTCTTGATTCCATGATAAAGAGCATTCTCCGCAAGCGGCTGAATGGAAAGCTTCGGCACCTGCACCCCATCAAGTTCTTTTGGTATGGATAACTCAAACTCCAGAATATCGCGATAGCGGAACTGCTGAATCTCCAGATAGCTCAAAGTGTGTCGTTTCTCTTCTGAAAGAGGAATGATGTCATTTCCTTTAGAAAGCGATGTACGGAAGAAAATAGAAAGACTGGAAATCATCTCCACTGCATCATCCGTCATACCGCCTTCGATCAGCCATACGATCGTATCCAGGGTATTATATAAAAAATGCGGATTGACCTGTGCCTGGATCAGCTGCAGTTCTGTCAGATGCTGCATCTCCTTTTCCTGCCGGACATTCTCCAGAAGTCCGCTGATCCGGTGTGCCATCTTATTGATTCCCTGGTCCAGTTCCTCAATCTCCACAATCTCTGCACTTACCGGAAGAACATCAAAATTTCCGCGACCGACTTTCTTTACCTTATCCAGCATCTCCGTCACCGGACGGATGATTCCTCCTGTCAGGCGGAACGATCTGCGCATCAGGATCCCAAGCGTTGCAAGCAGTAACACTGCCATTCCTGATATCAGGATTTTGACTCTATGCGTCAGACTTGTTTCCACCTGTACCAGATACATGGACTCATTATAAATATAGTTCTGCATCTCCTGCATGATCAGACCTGTAATAATACGAATGTTGCTGTCCATAAATTCCATTCGCCTGTCATACTCTTTGATCTCCATCAGCTGGACCATTCGTTTCTTCAGATTATCCAGATAAGCATCCAGACTGTTCAGACACTTCACCCCACTGGCATGATATGTATTCTGACGCAGCTTCTCCATGATGTTCTGTGCATCTTCTACCTGTCCCAGTACATCATCCAGTTCACTGGCTTCCTTTGAACCGATTGCCAGATAATACATTTCCAGATCCAGCTCATCCTTAAAGCTCAGGTTGAATTTACTGCTGACCGCCAGATTCTCTGACAGTTTATTATACTGTCCGGCATACTGCCAGAAGATCAGAAGCAAAATAACCAGCAGACACGCCATTGGAATCATCGTACTAAAAAGCAATCGGTTCATTTTTTTCTTAAGCCCCATCTGCTTTTTTACTTTGGGAACTACACCTCTCATGCTTTATCCTCCCGGGCTTTGCGGTAATCACTCGGTGTCATGCCCTGTGTCTTTTTGAACAGATAACTGAAATAATGTGCATCCTTATATCCGATCTCTCCCGCAATCTCACTGGAACGCATTCCCGTGCAGCGCAGAAGCTCTTTTGCCTTATTCATGCGAAGTGTCGTCAGATATTCAATAAAAGTCTGTCCCATATTCTGGCTGAACAGAGCGCTGAAATGATTAGAGCTGACATTTGCAACATTGGCAACTGTGTTCAGAGAAATATCTTCTTCCATATAATGGCTGTCAATAAAGTCCACCGCGGTTTTTAAAATACTGCGGTTTTTGTTTCCGGAATTCTGGTCACGGATCTCGATTGCCTGTGAGATCATTTTTTTCGCATAAGCAATTGCACTTTCCATATTCTTTCCACTCTCTGCAAGTACTTCTTCTGTATCTGCAGATTCCATTTCATTCGTATCACATCCCAGCCCTTTAATGAATGAAATAACAGAAAACCGAACATTCAGAATAACATAATTTCGAAATACCAGTGATTCCATCGGCTCCTGACCGATTGCATAAAAATAGTCTTTTACAAAGTTTTCTGTCTCTTCCTGAAGACCATTGCTCAAAAATTTCTGAAGGATTGCCGGATTCAGGGCATTCACATCCACTTTCTGCAGATAGGCATTATCTTCAGTCTCCGCCTGTCCACCAGGGTGCTCCATAGTTTCCATCTCATCATAGTAAAGAATATTTTCATCATACAGATATCTCTGCGAAAAGGCTCTTGATGCCGTATGATAGCTCTTTTGTATCTGACTCAGACGCTCCACAGACTGACCAACTGCAAGGAACCATTCCCTTCTTCCATCCTGCCTGCTCAGAATCTTACGGATCTCATCCACACACGCTCTTGTATTTTCTTCAATAGTTTCTCTCTGTCCCTTAAGAAGTACACCATAGGAAAAAATATTACTTCGAAACAGCATGGCCGATGAATGACCAGCAAAAAAGTTTTCCAGAAGTTCCAGTGACTCTGCTTCCCACGAAGAATATTCATCTCTCTGTCCGGAAAAATCCTCATCACAGTTCATCGTAAAGATCAGAACATTGTAAGCCTCTGCAACAATATCCAGACCAAGCTTTTCTGCTCTTTTATAGACCTCCATCATGTCCATGGAACCATCGACCAATGCCTCAAAAAAATCGCGGCTGCTGTTCTTCTCATAAGCCTGCATCTCTCTCTGGAATTTTTCGTAATATTCTTTCTGTGTTTTTTCATGTTCATAGCGGCTGCGGATTTCTGAAAGCCGTTCAATCAAAGCATTCTTTGTGATCGGTTTCAGGAGATAATCCTCCACCCCAATTCCTATCGCCTGTTTTGCATAATTAAAGTCATCATATCCACTTAAGATCACAACCTTCAGCCCCGGTATTTCCTTTTTGGCCAGACGTGCCAGCGTTAGACCATCCATAAATGGCATCTTGATATCCGTGATCAAAAGGTCCGGCTGCTGTCTGATCAACAACGGCAATGCCATCTCACCATCTGCCGCTTCTCCTACCAGCTCAAAGCCAAGTTCCTCCCACGGGATCATTCGTTTGATCGTCTCACGGACTACAACCTCATCTTCTGCCAGAAAAATCTTTAACATCTCTCCACCCCTTTTGCCTCATAACATCATGTAAAGTATTTGCTATATACTATACCAGTTTCATTTTTGTCAGACAAGTTTCTTTTTTGTCAAACTTTTATATATTTTTTTATAAAAATCAAACATATACAAAAAGTCTGAAGCCAGTCTCTCAATTTTTGAGACTGAATGTGTATTCTCCGCTTCCAATTTCTTTGTGCTCTCCTCCGAGAACAATTGTTGCCGTTGTATTTTCCGGAATATGACAGGTGTAAGAATATCCTGCGTCTGTCTTTTTCCATGCACTTTCAATTCTGCCATAAGGAGTATCAATTCCACCTTCAGCAAATTCAAAAGTTCCCATCTCCGGTTTCAGGGTAAAGTGTTTGTAACCTGGATACTCCTCATCTCTCAGGATGCCAAGTGTATTCTCATACAGCCAGCTTAGTACACTTCCCAACGAATAATGATTAAAGCTGTTCATGGAATTGTTACCACCAAATCCGTTCTCACGTGTAAAGCTATTCCATCTTTCCCAGATTGTCGTTGCTCCCTGTGTAACCGGATAAAGCCAGCTTGGGAAAGCAGTCTGGGTGATTGTTTTCTGTGCAGCTTCCGGATATCCACCTTTGCTTAACATCGGATTGATCGGTCCTGTTCCAAAGAATCCTGACTGGATTGTATAATTACCTTCTCTTGTGGTACGTTCCAGATGTGCAAAAGCCTTTTCTTTCACTGCATCTGCAAATACATCACAGTTCAATCCGATAGAATAGCTTCCCTGTACATCACAGGTACTTCCATCTGCATTCTTTGTGATACCGGTCTCTTTATCTGTAAAGGTATCATTCCAATATCTCTTTGTTTCCTCTGCAATCTGGTGATATTTCTTCTGACCCTCTGCATTTCCGGTCAGGACTGCAAACTTCTCCATAAGAGCTGCATTTCTGTAGTGGAATGCATTAAAGATCAGATAATCATCTGCCGGAACTGGTGCCAGCCAGTCACCAAGCCATTCATTTATATGAAGTGACGGTGTTCCTGGAAGTCCAAATGCTTTCATGCTGTCCATCCAATGATCCATGGAATCGTAGTATTCCTCAATCAGAGCTGCATCACCATACTGCTGATACAGTTCCCATACAATCAGGATCATGGCACTCTCATAAGTCTGTCCGCCGAATCCACCGCCTGCCGGAGCAATACTCGGCAGTCTTCCGTCCTCTGTCTGCATATCTTTCATTGCCTGCAGATTTCTCAGATAGAAATTCTTTACGTTGCTCTGATAGGTTGCAGTACGACAGAAAATATGTGTATCTCCCATCCAGCCCATACGCTCATTTCTCTGCGGACAGTCGGTCGGAATGCTGATAAAATTACAGTACTGGCTGAATTTAACATTCTGTGTAAACCGGTTGATCAGTTCATTATCACAATGGAACTTACCGGTGATCTGATCCACGCTGGAAAGAAGAACTGCCTGCACATCCTCCAGAGCCGGTGCTTCATCAACTCCACTGATCTCAATGTAACGGAATCCATGGAATGTGAAGCGCGGTTTGTAAATTTCTATACCTTCGCCTTTACAGTAATAAGTATCTTCATTGGAAGCCTCACGCAGGTTCGCCTGCAGCATCTGACCAACCAGACCTTTATATTCCGGCAGATCCGGATAGAGTACTTCTCCGTAGCGGATTGTGATCTTCTGTCCGGCTTTTCCTTTGAATTTCAGAACCGGTACGCCCGCAATCTCCTGTTCCAGATCATAAATGTAAGTGCCTGGTAACGGTTCAGTCATGGATTTTGCAGTAAAAGTTTCTACCTCATGAACCGGTGCCTGATAGCTACCGACAAGCTCCGGCTCCTTCTCATTCATAGCCGGCCAGCATGCTGCGCCAGGAAAAATACCTTCCTGTTCTTCCATTACAACCGGTGTAATGACTTCAGGTTTCTTCAGACCGTCTGCCTTGAAATCCGATTTTGAAAAATTAAAATAGTTTTCTTCCAGTCGGGCATCATATGTTTCACCATTGAAAAATCCTGCGTATCGATATGGTCCCTCACCAAAATACTGCCAGGTATTGTCATCGGTAACAATTGTTTCCTTATGTCCGTCTTCATAGGTGATCACCAGTCTCCCAAGGAAGGATGGCCTGTCGCCCCAGTAGTTATAATTGTACAGACGGAAACTGAATGAATCACTCCACCATCCGGATGCAAGAATACAGCCCAGACCATTCTCACCTTCCTGCACTAGCTCTGTCACATCATAAGTCTGGTACATCAGATGCCTGTCATACTGACTTGCACCCGGTGCAAAATATTCCTCTGTCACACGTTTTCCATTCATGCTGCATTCATAGATTCCACGTGCAGTTGCATACAGTCTCGCACTTGCCACTTTGCCATTCACTGTAAAGTTGGTACGAAGCATTGGCAGAGAAAAACGACTCGGGTTGGAAATCTCCAGACATTCTCCTTTAAGAGTCTTTCCGTTTTCGGTATCAACCGCAAGAATCTCTGCGCATGGTTTTCGAAGATTCCGTACACGAATTCCCTGATATTCTGCCTCACTGTCAGCACCTACATAATATCCCATCTCGCAGAGACGCGGAAATGTTGTAACGTCAAATAACCCAAGCGGATTCAGCTGCCTCAGTGTTCTCATCTGTCCGCCAAAAGCTCCATCGACATATACCTCATCCACTACGCAGTCATCCAGATACGTATAGACTCCATTTCCCTCTACTTCGATAGTCAGTTTATGAAAATCATGCTTATTTTCTTCTGTAATCAGTTCTCTGTCTGTCTTCAGATCTTTTGTTCCAAGTTCATACAGCGGAGTATCTGCCACATCTTCTTTACAGTATCCTCTTCTGTAAACTTCGATCACCGCCGGTGATTTTGCAATATTCAGAACAAAACGAATATCATTCTCTCCCTCAACCTGCAGTTCGTTCTTGCTGATATCCATAAGACGCGCATCATTTGCTCCAAAAACAACACCTGCTTTTGTGCCTTCTTTGATGCGGAATGTACTTTCCAGTACAAACACACCAAGCTTTTCAGATGCCACATTGAATTCCGGAGCACCAATCCACTTTGCACCGTCCCATGCAGAAATACTACCATTCATAAGTCCGGTTTCGAACCAGGAAGAGGTCTCTGCCTCTTCTTCGTCCTGGTTCCAGACTCTGACTGTCACATAATATCTTGTTTCCGGCTGCAATACGTCACCGTCAAATGTAATTCCTGCGGAATTATCTGTAGACATTTCACCACTATCCCAGACATCCACACCGCCTGCTGTTTTTCCTACAAGAATCTGTGCTTTTGTCTGCATCGTATTCTGTTTTTCGGATTTCAGTTTCCAGGAAAATACAGGTTTCTCTACATCCAGTCCAAGTGCTTCTGCGATCTGATTCACTCTCAGATCATATATTTCAAAATTTTTATCACTCATTTTTCTGCCTCTTTGTGTTGCGGAATATTATCTGTGAATTCTATCTTATTTTGTAACTGTTCAGTACCCTCACAGTTACGAGTCAAAATGCATTCCAAATCACCTTCGGTGATAGCATTTTGCCTTGTATGCGCGGGATACTACCTTCTGAATAATTACCTTATTTTACTTTTTTGTATGGCGCTGCATCTTCAAATTCCATAGACTGCCATGTGATATTTACCAGACGGCTGATGCATGCCTTAAGATCCTCCATGGAAAGTGTACCATCCGCAAGTTCCTGATTCAGATTATCTCTGTCACTGAATGCACCCGGCATTACGAGGTCATTTCCTGCTCTCATACAACCGGAAGCAGTACAATCCGGACCATACTCTGTGGTTGTCCAGTCTGTCATGATCACACCCTGGAATCCCCATTCGCAACGTGCTGCTTTGGTACAGGTATCTTCGCAGTTTGCTGCATGAACACCATTGATCAGATTGTAGCTTGTCATAATGGACATTGGCTGAGATTCTGTTATGGCAATCTCAAATCCCTTCAGATAGATCTCACGCAGTGTTCTCTCGCTTAAAATACTGTCAGAACCCATACGGTTGTCTTCCTGATTATTGCATGCAAAATGCTTGATGGTCGTTCCACAGCCAGGCACGTTCTGTACACCGTTTGTCATGGCTCCGGCCATTCTTCCGGCAAGAAGCGGATCTTCGGAATAATATTCAAAGTTACGTCCACAGAGCGGA
>ENA-OPBE01003601-OPBE01003601.1-human-gut-metagenome-genome-assembly--contig:-NODE-3601-length-10194-cov-13.651642_pt1 | contig 10194 bp, 19 predicted proteins | sample MGYA00241066_ERZ501448 | MGnify/ENA primary metagenome ERZ501448 (study PRJEB25962, sample SAMEA2042585) | human gut metagenome | biome: human gut; feature: human-associated habitat; material: faeces...
ACACCACAAAAAACTCATCGGTCGGCGAGCGCCGCACGGCAAGGGGCGGGACCACCCGTCCCGACGAGTGCAGCCATTTGCAGTGCATATCCAAAATAAAAGTCAGCAGAACTTACTTTGTTATTGAAGATCTACTGACTTTCTAAAATAGTTATGTTATTTTTTCTTCTTTCCAAACAATTCCGAATGACTGCCAAGCCTAACCAGCTTTACGACTTCATCATCGATCCATATCAAAAGAAAATCATTTTCTACGTGACATTCCATGTGACCTGCATAATCACCTGAAAGCATATGAGGTTTAAACTCTTTTGGAACGTCCTCACAACGTTCCAAGTATCCTACAATATCATAAAGTTTTTCAAGTTTGGTTTTATCATTCCTGTATCGTTTCAGGTCTTTCCGGAACTGACCACCAGTCTTAACTTCTCTCATTCACTACAGGATTTTATAAAGTTCTCGAAGCTGCTTGTATCAACTTTCTTCAGGTTTTTCCCAGCACGAGCTTCCTCTATGGCCGCTTTGGTCTCTTCGTTTGGTTCTGTGTACATGGCATCCATAAGAAGACATTCCACGAAGTTGTTTAAGCTCCGATGTTCACGTTTGGCAGCACTCTTCAGCATATCCAGAAGGTTGCTGTCAAGTCTGAATGCAGTTAGTTTCTTTATTGCTACTTCCATATTGTTATACTTTTTATTACAAATGTATAACAATATATATCAAAAGCAAAGAAAATAAACATAAAATTACTAATATATACATTTTTTAACGCGCCAGAAAATTTGCCTTCCTAAACCCACCTAACTCCCTAAAGGGAGGGTTCTCTTTTTCTCCTTCTTTGTGCGGTTTTCCGGAGAGGTAAGCAAGGCCACTTTCACCCTAAAATCCGCTTTCTTGTTAGAATGTCTTTGCAGAATATCTTGTACAAATGTGTTTTTAACATTGCAATATATTGATTTTCTGAGTTTTACAAACAATAAAAGGCCACAAAAGATACTCAAATTGCTAAAGATATGCCATAAAAGATACTCAAACTGCTAAAGATACCCCCCATAAAAGATACTCAAACTGCTAAAGATACCTATAAATAATACTTTTTCTTTTGGTTTGTTATTTTTATATCGTATATTTGTAAAAACAACCCCTAAAAACAAAATGTATGGCAAAAGGAAAAGACTTGGTACCATTCATTCCTCCAACAGAAGAGGAAATAATGCTTATTCAGCCTAATAATGTAACTTTTGGGCAGTACAATATTTCTGAATGGCAAGAAAACTTGCTTACTCTTATTAGTGACAAACTACAAAAGCACATGTCAAGAGAGGAAGAACTGCCACGGGATCTGTTTAACCAGCCTTATGTTACAATAAAATGCGATGAAGCCGGAGGGAAAAACCATAAAACAATGGTATTAAAAGAAGCTCTGGACTTGACTAAAAAGATATTTTCCTTTCGCTGGGTTCATCCCAAAATACACAAGACCATAGAAACAACAGGTGCAATCATCACAACCATACACAACATAAAAGGAACTAACCAGGTAATGCTTAATATAAACCCTTGGGCTATTCCATTCTTGATTTATTACGGTGTTGGTGTAGGTGGTACAAGGTATTCCAAAGGGCTTGCTCTTGGGCTTCGTGGCAACTACACAAAAAGGCTGTATAAAATAATTTGCAGTCAAAGGGATAGAAAACAGTATTACTACCCGATACTTCAGCTTAGAAAAGATCTGGAGATACCGGAAGTCTATTCTAATGCCCAGATAGACCAGAAAATTTTACGTCCGGCAAAGGAGCGCATCAAGGAAAGCGGTTCTGATGTATGGTTTGACTATGAACTGATTTGCAAATACCCAATTAAGGGAAGGAAACCAAAAGCTGATACAGTTGTATTCAATATCAACACTCTGCACCCACGAGAAGAAGGAGGGGAACAATACGAACAATATTCATTTGTTTACAGGTGGATCAGTAATGCAATGGATAACCCTACAAACAATAAAGCCGTAAAGGCTGTAGATAAAATAGCAGAACTCGGAAGGCTTAAGAATGTGTATGAAAGATGCTGTTATTACGATGATAGAGTATGTACAGGAGAAATGACAAGGAAACACGCAGAAAATGCATTGCTTAAAATGTTAAGAGAAGAGTTCGGTATAAAATAATTTGATTCTGTCACACAATCAAAAAAATAAGATATGAAAGAAGGAGATTTGATATTGGTATCTGCTGAAGCCACAGGCTTAGGGGAGCCAATGGAAGCCGTTATAGACAAGATTGAAACATTCATGGGACAAACCCTTGTAACGGTCACTTACACGCAACCAGACGCCTTATCCGGCCTCGGTGGTTGTTTTGTAGATACACACATAACAAAGCAATAATATATTTTTTGTAGAATATGTATATTACTAAATATATTCTTTATATTTTTGCACATAAACTATTGATATGCAAGAAAAAACAAATATACAGACATCAACTCTAAGAGTACCTAAAAACATACTCGAAGAAATAAAAATATATTGCCGAAAAGCCGGAAAGCCTGTCGGTGAATGGGTTGAAACAGCCTGGAAATTCATAGAGAAGAATGACTTCGACATCTATGACAAGGAAACAACACCATTTCTTCCCGTTCCTCCAGACATCGAGAAGGAAAGGAACCAGGTAGAAGCCTTGTGTATGCTCATGAGTGAATTTATAACGGCACAGAAGCAGATACAGCTTCCTGCTCCTGAACTTATCGCAAAAGCAGCCGAAGAAAAAGTACGTGCTGAAATGAAAACTGAAGAACAGGCAAAAGAGCTCCAGGTTCTTCAGGAAGAGAACAACCGATTGCGTAACGAAATCAAACTCCTTCAGGAGTATAAGGAAAAAGCACACCGGGAACTTTGCCGAATACGTGACGAACAAAAAACAATAGGGAAAATAAAAGTAAATACAGAACTATAAACTACTAAAATCAAAGTAACATGAAAACAAAGAATTTATTTGGAATACTGATGCTGATCATGTTTACATTTGCCTTTATCAGTTGTGATAAAGAAGATGAAGAAGGTACCAAAGTAACTAATTACCAAGAGTATGAACTCACAGTGGCTTCAAAAAAAGTATTGGGCATGATATTCAGTGAAGGCAACAACTATTTCAGGAAAGTTTATGCCGTCAAAAAAAACAATGCTCAAGACTGGATATCGTTCTCTTCTATTCAAGACTTCAACTACGAAGAAGGTTATGAATATCACATAAAAATAAGCGAAACGACGTATTTGGATTATCGCAAGGGCGACCCTTCATGGACGGAATACAAGTTGCTCGATGTTATCTCAAAAGAGAAGCACGATTCAGAAGGACTGCCGGAAAACTTTTTGTCGAGCGATTATAACTGTTTGAATGTAGAGTTTCGTTATGTTATTGAAGCAGATGAAAAGGATGAAGTGGAGAAAAGATTGAAGAATAATAGTCCTCTTTTCATGTGCAAGCAATTTGTATTCAATAAAGAGTTTACAGAGTTTGCAATGCTCAATGAGGATAGTGAATATCTTGTGTTAGCTGATGGTAAGCTAATAAGAGAAACGAATGACAATGAAAATTTCCCCGATAGCTATAAACTGATACCATTAGAAGGTCAAGTGGCAGCCACAGAGCAATGGACTTTTATTTGCGATTTCATCACACATGAAGCTGCTCTGACAATGGATGCTTTTATCATAGATCTTCCAGAAAGTACAGGCAATAGCGGAGGCATGCGTTCCCAAATTTGGCTATATAAGGATATGACACAGTATGCGCAAGAGGCGTTTCCCGAAGCTGGAGTAAAAACGGTTGTGGTTTCTTATACTTTTCTATAAACTAAAATATAACCTTCGGCTGTGTAACTTGTCTTTTATATTATTGATATATATCCTAGTTTTCCTTATCTTCTATCATTTGAAAGAGGATAAGGAAAACTCTCTTGATTATCCCAATTCAGTTGGTTTCATTATATCTTAATTTTGTTACATAATCAAATTTACATACCCATTCCAAAACCCCGGCTTCTTTTCTTGGGTTGGTCGAGTTCTTCCTCCTGTTGCTTCTTCCGCTGCGGTGCCTGGTTGATTTCCGGAACTTGGGAAATACTGTTTCCCTGTTGTTGACTCTCTTTCCAGCCTTGTTCCTGGTGCGGTTCCTGAAGATCCCGGCTCCATTCGGCTTTCATCTTCTCCAGACGCTCATGATTCACACGTTCCGCCCACTCCTTTTTCTGGAAGATTTCTTTCGGGCTTCCGTTCTTCATGGTATTGAGATAGTCGAAGGTCTGTTCCGGGGCCCGGTCATACCCTGCGCGCTTGTCAAATGAAGATTCACACTTTCGGAAAAAATCTGTCCTGTCGAAACCGCCCTTCACGTTTCCGCAGTTCTTCTTCCCGGTGTGGTTGGTCTTTGGACTTAGCTTTCTGGTGTTGCTCCTGTCCTTACGGCTGACGATGATATGTACGTGCATGTCGTACCGGTCGGCTCCCTTCCTCTCAAAATGGATCTTTCCGTAATACTCGATATCCTCTTTGTTCAGGCCTTTTCCGAACCCTTCCGCATAGTGCTGCATCACATCATCACGGACATACTTTCTCATGGCTTCAGCCTGTTCCTTCTCTGTCTTGCCCATTTTCTCCAGCTCCCGGCTGGAAGGGCTTACCGTGATCACATAGAACTTCGCATCGCTCCGGCTTAATTTTGCCTTGTTGTTGTCTATCTTGAAGGTTACTTCCTGTGCGCTTATGTAGTCACGTGAGTTATTGAAAAACGGCTGCACTTCCCGGCCGTTCTTCATGCGCTCCAGGTCCTCGTGCTGGAGATAGGTCGTTACTCCTGTGCAGCTCCCTGTATTGGCATAAGTTCCGGAACCGCCACCCTGAATCTTTATGTTCATAGCCCCCTCCTTTCCTTTTCCCTCTCATAGACCTTGTTTATATCATCGAGCAGCCCGGTCTTTCCTTTTGCATCGAGGAAGGAAACGATATGCTTATAGGCTTTAATCTGTGCCGTTTCGCTGGCTTCTATCCGCTTGAAGATAATCTCCTGGTTCTTCCTGATAGTTGAATCTGCATCCCGCACCGCTTTTTCTGTCTTGCCTATGGCCTTGCCGTTGTTGTCGGAACTGTTGATTATCCCGGCAAGCAGTTCCTTGTTATCCTTCAGGAACCGCCTGAACTTTTCTTCCGAAAGTAAGGATGAAAGGTTTATGGATATCTGTGTGCTGGCTCCGGCCAGAGCTTCACAAGCAGGACGCACAAGATCCGTCTCCTGTCTCTTCAGGAATGCGAACACCTGGTCCATGCGCTTGATAAGCTTCTGCATTTCCTGTGCCGGGCTTTCATGCTCGACCGGGTTTATACCGTACTTATCAAAATAGTTTATAGCATGTGTGAGGAACTCCATTTTTGACACATTGTTTGCCTTGGCCAGACGGTCAAGTTTAGTAAAAGTAGTACGTTCTACCGCTACCGTTGTTTTGCTGTCTTTTTCCATATAATTATAAGGCTTATTATAACGAATTAATATATTAACTAATTGGTTTACAATATAGTATATTTATTCATTATAACCAATATATAATGGTTAATTTTTCTAATGCTTTGATTTTCAAAGCATAACCCCGTAGGGCAAGAGGAAAAAACAGGGCTTGCCCGGTTTCCTCTTGCTGCTGTTCTATCGAACACCCTCCCCAGCGCGAAATTAGCAAAGGGGACGGGGAGAGATAGAACCTATCCCACACACGTGAACACACACGAAAACCGCACAAAAAAACGTGTCTGGAACACCACAAAAAAACTCATCGGTCGGGGAGCGCCGCACAGCAAGGGGCGGGACCACCCGTCCCGACGAGTGCAGCCGTTTACTTGGATATATGATATAAGTTATTTTGATTCTGTCACAAATTCAAAAGGATTGCAGTAAGTTCCGAAACGGCACATACTGCAATCCTTCATTTGTCGTCATAATGCCCCCAGGCTGAAATGATGAACACAATTACGGTAGTCTCGTTGACCATATACCTGATACGGTTCTTCTTGTCCAGCTGCCTTGACCAGACACCCTCCAGGTATCTCAACTGTTCCGGATGCCCTGTACCCGTATATGGGTGTTCCCGGAGTTCATCAAGCAGCTTCTCCAGCTTCTTGAAAAGCTGCGGAGAGGATTTTCTCATTAACAGGACATGTTTTACCGCTTCTTTGGAGAACTCTATCTCATACATTGCCTTCGCCCTCTATACGGTTAAGAAAATCGTCCAAAGACTCATTCTTGGCCATTCTGAAGGTATTTCCGTTCCGGATATCTTCAATACCTCTCTGGATGGCCGCAAGTTCTTCCTTTGAAGGGAAATCACCTTCTCTGACTGCACACACCATAATAGGGGCTGCATTGCGTCTGGAGACCAGGATCGTTTCCGTCTCTGCCATTTCGAAGTATTTCTTCTGATTGGCACGAAATTCGCGTGTTGTAACAATCTGCATAGTTCTAATATATTGGTTTACACCGCAAAAATAGGGATAAAAATCAATAAAGCAAAAGTTTTGTATACTTATTTGTGTACACGCGCGGAAAATTCGTTCCTAAAAAAACGCTGCGCTGGCTCTTGCTTTGCTTTCACAAACATTCAAAAACTCGTTTTTCACGGATTTGGAGGTCTGGAAGCCACATTCAGGCTAAAATTTTATGACTTGTTTTTAAGCATTGCTTATTATATGCTTATCAACTTTTGAAAAATCATTTATAAAATACTGAATAACAAATCGTTACAAAGAGTAAAAACGCTCGAAAAACGACTTTTTGAATGTTATAAACGACTTTTTGAATGTTTTTTTCGCCTTTAAAAACGACTTTTTGAATGTTTACGACGACATACATTTTTAAATGTCGTTTTTAATTTCTATATTTGCGAACATTCATTTTGTCGTTTTTTAAAAACAAAGGAGTATGGCTATAAAAATAACAAACAAAGATGTGATACAGAGCTATTTAATGACTGTATCTAAGTATGATTTTTCAGTGTACGAAAAACGCATTCTGTACAGGCTTGTGGAAGCAATGCAGTGTGAGATAGAAGGTAAAAAGCTTTATCCTGGACTACGTATAGAAAAGACGTTATACGATGATAGAGTTGTTTTAATGCCCATTTCTGCGTTTTTAGCCAACGATGATGACGAGAACTACACCCGTGTCAAAAAAGCGCTGTTAGACCTTAGAAATAAGTCTTTTGAGTTCGATGATGGGCAAATATGGAAGGTGATAGGTATTATCGAGAAGCCACAATTCAATTACAAAAGAGGCTGGGTAAGATTTGAAATACAACCTGAAGTATATAATGCCGTACTTAATTTTTCAAAGGGCTTCAGGAAGTATGAACTTAAAACGGCCATGGAGTTTACAAGTCAGTACTCGATGCGTTTCTATGAACTCATGAGTGGTCAAGAAAGGCCTTTGATTTACAGTATAGAGGATCTGAAAATCATGTTTGGTGTACAGGACAAATACAAACGTAACCCGGATTTCATAAAAAGAATCATAGTCCCAGCTAAAGAAGAACTGGACGCAAAAAGTCCATATTCGTTTGAATACAAAATTCTGAAAGAAGGTCGTTCTTTTCATTCACTGAAACTGTATCCCAAATACCAACCGGAACACAGGGATGAAGAACTTGAAAAGCACGAACTACAAAAACAGGTCAGTCTGGGCTGGGATCTGGACAGGCTTATCAGAAACTATCTAAAGCAAGAGCTTCTTTTCACAGACCAGGAAATAAGAAACAACATAGACCTCTTCAGGGATGCACAGAAGAAACTTGATTTAATGCTGGAGCTTTCAACCCTGAAGGGAAAATCAAGGGATAAAAAGAACCCTAAAGGGTATATAATAAACGCACTGAAGGGAAAAGTAAAAGACAAGGAAGAACTTTGATTATGTTACACAATCAAAAAAACAACGATATGAAAGAAGGAGATTTGATATTGGTATCAGCTGAAGCTACAGGCTTAGGAAAGCCAATGGAAGCCATTATAGACAAGATTGAGACATTCATGGGACAAACCCTTGTAACGGTCACTTACACGCAACCAAACGCCTTATCCGGCTTTGGAGGGTGCTTTGTGGATTCTCATATCACTTTAAGCGAAGAAAAGGCCAAGTAACCTGAATATATTTCAGGAATATTCAGTATATTTACAGCATATTTAATTAAAAAGAAGCATAAAACCAGCATATAAAGCATATTATAAGCATATTTATATCAATCGGTTAAGGTATGACAGATAAAGTAACCATACAACCCAAAAGCAAGCCGGAAAAGACTACAATCTCAATAAGCGGAGAAACATCTGAACGGTTGGAGATATACTGCCGGGCAAACGGCATATTACGGAAAGAGTTCGTTTCTCTCGCCCTGGAATACTTTGAACGCACAGGATTCGACCTGAAGAGTAACGCACTTGATTACTCCCCCTTGGAAAAGATCATCGGAGAATTGAATGAAGTCAAAGCGACCATGCAGACAAGCAATGAGGGAACAGAAGCGATTCGCCAACTACTACAGACGGTCCGGGAACAGACAGCAAAACAACTTCCGGCTCCGGGACTTATAGTCCAAGCAACAGAAGCAAAGGTCAAAGCGGAAAGCCTGGCAGCAGAACGCGCCAAAGACCTTCAGTTCCTTCAGGAAGAAAACAACCGATTGCGTAACGAAATCAAAGCTCTTCAGGAGTATAAGGAAAAAGCACACCGGGAACTGTGCCGGGTGCGTGATGAACAGAAAACAATAGGAAAAATAAAAGTAAATACAGAACTATAAATCAAAATAATATGAGAACAAATATTATCTTATTCAGCCTTATATCGCTTTTCTTATTTTTTTCGCCAAGAATAAAAGCACAGTCAAATACAACTAAACAAAATTTTACGCATAGAGAAAACGGCTGGTATCATGTATTGAGTACAGATTGCTTATCTGTTAAACCAATCATAACGGTAAAAGATCTGGTTGGTTTAAAACTTGAAAAGGATTATTACGGCAAATATGCCATTAGCGGACAAATAAGCAAGCATAAACTTAATAAATGGGCAGATGAAACAGAAAAATCTATAGGAAAACAGATTGCATTCGTGTATAACGATTCCATTATTTCGGCTCCACAGGTAAATGCCAGGATAGAAAGTGGTACATTCTTGATAACATCCTTATCAGACAAGAAATTACCTAAAATCTATAAAGGCATAATGAAAGAGAAATCAGATTCTATTGAAGTCATTTTCAAAGACTGGGAAAAAGATTCTTTATACTATGAATTATCTCCAGAGCAAAGGGATTCTGTAAGAATGAGCATTGACTATTGGGAAGCCAAAGCATGGATAGACTTAACAGGCAAGCCCAAAGATGTATCCAAATAACATATCGTAACGGATTTATATCGAAAAAAATAGAAATAAATATGGGTGCAATAGCAGTTTCAATTTTCGTTTCAGTTGTAGCCATTGTTGGTTATATCTACTTTAACTATCAAGACAGAAAGGAGAAATAAATATGGGTGCACTAATTATGTTTGGTTTGGTTATAGTCATAGCCAATGTCGGAGGACTTTATTTTTATTTTCAAGACAAAAAGGACAAAGGAACAAATTCTTAACTTTTAAGCACATGGAAACATTTGGTCACAAAGTCTTAAAAGAGGTTCCAGCTCCTTAAAGAGGAACTAAAATCACCTACAAAAATGTCAGGTTTGGAGAAAGTTTCTCCTTCCCTATTGTGGGAATATAATCTTAATAACTTCGATTGGGAAGAAATGAGTAGAATCGTCATACAAAGAGTTTGTGAAAGAGGACATTTATCTGACTTTTACGCAATATTAAAGCTATACGGATATTCTCGTATTCGCGAAATCATAAAAGACAAGATGAAATGTTTCTACCATTCTAATGACCTACTGTTTGCCTGTTACCTGTTTGACATTGATGTTAAAGAGGCAGCAGCCTATAATCATGTAGAAAAACGATACAAGATTTAGATGACCTTTAGTACAAAAAAGTTAAGAAATTGTCCCTATGCTACATCCCCATTCCAAAACCCCGTCTTCTTTTCCTGGGCTGGTCGAGTTCTTCCTCCAGCTGCTTCTTCCGCTGCGGTGCCTGGTTGATTTCCGGAACTTGGGAAATACTGTTTC
>ENA-OPBE01003602-OPBE01003602.1-human-gut-metagenome-genome-assembly--contig:-NODE-3602-length-10193-cov-2.756954_pt1 | contig 10193 bp, 7 predicted proteins | sample MGYA00241066_ERZ501448 | MGnify/ENA primary metagenome ERZ501448 (study PRJEB25962, sample SAMEA2042585) | human gut metagenome | biome: human gut; feature: human-associated habitat; material: faeces...
CATGCCAATTTAATCCTTGAATAAATAATGATTATCGCATAGAGCGCACCAAGAACAAAGAGCGCGCTGTCAAATCTGTCCATAACTCCGCCGTGACCCGGGAAGAGCTTGCCGTAATCCTTGAACTTCTCGGTGCTGAAATAAACGTCGCCCTGCGCCTCATAGGCGTAGCCCTTTTCGATAAGGGTCGAGATTATCTGAATGATGGCGTCGATATTCTCGGTAGCCTTCGGATTTATCGTTGCGTGGCGGACATTGAGTCCGTCGGCGTCGGTCCAGAACTCTTTTATATAGCGCTCGGAAATCTCGGAGAAATCAACATGCTCCTCGTTTGCGCGTCTGATTATTTTATCGTCGATATCCGTGAAATTCTGAACGAACTTCACATTGTAGCCGCGATATTCGAGATAGCGGCGCAGGATATCGAAGATGCACAGCGGGCGGGCGTTGCCGATGTGGATATAGTTATACACGGTCGGACCGCAGGCGTACATCTTGATCTCGCCCGGAGTTATCGGGACGAGTTCTTCCTTTTTTCTTGTGAGAGTGTTATAGACTTTCATTTATATCTTCCTTTCAGTCAATTTACTGTGTGTTTTCCTGCTCCTCAAGCTGTTTTCTCAGCTGGGAGACCTGATGTTCGAGCCTGCAGAGCTCCTGCGCGACCGGGTCGGGTATATGCACCTGGTCGAGGTCATCGACCCTGACTCCGTTGCGGCGAACGATATGAGCCGGAACGCCGACGGCGGTACAGTCTGGCGGAATCTCATCGAGAACCACTGCGCCCGCGGCGATATTCGAGTTATCGCCGACTTTGAACGGGCCGAGCACCTTTGCGCCCGCGCCGATCATGACATTGTTGCCGATAGTCGGATGACGTTTGCCGGTATCCTTGCCGGTACCGCCGAGGGTCACGCCCTGATATATCATAACATCGTCGCCGATAACGGTGGTCTCGCCGATAACGACGCCGGTGCCGTGGTCGATGAAAAAGCGCCTGCCGATGGTCGCCGCCGGGGGTATCTCTATCCCGGTTTTACGCGCCGCCCGCTGCGATATCCAGCGTGCGAGGAAGAACATCCTGCGGCGATAGCACCAATTGGCTCTGCGGTGCATTCTTATAGCTTTAAGACCCGGATAGAGGAAGAAGATTTCGAGCGCGCTTCTCGCGGCGGGGTCGCGCCGTTTGAAGGTGCTTATATCCTCCCTGAGCCTGTCAAACATAAATATCAACTCCTTGAGCTCGGGTAAAATTGCTGCCGCGATGCGGCGTGGGGTGTTTGGAGTGCATATGCGTTATTAAGTCTGTGCTTTCCGCGGGCGGATGATATCCGCCCTTACAGCCGCTCAATATACAAATAACATACAAAAAGCCTCCGTTATCCTTGCGGACAACGGAGGCGCCTGAGCGCGGTTCCACTCCTGTTTATATCTCTGCGCGCAAATACGCGCCCGGCCGATAACGGTGCCTTCCGCGCAGGGATACTGTTGTTCCCCCTGCGTGCTGACGGGTGCATTTCGCCTTCATACGGCAAGGAGCTTTCTCAGCTTCGGGCTCCCTCTCTTTTGCCGCGAATATCCGGCTACTTCTCCCGGTAAACGCATGTTATTTTTTGGTTTTTGTCAGCCGATATGACTCGCATATCTACTAATCATTATATTGAAATCACTTGGAAAAGTCAATAAGTTTTTTGCTGTCCACAAAATATGTGATGCCCGAAACGACCGTCAGAACGGCGGTTATCCAGAGCATGATATTCGACACTCTCGCGAGAGTGAACCAGCCGGCGTTTGCGAAAATATCAAACGTCGCGTCAAGCTCGGCAAGGAGCATGATAACAATAGTGAACACCATCTGGCTGACGGTTTTCGCCTTGCCCCAATAGTTTGCGGGGATAACAATGCCCTGCGCCGTGGCGATAAGGCGAACGCCTGCGACGGCGAACTCGCGGGTGAGGACTATCATGACGATCCAGATGCTGCACCAGCCCTCGCGCATGAATGCGAGCAGAGCGGCGGTGGTGAGCATTTTATCGGCGAGCGGATCGAGAAGCTTGCCGAAAACGGTAATAAGATTATTCTTTCGCGCGATCTTGCCGTCGAGCATATCGGTCAGTGACGCGACTGCAAAAACGGCGAGCGCGACTATGTAATGATAAGGGAACTCAATAAGCATCAGCGCGAGATAAATGGGCGCGAGGAACATTCTTATGAGCGTCAGTTTATTGGGCAGATTCAGCTTCTGCATTTCAATTCCCCTTTCCGGGTTTTATTTTACTGTTCTTCCGAGCAGGTCATATTCGTTGACGCCGAGTATCTCGACATCGACGAATTCGCCTTCTTTTATGAAATCGGGCGAAGTGAAGATTATCTTGCCGTCGATATCGGGCGCGTCCATATATGAGCGACCCGAGTAGCTGTCGGTATAATCATCGTAGCTCTCGGTGAGCACGCGCAGGGTCTTGCCGATCATATTGTTGTTCTTTTCGGTCATTATCTCATACTGATCCTGCATGATGACCTCGGCGCGGCGGGATTTGACATCGTCGTCGACCTGATTCTCCATCTTCGCGGCGGGAGTGCCCTCCTGCGGGGAATATTCGAAGCAGCCGAGGCGCTCAAACTCCTCCTCGTTGACGAACTCGGCAAGAGTCTCAAACTCGTCATCGCCCTCGCCGGGGAAGCCGACAATAAACGTCGTGCGGATAGCAATATCCGGCATGCGCTCACGCAGTTTTCTTATGACCTCGCGGGTCTCTTCCGCGGTGCTATGGCGGTTCATAGCTTTGAGGATTTTATCATCCGCGTGCTGGAGCGGCAGGTCTATATAATGGAGCACCTTGGGTTGAGAAGCCATGGTGTCGATAAGCTCGTCGGTTATCTTATCGGGATAGCAATAGAGCAGGCGTATCCACTCGATGCCGTCGATCTCGCAGAGCAAATCAAGCAGATGAGCGAGCCTGTATTCGCCGTAGATATCAATGCCGTAGGACGAGACATCCTGCGCGATAAGCACGAGCTCTTTGACGCCCCCATTCGCAAGGGTCTTTGCCTCTTCGACTATACTCTCCTCGTCGCGGCTGCGGAAAGGTCCGCGGATGGACGGGATGGCGCAATAGGTGCAGCAGTTCGAGCAGCCCTCGGCTATCTTGAGATACGCCCAGTAATCGGGAGTGGTGAGCACGCGCTCACCGCACATGGGGAGCTCTTTTTTGTCGGGGAAAACATTGGTCTGCTTGCCGTCGAGAACTTCGTCAACTATCTTGTCGATATCGCCGTTTGCGCCGATGCCGACGACCGCATCAACCTCGGGAATCTCCTGAAGTATCTCGTCGCGATAGCGCTCGGCGAGGCATCCGGTGACAATGACCGCGCGGACGAGTCCGTCTTTTTTGAGGCCGACCATCTCCAGAATTGTGTCGATAGCCTCCTGCTTGGCGGAGTCGATAAATGCGCAGGTGTTGACTATAACTGCATCGAGGCGCTCGAAATTGTCCGCATTTTCAAATCCGGCGTTCTGAAGCTTTGCAAGCATCAGCTCACCGTCGACCTGATTCTTCGGGCATCCGAGCGACACGAATAAAACTCTTCTTTTCTTCATCAAACAGTTCTTCCTTTCGCTTGATAACAGAAATTATACACTATTTTTTCCTTTTCTTATCTTCTAACAGGAAAATTGATCGTCCGTATCTTCATATTCCTCGTCCATCGCGCGCATTGCCGAACGGATATCGGAATAGCCGTAGCCGAGGCGGGTCAGGGCGTTGAAGGTGCGCCGCCTGCCCTTTTCATCGGAAAATTTGCCGGCGAATTTGGTCTCAAGCAGATTTTTTATCCGCTCAACGTCGTCGCCGTCGAGCTCTTCGGCGCATTCGCTCGCCGTCTCGCGAGATATTCCGCGCTGTCTGAGTTCCTGCTCGATGCGCTTTTTGCCCATGCTGCGCCGCTCATACAGCTCCTGCGCGAGGGTATGTGCATAGCGCTCGTCGTTGACATAGCCCATCTCTTCAAGGCGTTCGACCGCTTCGCGCGCAAACTCCGCGCCGGAGCGGCGGGCAACTTTTCGCTGGAGCTCCTTTGACGAATGGTCGCGCCGCGAGAGAATATCGACAGCCGCGTTAAATGCACGGCAGGAGCCTGCCGCCTCGCAAAAGGCGGCAAACTCCGCATCGTCAATTTCATCGCCGGAGCGTATATTCTGACTCACCCAGAAATCCCGGGTAACGGTCAGACGGTACTCCCCGTCGACAAGTATATGTATTTTTTGTCCCCTGCCCTGCTGTGCCGTTATCTTCATCAATCGTCGTCATCAACAACGATGTCAAGCTTCGCCTTTGCGCCGGAACGGCTCGTGGGCTTCTTGGGCATCGCGGCAGGTGCAGGCGCGGGCTTCTCCGCAGGCTTTGCGGCGGCTCTTGCGGCGTTGTTCTCCGCCATAAGGCGCTCGCGGACCTGGGTTTCGAGCTCCGCCATAAAGTCGGGATGCTCGCTGATATAATTCTTGACATTGTCTCTGCCCTGGCCGAGGCGGTTCTCGTTATAAGAGAACCACGCGCCGCTCTTATGGATGATATCATATTTGACGGCGAGGTCGAGTATTTCGCCGACCTTGGATATGCCCTTGCCGTACATGATATCGAACTCAGCCTCTTTGAAGGGCGGAGCGACTTTATTCTTGACTATCTTAGCCCTTGTGCGCGAGCCGATGAACTCATTGCCAGGACCTTTGAGCTGCTCTATCTTGCGGACATCAATACGGATAGAAGCATAGAACTTCAGCGCACGACCGCCGGTTGTGACCTCGGGGTTGCCATAGACAACGCCGACCTTTTCACGCAGCTGGTTTATGAAAATTATAATAGTATTCGACTTTGAAATCGCGCCTGCAAGCTTTCTGAGAGCCTGCGACATAAGGCGCGCGTGGAGACCGACATGGGAGTCGCCCATATCGCCCTCGATCTCCGAGCGCGGAACAAGAGCCGCAACGGAGTCGACGACTATAACATCGATAGCGCCCGAACGGGTCAGAGCTTCGGTTATCTCGAGCGCCTGCTCGCCGTTGTCCGGCTGGGAGACGAGAAGAGAATCAACATCAACACCGAGATTCGCTGCATATACGGGATCGAGCGCGTGCTCGGCATCGATAAACGCAGCCTCGCCGCCCATTCTCTGAGCCTCGGCGACAACATGGAGCGCGAGAGTGGTTTTACCGGACGACTCGGGGCCGTATATCTCGATTATTCTGCCGCGCGGAAGTCCGCCGATGCCGGTGGCGGCGTCGAGTGTAACAGAGCCGGTCGAGATAGCCTCGACATTCATTGCCGTGTTCTGACCGAGTCTCATTATCGAGCCTTTGCCGAAATTTTTCTCTATCTGCGATATCGCAGTTTCAAGCGCTTTCTGTTTATCTGCCATATTCGTTCCGTCCTTTCGGGGAGCTGAAATTTTGTTCGTACAAATGTTCTGTTCTTATTCTACATCATACCCCTGCAAAATGCAAGGGTATTTTGAAAATTATTTTGATCTTGCAAGAAAAGCGATGTTTATGGCGTGGTCGCCGACACGCTCGAAGTCGGTTATGGTGTTGAGATAGAGCATACCTGCTTCGGTGTTGCACTCCTTGCGGTTGAGGCGGAATATATGCGAATCCTGGCATTCGAGGGTCAGGTCGTCGATATGCTCTTCGAGGTCTGATAGTTCCTTTGCCTCGTTGTCGCTGAGCGACTGGTTATCAAACGCCGCCATCGAACGCTCAAGCAATGTAACAACACTGCCGCAGAGCTGGTTGAGCTCCTCCCTCGCGGGGTCGGAGAACTTGAGCCCCTCGCCGATATTGTGCTGAGCCGCTTCGGCGAGGTTTATCGCATGGTCGCCGACGCGCTCGATATCGTTTATCGCGTGGAAGACGCGGGCGATATAATCCGAGTCGCTGTCGGTTATATCAAGAGCGTTGAGCTTGACGAGATACGAGGTTATATGATGGTTGAGGTAGTTTATGATCTCTTCGTTTTCCATGACCTTGTCGAGATCTTTGTCGCTGCGGTTTATGAGCGCGTGGGCGCTTGTCTCAAAGTTATCGCGCGCGAGCTTCGCCATGCGTGCGACCTCCTTGCTGACCTGCATGACAGCGAAGGGGGGCGTATTGAGCAGGCGATCGTCGATGAACTTGCAGTGCATCTCGCTCTCGCTGTCGTCCTTGCCGGGAACGAGCAGGCAGGAGAGCTTGACGAGAGCTTTCGCGAACGGGAACATAACAACGGTCGAGACGATATTGAATACGATATGCGATATGGCTATCTGCGCCATCGGGTCGGGCGACAATTTCTCTATCCACTCGACATAGGGAGTGAGCAGGGCGATAAGAATGAATATGCCCGTGCCGATAAGATTGAAGAGCAGGTGGATAACTGCGGCACGCTTTGAATTTTTCTTCGCGCCGACGGTCGAGAAGAGTGCCGTGAGGCAGGTTCCGATATTCTGACCGAAGAGGACGAAAACGGAGAACTTGAGCGGCACGAGTCCCTGCATGGCGAGAGTCTGGAGCACGCCGACGGAAGCCGAGGAGCTCTGGAGCACAGCGGTCATGACTATGCCGAGGATAATACCGAACAGCGGGCGCAGAGGCGACTCCGAGACGGTGACGATAAAGTTCATGAAGCCTGCGCTATCTCTGAGCGGAGCCATGGAATCGGACATCATATCGATGCCGAGGAAGAGCAGACCGAAGCCCGTGAATATTGCGCCGAGGTTCTTGACAACGGTCTTTTTCGACGCGAGCATGAGTATAACGCCGACAAGCACCGACGCCGCCGCGACACTCGAAAAGTTCAGCGCGATAAGCAGTGAGGTGACGGTAGTACCGATATTCGCGCCCATTATGACGCCGACCGCCTGTGCGAGCGACATCATGCCTGCGTTGACGAAGCCGACGACCATGACGGTCGTTGCGGTTGACGACTGGATTATCGCCGTGACGACAAAGCCGACGAGCACTGCGAGGAAGCGGTTTCCGGTAAGCACTTCGAGCATTCTCTTGAGCTTGGCGCCGGCCGCGTTTTCGAGTCCGTCGCCCATCGTCCTGATGCCGAATAGGAACAGACCGAGTCCGCCCGCCATCGACAGAATATTAGCTACGCTCATATTTCAGTCCCCTTATTTTCGTTTTCCTGTCCATTTTCATTTCCTGTTTATGAGACTCAAAGAAAGCCAAAATCTCACATATATATCTTATCAGCTATTCTTGCAAATGTAAACCGCAAAAATAAATTAAAGCGGCGGAACACGGGTTTATCATCCGTATTCTGCCGCTTTTTGATATCAATTTTTCGCTTTTCTGCGTTTTGTAAAAATTGTCAGCACAGTTAAAAGCGCCGGAAAAAATATGGCGCAGAGTATGCCTTTTTTGAGGTCGTCGCCGAATGCGCTCGCCATCATTCCGGCAAAGGTCGGCCCGGACGAGCAGCCCAAATCGCCGCCGAGCGCCAGAAGAGCGAACATCGCCGTTCCACCGCCTTTTATCCCCGCGGACGCCTTGCTGAACGTTCCCGGCCACATGATACCGACCGAGAAGCCGCACAGCGCGACTCCGACAAGCCCGAGCACAGCGGAGGAGCTGAGCGCAATGAGCAGATAAGACGCCATGCACAGCGCGCCGCTGAAAATCATCATGCCGTCGAGATCGATTTTGTCGCCGAATTTGCCGTATATCACACGCGACACGCCCATGAGCACGGAGAAAAGCATCGGCCCCGCGAGATCGCCGACTGTCTTTGAGACGCCGAGACCCTTTTCCGCAAAGGTCGAAGCCCACTGGCTGACCGCCTGCTCGCTTGCGCCGGAGCAGAGTATCAGAAGCATGAATATCCAGAACATCCTGTTGCCGAGCAGCTCTTTAAAAGAGAGCCCCGTCTCCCCTTCTTCGATAAGCGGAGCTATCGGGACGCGGATAAAGTTCAGGGCGTTGACTATCGGCACGACCGCCCAGATAAGGGCGAGATACTTCCAGTTAGCCGTTGTGAATATCGAGAAATAGAGCGTTGAAATGCCGACGACAGCGACGCTGCCCCAGCAATAGAACGAGTGGAGCAGGCTCATCATCTTCTCTTTATTATCCGTCGGGCACGCCTCGACTATCGGGCTGACTATGACTTCGAGCAGTCCGCCGCCGACCGCGTATAGCACGACGGAAATGAGCAGACCGACAAACGGAGACGGCAGGATATCCGGCAAAACGGTCAATGAAACAAGTCCCGCCGCCGCGAACACATGAGCCATGATTGCCGCCGCGCGGTAGCCTATCTTATCGATAAAGAACGCGGAGAGAAAGTCGATGCAAAGCTGGAGAATAAAATTGACGGTTATCAGCGCGGTTATCTTTGAAAGCTCGATGCCGTAGCTCTTATTAAAAGTCAGAAACAGCAGGGGCACAAAGTTGTTGACTATCGCCTGGACGACATAGCCCGCAAAGCAGGCGTTGACGGTCGATTTATAATTTTTCTTCATGAAGCCGCCTTCTTTCTGCGGCGCGGAATAATGAACTCGCGCACGAGCATTATCACCGACAGAGTCAGCGGGAATATGACGGCGCAGAGTATGCCTTTTTTGAGGTCATCGCCGAAGAAGCTCGCCATCATCCCGGCGAAGGTCGGACCCGCCGAGCAGCCGATATCGCCGCCGAGGCAGAGAATAGCATACATCGCCGTTCCGCCGCCGTGGAGCGCAGAGGACATCTTGCCTATCGTGCCCGGCCAGAGGATACCCGCAGACAGTCCGCACACGGCGACGCCGACAAGACCGAGAATGGGCGAAGAGGTCAGCGAGATAAGGAAATAAGAAGCCGTGCAGACGCACCCGCTAAGGAGCATCATTGAATCGAGATTTATTCTGTTGCCGAACTTGCCGTACATGAAGCGCGACACGCCCATAAGGATCGAGAAGAGCATGGGACCCGCCAAATCGCCGACGGTCTTTGTGAGTCCGAGCGCCTTTTCGGCGAAAGTCGAAGCCCACTGGCTGACCGCCTGTTCGCTCGAACCGGCGCAGAGGATAAGCACCATGAATATCCAAAAAGCCTTTGTTTTGAGCATATCTTTTATCGAGAGCTTCTCCTCATCCTCGCCGACGACGGGCGCTATAGGCACGCGGGTGAACATAACGGCGTTGACTATCGGGAGAATTGCCCATATCAGCGACATTATCTTCCAGTTCGCCGTCGAAAACAGTGCGAAGAACAGGGTCGATATACCGACTGCCGCGACGCTGCCCCAGCAATAGAACGAATGGAGTAGGCAGAGCAGCTGATTGGAATTTGTTGACGGGCAGGAGTTGACTATCGGATTTATCGTGATATCCAAAAGACCCGCTCCGACTGCGTAGCAGAACACGGAGATAAGCAGTCCCGCGAAAGCCGAGGGCAGTATCTCCGGCAGGATCGTCATGAAAATAAGACCCGTCGCGCACATCGCATGGGCGAGCACCGTTGAAGCGCGGTAGCCGATGCGGTCAACGAACAGCACCGCAGTTAAATCAACAAATATCTGAATAAAGAAGTTCGCGGTGATCAAAACGGTTATTTTCGAGAGCTCTATGCCGTACTGCGCCTGAAAGGTCAAAAACAGCAGCGGCGCGAAATTGTTGACGACCGCCTGAACGACGAACGCCGTAAAGCTCGCCGCAACCGTATGTTTATATCCTATCCTTTTCATTTTCGTTCCCCCAACAGAGAATTGCACACAGGTGCCGCGCTTATCATTAACCATTTGGATTTTCAAACACAACACAAAAGGCATTTTAGCACAAAGCGGAAGTTAAATCCATAGATTTTGAAAAAAGGGCAAGGTGCTCAAAAATTGCAGAAATGCGGCGGCGCGGCACATAAAGTTGACGAAAAATTGCAGCCGATTCAGGGCGAAAAATTGTAGAATTCAATTTTGGGCAAAAGTAAAAAGCCTTGAAACAATCAAGTTTCAAGGCTTTTTATGGAGCTGCTAACCAGATTCGAACTGGTGACCTCATCCTTACCAAGGATGTGCTCTGCCACCTGAGCCATAGCAGCGAATGGCGACCCGGAACGGTCTCGAACCGTCGACCTCTAGCGTGACAGGCTAGCGCTCTAACCAACTGAGCTACCGGGCCATTTTGGTGGGAACAACAGGGCTCGAACCTGTGACCCCTTGCTTGTAAGGCAAGTGCTC
>ENA-OPBE01003603-OPBE01003603.1-human-gut-metagenome-genome-assembly--contig:-NODE-3603-length-10192-cov-2.388774_pt1 | contig 10192 bp, 9 predicted proteins | sample MGYA00241066_ERZ501448 | MGnify/ENA primary metagenome ERZ501448 (study PRJEB25962, sample SAMEA2042585) | human gut metagenome | biome: human gut; feature: human-associated habitat; material: faeces...
CCCGACTCGCCGACGAGCGAGACAAATTTGCCCTGCGGGATCGTCAGATCGACGCCGTGCAGAATTTCGCGCTCCGGTTCGTAGGAAAAGCGCAGGCCGCGGCAGACAATGTCGCCCGCGGGACAGCTGACGCCGCCGTGTGCGGGCTCGGACAGGTCGAGCAGGCGGAAAATCTTATCGCTCGCGGCCATGCCGTTCATGGCAATATGGAAAAACGAGCCGAGCTGGCGCATGGGGATGAAAAAGTCCGCCGCCAGCAGGATGATGAGCAGCGCGCCCGCAAGGTCGAGCTTCCCCGCGCGCAGCTGCGTTGCGGCCATGATGACGCCGAGCGCCGCGCCGCCGTAGGCGATGAGGTCCATGATCGTGATGGAGTTGAGCTGCATCGTAAGAACCTTCATCGTGATCTTGCGGAACTTTTCGGCCTCGACGTTCATCTCATCATTTTTGAAGGCGTCGGCCTGATAGATTTTCAAGGTCGTCAAGCCCTGCAAATTTTCAAGAAACGTGTCGCCGAGCGCCGTGTACTGCCTCCAGTATTTCGAGAGCAGCTTCTTCGCCCATGTCTGTACCGCCGCGATGGCGACGGGGATGAGCGGCACGCAGACGAGCAGCACGACCGCCGCCGGCACGCTCACGAAGCACAGCACGACAAAAAGCGTCAGCGGCGCGAGCATCGCGTAGAAAAACTGCGGCAGATACGCGCCGAAGTACGTTTCGAGCTGGTCGACGCCCTCGACCGCGACCTGCACGACCTCCGACGTTTTGACCTGCTCGGAATACGACGCGCCGAGGCACAGGAGCTTGTCATAGATTGCGCCGCGCAGCGTCTTCTTGACCGCCTTGGACGATAGATACCCCATGCGCGACGCGCCGACGGTACAGCCGTAGCGCACGGCGACAGCTGCAAGCGCGATCACGGCGGTCGTGACGATCTTACTCTGCGTCATGCTGCCCGCGAAGAGCGCGGCGAACAGCTCCGTCACGGCGCTCATCATCGCGATGTTCGCGCACAGCGAGCACCATTGCAGCGCGACGTTGCCCGCGATATATTTTTTGCTCTCCGGCACCGCGCCGATGAGCCGTTTGTTGATCATCATAAGAAAAACCCTGCCTTTCGGCGGTCGTTCAGTTAGAGAACGTGAACCGCCGGTCGAAAACGGCCGACGGACACATGGTTCAAGATACCATATCCGCCCCCATTCCGCAAGCAGAAAATGCAGGAAACACAAGTATACGAGAGGCAATATGCCTCTTTCGCCCCTTTCGGTTAAAAAAGAAAACCCGCGGCGATTTTTCTCTCAGGTTCAAGTCCCTTTACTCCGCCGGTTTTCCTACACAAAGCGCTTGTCTGCGCGCGCCACGGCTGGTACAATAGAGGCAATACAATATTCGGGCAGTGCTCGAGCAAAGACACAGGAGGTCGCCATGGTACTCTATTTCACCGGCACCGGCAACAGCCGCCACATCGCCGAGCGCATCGCACACGCGCTGAACGATACGCTCATCAGCCTGAATGACCGCATCAAATCAGGCGACATAACACCGCTCGCCGTCAATGGACGGCTCGTCCTCGTCATGCCGACCTACGCCTGGCGCATCCCGCGCATCGTGCGCGACCATCTGCTGCGAACAGAGCTGCGCGGCGCGAGGGAAACGTGGTTCGTCATGGACTGCGGCAGCGAGATCGGCAACGCCGCGAAGTACAACCGCGCGCTCTGCCGCGAAAAGGGCCTCGTCTACATGGGCACGGCGCAGATCGTCATGCCGGAGAATTTCATCGCCATGTTCAACGCGCCAACCGTCGAGGAGGCTCGCCGGATCGTCGCCAAAGCCGAGCCGTTCATCGACCGCGCGATCGCCGCGATCCGCGCAGGACACATATTTTCGCCGCCGCGCAAAAAACTCTACGACCGCATCGCGAGCAGCGCGGTGAACCCGGTTTTCTATCCGCTGTTTGTGAAGGCAAATCCCTTTACTGCAAGCGATGTCTGCATCGGCTGCGGCAAATGCGAAAAGCTCTGCCCGCTGAATAACATCACACTGCAAAACGCCCGTCCCGTCTGGGGAAGCAACTGCACACAGTGCATGGCCTGCATCTGCTATTGCCCGACAAGAGCCATCGAATATGGCAAGAAAAGCGTCGGCAAGCCGCGCTACCATTTTGAAGAATTGTAAAATAGTTTCACTTTACAGAAGTTCAGCAAGCAGAGCGCGTCTCTTACAAAAGTTTTTCTCTTTCGACATGGTCTTCCTATATAGGCAAAAACCTCGTGCTTTCTCAAAAATGTCATCCCTTTGCCGCGCATTTCGATCAGCGGCGATACCTCACAAAACTTATCAAAAGCCACGCGCCTAAGGGCGCGCGGCTTTTGATATTTACATAATATTACGTTCTGCTGCTTTCTGCTTTTTCTCCATCCTCCATTTGACAAAGGTGCACAGCGCGTTGACCAGCACCCAGCCGAGGCCTGTTGCCAGCGCGACGGCGGGGAGGCCCATTTTGCCGACCAGCAGCCACGAGAGGACGACTCGCAGCGCGATGTGGCTCGTCGCACCGAGGAACGGGACGCACACCTTCCCGATGCCGTTAAAATAGCCAGCGAATGTGTTGCCGGTGAAGCAGAGTGTGTAGAAAAGCGCCACGAGCTTCAGATAGTCGCGCGCATTCTCAAACGCCGCGCCGCTGCGCGTCCCGAGCATAAAGCCGACCGACGTGCTCGCGCTAACGTACATGATGAGCGGCACCGCAAGCCCCATCGCAAGCATCAGAAAAAGGCTGCTGCGAAACGATTCCTTCACGCGCTCTTCTTTCCCTGCTCCCCGATTCTGTGCCACGAGCACGGAGGTCGCAGCGCTGCCGCTGTCGCCAAACGAGTTGGCAAAGCCCTCGATGCGCGTCGTCGCCGTGTAGGCCGAGATCATGTCCGTGCCGCCGGTGTTGACCGCGCCCTGCACCAGGAGCTTTCCGATGTACAGGCTCAACTGGTGCAGCGCCGTGACGAAGCTGAAATGCGCCGTCTGCTTCAATAGCTCTCCATCCATACGGCAGTCCGCGCGGGCAAAAATGAGCTCCGGTGCCTTGCGCCGCAGGTAGAGGATGCACAGCACCGCCGAAATGGCCTGCGACGCCGCCGTCGCCCACGCCGCGCCCGCGATGCCCAACTGAGAGCGCGCAACAAAGCAGTAGTCGAGCGCGACATTGACCGTCACCGCCGCGGCGAGCACCATCAGCGCCGCGTTCGCCCGCCCGATGGCACGCAGCAGCGCGCCGTAGAGGTTGTAGAGAAACGCCGCGGGCAGGCTCGCCAAAATGATCGTCAGATACACCGAGACAAAGGTCTTGAGCTCGCTTGGCGTCTGGATGAGCCGCAGCAGCGGCGAGAGCAGCAAAAGCCGAGGCCGCTGCACGCGAGCGTCACCAGCAGCCCGCACGAGAACGAGAGCCAGTGCTCGCGGCGGAAGCGCTCGCGCTCGCCCGCACCGTAGAGCTGGGCGAAGATGACGGAAATGCCCGTGCACGCGCCTGTGATCATAAAGAGGAAAAGGTTCATCACCGAGCCCGCAACGCCGACAGCGGCGAACTCCAAATCGCCCGCAAAGCGCCCGAGGATAAAGGCGTCCACCGTGTTGTAGAGCTGCTGCAAGATATTGCCCATGATGAGCGGTGCGGCCAGGCGCAGCAGATGCTGCGGGATGCTGCCGCTCGTTAGATCGTAAGAGCGTGCCATAGTTTCCCCCATTTCCAAGGATTTGACAACAGCATACACCCGCTCTATACTTTGCGTAAACCGATGATCCATCAAGCCATCTTTGACAATTTCGCAAAGGAGAACGCCATGGAACTCGATCGCTACCGCACGCTCGTCTGTTCCATTGAGACCGGAAGTCTGTCCGCCGCCGCGGAGGCGCTGCAATACACGCCCTCCGGCGTGAGCCGCATGGTCGCGACGCTTGAGGAGGAGACGGGCGTTCCGCTCCTGCTGCGCGAGCACAGCGGCGTTCGCCCGACAAAGGAGTGCGAAAAGCTGCTGCCCGCCATCCGCGGCCTACTGCACGCGGGCGAGAGCTGCGCCCAGCTCTCCGCGCAGCTGCGCGGGCTGGATGTCGGCACGGTTCCCGTCGGCACGGCATACAGCGCGTTTTATTCGCCGCTCGCGCGCATCATATCGGATTTCCACGCGCGCTACGGCGGCATTCAGGTGCAGCTGCGCGGTGGGTACAGCACAGAGCTGATCACACAGCTCAACGCGCACCAACTCGATCTGTGCTTCATCTCCGCGCGCGAGGGTGGGCACGACTGGCTCCCCATCGGCTACGATGAGCTGACGGCCTGGGTTCCCGCTGCGCATCCGATGGCATGGCTGCCCGCGCTGCCGGTCGCGGCGTTCGCCAAAGAGCCGTACATCGAGACCTATCCTGACAAGGACATCGACAACGCGCGCAGACCGCCGCTTCGGTTATGCGGCCATCCCGCTCGCCGTGCTGCTCGCCTTCTCTCGTCTTTATTTATATGTGCACTTTCCGAGCGACGTGTTCGCCGGCGCGGTGCTGGGGCTTGTGATCGGTGAGCTCGTCTCCCGTTATGCTTCAAAGCTCTTTCAAAAGCGCGGATAATGGTGCAACCCCCTTCGCACAGGGCAAACTTCTTATTATTCCCAGATAAAATTAGGGTTCTTTTAAGGTGCTGTTCATACTGTATTCATATTCCCTGTGTAGTCTAAGCGCCGGTACAACAGAAAGGGTGATAATTTGAACAAAACATTTGGCAAAAAGGCCGGGGTGCAGATTCTTTTTCTGCTGCTTGGCCTCGCATTCCTCGTCTACGGCGCATCTCGCGGCGAGGCGGGCGTCGTGCTGAACAAGGCGATCAAACTATGTCTGGAGTGTGTGGGCATTGGATAAGAAAAAACCGTTTTCCTTTCTGCTCGCCCGCTGGCGCGGACTGGTTCAAGCCTGCGCGGCGCTGCTGACGAATCTGCACCTGCCGAACTTCCTCAAGGGTACGCTCTATCGCGGCGCGGGCAAGACCGTGTGCGTGCCGGGGCTGAACTGCTACTCCTGTCCGGGAGCGGCGGGCGCGTGTCCCATCGGCGCGTTTCAGGCTGTCGTCGGCTCGTCCAAATTCAGCTTCTCCTATTACATCACCGGCATCCTCATCCTGCTTGGCGTGCTGCTGGGCCGCTTCATCTGCGGCTTCCTCTGCCCGTTCGGCTGGTTTCAGGAGCTGCTGCACAAGATCCCGACCAAAAAGTTCTCCACCAAGCGCTTAAAGCCGCTGACCTACCTTAAATATGTCATTCTGGTGGTGATGGTCCTTCTGCTGCCGGTGCTTGTGGTGAACGAAGCGGGCATGGGCGACCCGTTCTTCTGCAAATATCTCTGCCCGCAGGGCGTTCTGGAAGGCGCCATCCCGCTCTCGCTTGTCAACAGCAGCATCCGCGCCGCGCTCGGCAAGCTTTTCTCGTGGAAGCTCTGCGTGCTCGCAACAGTCGTCGTGCTCAGCGTCGTCTTCTACCGCCCGTTCTGCAAGTGGCTCTGCCCGCTCGGCGCGTTCTACGCACTCTTCAACCGCGTGTCGCTGCTGTCGATGCACGTTGACGAGAACAAATGCGTCTCCTGCGGCAAGTGCGCAAGGACCTGTCCCATGGACGTGGATGTGACCAAAACGCCGAATCACAGCGAATGTATCCGCTGCGGCAAATGCGTGACCGCCTGCCCGACGGAGGCCGTCCGCTTCCGCTACGCCTTCGGTGGCAGCGGAGCATGTTCCAAATTGTCTCAAAAACCGATCATTGAAGAAAACAAAGGAGAATAAACCATGAATGTTAAGAAGATTATTACGCTGCTGCTCGCCTTTGCACTGACGCTTTCCCTCGCCGCCTGCGGCAGCAAGGACGACGGCAAGGGCGACGGCAAGGGCGATGGCGATGCGCAGGGCGCGACCGCCGAGGAGATCTACGCCCAGATCCAGGAGCTCGCCGACAAGGAAAACGCCATCATGGAAGAAAACCTCGAGCTGTGGCAGAAGCTCTTCGCCGCCATGAACGAAAAGCGCGACGAGATCCCCGATGAATCGAACTACGGTTCTTACCTGCTTGCCGCCCTCGACCTCGTGAAGGACAAGTTCACCGAGGACGAGCTCAAGACGCTGACCGAAGGTTCCGAGAAGATCCGTGACCTTGAAGACCAGATCCAGCCCCTGCAGGAGCAGTATGCCGCCCTCCAGCCCGCGGGCGACGGTGAAAACGGCGGCATGAACGATTCCGTCCCGGCCTTCCCCGCCTTCACCGGCAAGGACCTTGACGGCAACGATGTGGACAACAGCCTCTTCTCCAAGAACGCCGTGACGGTCGTGAACTTCTGGTTCAGCGGCTGCAAGCCCTGCGTGGCGGAGCTTGGTGAGCTGAACGCCCTCAATGAAACGCTCAAGAAGCAGGGCGGCGCGGTCGTCGGCATCAACGTCGATACGCTCGACGGCAATGCCGATGCGATCAGCACGGCCAAGAACCTGCTTGAGTCCAAGGGTGCAAGCTACCAGAACATCTACTTCCCCTCCGACAGCGCAGCCGGCGACTTTGCGGGCGACATCATGGCCTTCCCGACCACCTATGTCATCGACCGCAGCGGTGCTATCGTCGGTGAGGCGATGCTCGGCGGCATCGACAATGAGGACAACATGGCAGCGCTCCAGAAGCTGATCGACCAGGCCCTCGCAAACGACAGCGCAAAGTAAGCTTTCCATCACAGCAAAAATACGCCCCGCGGATCATCCGCGGGGCGCGTTTTGTTTCTCTCTATCTTTTTACCCGAGCGATACCTCGCGGTAGAACGCGGCGTATGCCGCCTCCTGATAGGGGCGCAGCGCAAGGTTGCCAAGGCCGAACGTCAGCGAGCTGAGGAGCATCCAGCCGATGAAACTGAATTGCAGGCAGAACAGCCGCCAGCGGTTGCCCTCCATCATCGCCTCCGAGCCCTTCATCACCTCGCCCGGCGCCATGTCCGGGTGCTCGGCCAAAATGTAGTCCGTCATCGCGTAGGTGTAGCTCATAATCAGTCCCGGAATGACGAGCAGGATCGTCCCCAGCAGAATATAGAGGCCCTTCCAAAGCCGCGTCAGCGTCGTCGTCTTCCAGTTCGGAAGATAGGCGAACAGCGCCTCAAAGCCCAGCTCCGTGCGGTCGACAAGGCCGAGGTTATATTTGGCATACCCCACGCCCACGATGCTGCCGAGGATGAAGTACGCCGCCGCCAACACGAGCGCGATCACGATGAGATAGACCACACCGCCGACGAGCAGTCCGCTCCACTTCGGGTCCAAACCGTAGCCTGTGGAGTAAATCGTCTGTCCGCCGTAGCCAAACGTCGTCGACACGCCCGAGGACACATCGTAATTGAATTTGACCTCCGGACCGCCGCTCCCTGCGCCGCCGAGCAGCACCGCCACAAGGCCGATCAGAATGGCGATGGGCCACTTGCCGCGCAGCGCCTCGCGCGCCGCCTGCCGAAAATCCGCCGCAAGCTTCATAAATTCTCCTCTCCGCCCTCCGCATGGGAGGGTCTCTCTCAAATCTTCTTGCTTCTGCTTATTTAGACGCATTCCGCGCCCGTTTTGTTTCACCGGGCGTCAAATTTTCTCGCATTCATGATATCATATGCCGCTGGGAATGGGAATCTCCCTTCTTTCTTTTCCTTGCAAGTCGTTTCCGCCTCTGGTAAAATACCAGAAAACGACAATGGAGGAGACGCATGAGACCAAGCGAACTGCTCGCCGCGCTGCACACGGCGGAAAAATTGAAGGACACCACCCGCCACTGCTACACCTCCGGCGGGCGGCACGAGAGCGTTGCCGAGCACAGCTGGCGCATCGCACTGATGGCGTTTTTCCTGCGCGATGAATTTCCCGAGGCCGACATGGACAAGGTGACGCGCATGTGCCTCATCCACGACCTCGGCGAGTGCTTCACGGGTGATATCCCCGCCTTTGACAAGACCGCACAGGACGAATCGACGGAGGAAGCGCTGCTCTACCAGTGGGTCGCATCGCTTCCCTCCCCCTGCCGCAAGGAGATGCGCGCACTCTACGACGAGATGGCCGCGCTCGAAACGCAGGAGGCCCAAATCTACAAGGCGCTCGACAAGCTCGAGGCCGTGATCTCCCACAACGAGTCCGACATTTCGACCTGGGAGGACCACGAATACGACCTCCAGCTCACCTACGGCGAGCAGAACGTCGCCTTTTCGCCCTACCTGACGGCGCTTCGTCAGGCTGTCCGGCAGGAATCGCTCGACAAGATCGCACGCGAGGGTGACCGGCGCAAATAAAATCTTTCGCAGCCCATGTACAGCAAAAAGCACTTCCCGCCGCTGGCGGGAAGTGCTTTTCTATGTCTTTTATTCCACGATCTCCGCGTCCAGCAGGTCAAGGATCGCCTGGTCAGCGCTCCAGAAGTAGGACTCCTCGCCGAGAAGCTCGGTGATGCCGGCACGGTCAAAGTAGGTGCGTACCGCCTCGGTCATGCCGCAGCAGGCGACCGTCTTGTCCTGACTTTTGAGCGACTCGCACAGCTCGAGCATCGCCTGCGCGCCGGAGACGTCCACGCTCGGCATACCGCGCATCGACAAGATGATGTGGTCGTACTGCGGCATCTCCGCCATGCGGTGGTTGAACTCATCCACCGCGCCGAAGAAGAGCGCGCCCGTGATGTACGCCACGCCGGAGGTCTCAAGAATGGGGGGCTTACCCTCCACCGAGCGCAGCTTGTTCGCGTCGATATCGGAGAAATTCACATGGATATGACTCGACTTCGCCATGTACAAAATGGCGGAGTATACCACGCCGAGCAGGATCGCGACCGTCAGGTCAAAGACGACCGTTGCGAGCATCGTGATCAAAAACTGGCTGATACCGGACTTGAACTTGTGGCGGAAGATGTAGCGGATGCCCTCCCAGTCGTTCATGCGCCACGCCGTGACCATCAGCACACCCGCGAGCGCCGAGAGCGGCAGGCGCGCCATCACGCCGCCGAGCAGGAACATCGAGGCAAGCAGGAACAGCGAATGGAACACGCTCGTAAGGCGCGTCTGCTGGCCGGACTTGACCGCTACGCTCGTGCGTGCGATGGCTGCGGTCGCGGGAACACCGCCAAAAAGCGGCAGCAGAATATTACCCACGCCCTGTGCGATCAGCTCCTGATCGGCGTTGAACGCTTCGCCCTTCATGCGCGAGGCCGACGCGCCGCAAAGCAGGCTCTCGATCATGCCGAGCGCCGCAATGGTCACGATGGGAGAGAGCAGGTTTTCGAGCATCGTGAAGCTCAGGCCGCCGAGCGACAGGCGGGCGGCGAGCAGGAGCGTCTTGGGAATGTCGCCGACGACAACGAGCTGATCCATGCCCGCGACTGTCGCGACGATCGTCGCAAGGATGATGCCGACGAGCGAGCCCGGCACGCGCGCGCCCCATTTTTTCGGCCAGAAGACCATCACCAGCACGACGAGAAGGCCGATGAGCACCGCCTGCATGTTCGGATGGAAGCCAAGACGGCCATAGGACGCGATCTTTTCCAAATTCGAGCCGCCCTCCGACACCGTGCCGAAGAAGTTGTCGATCTGGCCCATCGCAATGATGATGGCAATGCCCGAGGTGAAGCCCATGATGACGGGCATCGGGATGAAGCTAATTAAGCGACCCAGCTTGAAGACGCCCGCAAGCAGCAGCAGAACGCCCGCGGCAAAGCAGGCAAAAAACACGCCCTGCAGGCCGTATTCCGCGACGATGCCGACAAGCACCGCGCTCATCGCGCCCGTCGGGCCCGAGACCTGGTACGACGCGCCGCCGAGAATGGCGATGACCACGCCCGCGATGATGGCCGTGACAAGCCCGGACGCCGCGCTCGCGCCGGATGAAACGCCGAACGCCAATGCCAGCGGCAGCGCGACAGCGCAGACCGTCAGGCCCGCCATCATGTCGGCGAGCAGCTTTTTCGAGTTGTAGCCTGCAAATTCCTGCTTCAGGCTGCGAAAAAAGGCAGAAAACATATTGATCCTCCTAAAAAACACATGCCTGTTTACTATACCATCTGCCCCGCGCCCGTGCCAGTAGTAAAAGGGACGGTTTTTAACGAGATTTTAACACTAATGCGTCGGTTTTGCACAAACAAAGTCGAAATCCTGATCGAAACGGCAAAAAAGC
>ENA-OPBE01003612-OPBE01003612.1-human-gut-metagenome-genome-assembly--contig:-NODE-3612-length-10179-cov-2.303635_pt1 | contig 10179 bp, 8 predicted proteins | sample MGYA00241066_ERZ501448 | MGnify/ENA primary metagenome ERZ501448 (study PRJEB25962, sample SAMEA2042585) | human gut metagenome | biome: human gut; feature: human-associated habitat; material: faeces...
GCACTTATAAATAATGTTAAACTATAGTGTTGCGGAATTAAGGATTTATACGTTTTTTTATCAATTTCACAAAGGTACTAAAAATGAAATACAATCCAAATCTTTTATCAAAAAAAAGCGACACGGCAATCTGACGAAAAAATAAAAGGAAGATTGATTCAACGCTTTCTTCACTCCGCAGAAACAAGTGGCCAGCCCTCTTCATCCCATGTCATCTCCCGAAAAAATAATTTACTGGCTCCATCCTCCGAACGGCTGTAACCATGGGCCATGAAATAATCTTTTCCATCGAAATGATAAACCGCACTATGCCCGATGGCCACAAACTCATCATTGCTGTCTACAACCAGACTTCCTCCGCCTCGCGTCAGTTCCCGTCCGTCTTTATCCACATAAGGACCGGTCACCCGGGTGGAACGGCCTACCACTACCTTATAATCACTCTTCAACCCACGACAGCAAAAATCGTAGGACACAAACAAATAATAATAATCGCCATGCTTGAAGATAAACGGGGCCTCGACGGAATTTACGGAACGCGAAGGTACGTCGGAAGCCCCCTCGAACTGGCGTGTGCATATTGTGTACAATTTTTCCGGTTTCAAAGTAGAAGTCAAATCCTCGGTCAACCGTACCAACTGGATGCCTCCCCAAAAGGAGCCGAATGCCATCCAAGGGTCTCCCTTTTCGTCTACGACGATGTTCGGATCGATGGCATTAAAGTTGTCACGGGCATGCGATACGATAACCGCGCCGGTATCCGTCCACGGTTCGTCAGATGCCGAACTCAAAGTCCTGCGATAGGCATGGCCAATGGCTGAGGTATTTTTACCGAAAGCGGAACAGGAATAAAAGAGATGATAATTCCCCTTATAATAAATGATGTCCGGCGCCCACGTATGACCTTCATATCCCTTGATACTATCCACAGCCCACTGAGGAGGAGCCGAAAAAACACTGTGCCGGATAGTCCATTCGGATAAGTCTTTCGACGAGAAAGACGAAACGTTGTGTCCAGTGGAATAAAGATAATATGTATCCCCTTCTTTTGCCATGACAGGGTCATGTACCAACGGTTCGCGCACTATACGCCCTTTACGGACTCCCTCTCCTTGTTGGGCATAACCGCTCATCAGTGCAGAAAGCCCCAACATACCTATAAACAATGTTCTTTTCATGAAATAAGATTAATGATTTCGATAACTATTTTAATATCCGCTCAAAAGTTGGAAGACGGCTTGTGTATAATCCGCCACTTTCTGTGCCTTATGAATTTTCTTGCGGCATTTCCGGTCACCTTCGGGATATATATATTCCCAAAAAGCTTTCATTTTCGTCAGCAGTTGCTTCTCGCCCCCTTCGAGTGTCTGGACATAATGGTCCAACAAATCCGCATGCAACGCCCGCAAGGACGACATGCGCCGCTCCATGCTCCACGCCGCGCCCTCATGGTATTCGATAGCTACCCAAGGGGCTGCTAACAACCCACGTCCCATCATGACGCCTTCCAAAAAGGGCATTCCCCGCTGTAATTCACTAAGAGACTCTACCGTCGTGACATCGCCGTTATAAACTACCGGATGGCGACATTCACGGGCAAAACGAAGAAAAGCCTCATGGTCGCATTCCCCCTTATACTGCTGCCGCCCTGTTCTTGCATGCACCACCACCCGTGACAAACGAGTCTCATTCAACACAGAAAGAAGCTCCATGCACTCTGCCGCATTCTCATATCCCAAACGCATTTTTACGGAAAAAGAGATGTCCGGATAACGTTCCACTACCTGTAGCAATCCTCTCACCCGTTCAGGTTCAGGCAAGAGACCGCATCCCTTTCCCTTTTTCACCAACATGGGAAAAGCGCAGCCCATGTTTAAATCCACCTCCTGATATCCATAGGGAACTACCTGAGCCAGAATCTGTTCTGCCTCTTCGGCCGAAGCCGCTATGATTTGAGGAACAAGATGCCCTACTTTGTTTGCATCCGGATGCAAATCACGTACATCCTTTCTTCTCAGACCACCGTGCTCCCAACGGATGAAAGGTGTGTAGTACACATCCACTCCACCGAAGTGTTTCTCAAAAGCATTGCGGTAAGGAGCCTCCGTAAGCCCCTGCAAAGGAGCCATATATATCTTTAGTCTTTCCATATCTATTTTTCCGGTTTCTTTATATCCCGTATAATACGTTCCATTTCATCGAATTCCGCTCCCTTGTTCTGATTCAGGTAAACTTGATACAGCAAAGGCGCCCAACGGGAAGCCTTATCCGGAGACAACCGACGCACCTGTTCCAAAGGCTCCTCTGCCAATGCGTAATACGTCATCATTTCCGTTCTGTATTTCCGATATGCAGCACTTTTCAGCTCTGATTTTTTCATCGCATCGGAAGACGCTTTGGCCATATTGCAATAAGCCAGCCCCTTAAAATAATTAGCCTCAATATTCATGCTGTCCAAAGTCAGAACCACATCACAATTGGCTATACAATTCTTATAGTCATCTTTACGCATGTACACCAATGCCTTTGCATACCAGAACAAAGCATTCTTTGGGTCGTATTGTATCATCCGGTCTGCAAACAACAATGCGTCGTCGTATTTCCCTTTACGATTCAGAAACTCCTGCAAGCTGGTAAAAAAATATGTATGGTCAGGGAAGTTCACAATACCCCTTTTCAATTCCTTCACCCAAGCTGCAGTATCATTCAAAGCCAAGTACGACCTACAAAGATACTCCTGCACATACTGTTGGTTCTTGGGGTATCGCAAAGCTGTCGGAGCATAACGTATCACGCCCTCGTAAGCCCCGATATGGTATCCTGTGGCTATAATCCAATAGGCCACACGGGAATACATCGTATCCGTCTGATTCAAGAAGTCGCTCTTCAATGCCGGATATTCGGCCGAAGACAAATATAAATCCAAGAATCGGAATGCTTCCGTATAATTCTTCTTTCTCAAATAGAAGCGTCCGCCATTCAATAAATTGGCACGATGTTCCAGCAGTCTCTTACGAGCCGACGAACGAAACTTAAAACGCCCTTTGTAGTCTGAAGCCAACTCCACGGAATCACATTTCTCGAAATATTTATAGGCATTGTAGATACTATTATAATAAAGCACCGTATCGTATGCACGTTTCAAATAGATTTTTTCGTTTTCAATGTCATTCAACCTGCACTGCACCAATGCCGCCGTATAATACAGTTCTGCACGTTTCACTACTTTTTTCTCGCCGGAGAGCGCATCCATCAGGCTCTTCTCTGCGGCATCCAGCCGCTCCCTTACCTTCTTGGCTTCATCCCCGTTCTCCTCATATCTGGCGTTCTTTATGGTTTTACGCGCTTCACGAACCACATTTGCACCGTCCAGTGTCTGACAACAAACCCCGAACATACAAACCATTGCCCAAAAACTCAATCTACTCATCCTATATAAAACAAAAGGGTGATGCCCACACTTTCACTGAACACCACCCCAATTCTTTTTTACTTTATCATTATCTCCTACCGCTTACTTGAGATAAGTATCCATCTCTGCTTCTTTAGCCTTTTCTCCGGTTATATAATACACCGTCTTCAGACGAGAAGCCCATCTCTGCGGATTGTCAGGCTCAAGTTCCTTCACTTTCAGGAAGAACGGTTCTGCCTTCTTATACCAAGACTTCACTTTTTCAATCTCCTTGTCATATTCGGCTTTCTTCATGTTCTTCGTCTTACCGATTGCTTCGTTGATGCCATATCCTGTATTACAGCAGCATACACCGGCATTGTAATAAGCATCCGTAAAAGTAGGATCTATTTCCGCACTCTTCTCAAAGAACGGCAGAGCTTCCTCGAATTTCTCCTGACCGAACAATACTACACCTTTTGAATAATTGGCAATCTTATTATTCGGGTCGGCCGCCAAAAGACTGTTGGCAAACTCCAACGAAGCCGCATCATTCTTCTTTTCGGTGTAATAAGCCAGCAAATTCTGGGCTATCACCTCATCTGCCACTGCATACTTCTTCGAAGCATCAACCCATTGAGCCGTATCTCCCTTTTCCAAGAGTGTCATCAAATGTAATTGTTTTACCGTCTTGGCTTCTTTATCATACTTCAATGCCTCTTCCAAATGAGTAGCGACCTTATCAAAATCTTTACCCTGGTAAGCTGCCAGACAAGCATAATAAGCTACCTGATTTTTGTCAAATACACTATCGTTCAACACCTTCGGCTCATCAGCCACCAGTTTATGATTCTGCGGATAAGTCAACCACGCATCGTATGCTTTATAAGCTCCCGCAAAATTCTGATTTTGGAAGTCAAACTGACCGACGTACATCAAGAAAGTACGGAACTTCATCAAGTTGCCTTTGTTCTTTTCCGCATATTCCTTTTTCTCGTCATACTCGTTGCATTTTTCGTATGCGTCCAGACAAGCATACAGGTTTTTAGCAAACTTTGCCGTATCCAAAGGCTGGTGAGCAGCCGCTTTGTTCAGTTCGTCTGCAAAAAGCCTTTGGTACAAATCTCCCTGAACATCCCAAGCCAAAGCCATGTCTTTGGTTTCTCCGCTGTTCAAAGCTTCCGTCAACAACGTCTGGGCTTCCTCTATTTGATTGTTGTTAATCAATCCCTGAGCTTTTTTCACCAGTCTGTTCTGCGCGAAAGCACCGGTTGAAGCAACCAGCAATGCAATTGATAATACGTATTTATTCATAACTTTATAAATTAAAAGTTTTAAACTCATTCATTCGTTTCAGTCTCTTCGTCACGGGACTCTGAAACCGATGCATCAGAACTGCCTTCCGACTCATCCATCACCGGAGCCACACCGTCACTCAACATTTCCGTCTCTTCTTCTTCGTCCTCCGTCTGTACCTTGCATACGCTACTGATTTGGTCATTACGCTTCTCAAGATTAATCAAACGGACACCTTGTGTGGCACGTCCCATAATACGGACATCAGCCACTTTCAGACGTATCGTTATACCGCTCTTGTTAATAATCATCAGGTCGTTCTCGTCCGTCACGACTTTGATAGCCACCAACTTACCGGTTTTCTCCGTGATGTTCAGTGTCTTCACACCCTTCGCGCCCCGGTTCGTCACACGATAATCCTCTATGTCCGAACGTTTGCCATAGCCTTGCTCGCTGACCACCATAATGGTTTCCGTCTGTGGGTCGTTCACACATACCATGCCTACCACTTCGTCGCTACCGTCCTCGTCAATGGTCATACCTCTCACACCAGTAGCCGTACGTCCCATGGCACGCACTTTGCTTTCATGGAAACGAATGGCACGACCGTTCCTGTTGGCGATGATGATTTCATTCTCGCCATTTGTCAGACGCACGCCGATGACACGGTCGTCTTCACGAATCGTAATGGCATTGACCCCATTGGTACGCGGACGGGAATACTCCTGCAAGCAGGTTTTCTTGATGATACCGTTCTTCGTGCAGAACACCACATAATGCGAACGGCAGAATTCCGCATCGTTCAGGTTCTTGATACGCAAGCAAACATTGATAGCATCATCCGGGTCGATATTCAACATATTCTGAATGGCACGTCCCTTAGAGTTCTTGGCACCTTCCGGTATCTCATATACTTTCATCCAGAAACAGCGACCCTTCTGCGTGAAGAAGAGCATCGTGTTGTGCATCGTAGCCGGATAGATGTATTCCACAAAGTCCGTATCGCGAGTGCTCGTTCCCTTGCTGCCCACGCCACCACGGGCCTGTGCCCGGAACTCGGCCAAAGGCGTACGCTTGATATATCCCATGTGACTGATGGTGATAACCATCTCGTCGTCAGCATAAAAATCTTCAGGATTGAATTCTTCGCTCGAATATACGATTTCCGAACGCCGTTCGTCGCCGAACTGCTCTTTAACCTCGATCAATTCGTCTTTGATTACTTTCATGCAAAGGTCTTCATCACTCAGTATCTGTTTGAAATATTCGATTTGTTTCAACAGTTCATCGTATTCGTTACGCAACTGCTCCTGCATCAGGTTCGTCAACTGACGCAGACGCATCTCTACGATGGCTTTGGCCTGTACCTCGTCCAGCTCGAAACGATTCATCAAACCTTCGATGGCGGCCTGCGGATTCTGGGCACTGCGAATAATATGCACGACTTCGTCAATGTTATCACTCGCAATAATCAAACCTTGCAAAATATGGGCACGTTCTTCCGCCTTGCGCAAATCATACTGCGTCCGACGGATGACCACATCGTGACGATGGTTCACAAAGTTAGAGATGCAATCCTTCAGAGACAACAACTTGGGACGCCCTTTCACCAACGCTATGCAATTCACGCTGAAGCTGGTCTGCAACGGAGTCATCTTGAACAATTTGTTCAATACGACATTTGCGTTGGCGTCGCGTTTCACATCCACCACGATACGCATGCCTTCACGGTCGGATTCGTCATTGGCATTGCTGATGCCTTCAATCTTCTTGTCGTTTACCAAATCGGCAATCTGTTTAATCAGCTCCGCTTTGTTTACCCCGTAAGGAATCTCCGTAATGACAATCTTATCATGATTCTCTCCCGGCTCTATCTCAGCACGGGCACGCATAATCACACGTCCGCGCCCCGTCTCGTAGGCATCGCGCACGCCCTGCATACCGTAAATAAAGCCACCGGTAGGAAAATCAGGAGCCTTGATATACTCCATCAGTCCGTCGATGTCAATATCCCGATTGTCTATATAAGCCACACAAGCATCAATGACTTCCCCTAAATTATGCGTGGGGATGTTAGTGGCCATTCCCACTGCGATACCACTGGCACCGTTTACCAGCAAGTTCGGTATTTTTGTAGGCATAACCGTAGGCTCCCTCAACGTATCGTCGAAGTTGTTCATCATGTCTACGGTTTCCTTTTCCAAGTCATCCATCATAGCTTCGCCCATCAACTGCAGGCGAGCCTCCGTATAACGCATGGCAGCAGCACTATCCCCATCGACGGAACCGAAGTTTCCCTGACCGTCCACCAGCGTATAACGCATGCTCCATTCTTGTGCCATACGCACTAATGCACCATAAACGGAAGAATCTCCATGCGGATGATACTTACCCAACACTTCTCCTACGATACGGGCACATTTTTTATATGGTTTGTCGTGCGTATTACCCAGTTCCCTCATTCCATAGAGAATGCGACGATGCACAGGTTTAAATCCGTCGCGCACATCAGGCAAAGCACGGGATACAATTACGGACATTGAATAGTCGATATACGATTTACGCATCTCGGTTTCAATGTTCACCTTTATTATTCTGTCTTGGTCTAACATTATTTATATCTGTTACTATTATAAATACCACTTGCCAAAAAGCACGTAAAATTACTACTTTTTGAGAGAATACGAAAGAAAACAGCCAAAAATTAATGGTTTACGAATCAAAAGGCAGCACGAATAATAGAATAGAACCATGCTTTTTTATAACTTTGCAGCTATTGGCCAACGCATACCGGCAGGCATACGGACCAAACACTAATATTGTACCAAATTCAAAACAACCCAAAATATGAAAGTCGGTTTATTTATCCCTTGCTACATCAATGCCATATACCCCCAGGTCGGAGTGGCGTCATATAAAATTTTAAGCCGGTTGGGAGTCGACGTAGATTACCCTTTAGACCAAACGTGCTGTGGGCAACCCATGGCCAATGCCGGATTCGAAAATGAAGCCTCACGGCTGGCCCGTCGTTTCGAAACCTTGTTCCAGTCATACGATTACATTGTAGGACCGTCGGCCAGTTGTGTGGCTTTCGTCAAACAAAACCATCCCGACATATTGGCACAAGAAGGACATCGGTGCGAGAGTGCGGAGAAAATATATGATTTGTGCGAGTTCATCCACGACGTCGTCAAGCCGGAACATTTGGACGCCCGCTTCCCTCACAAAGTCAGCCTGCACAACAGTTGCCACGGCGTAAGGGAACTTCACTTGTCCTCTCCCAGTGAACGCAATATTCCTTATTATAATAAATTACGGGATTTGCTACTCATGGTGAAAGACATCGAAGTATGCGAACCGTCCCACGTAGATGAATGTTGCGGTTTCGGCGGAATGTTCGCAATCGAAGAACAGGCCGTATCCGTCTGTATGGCAAAAGACAAAATCAGGCACCACAGCGAAACCGGGGCCGAATATATTACCGGAGCCGACAGTTCCTGCCTGATGCACATGCAGGGAGTCATCGACCGTGAGAAACTTCCCATCCAAACGATTCATATTGTAGAAATATTAGCGTCACAGTTATGAGCACCTTACATTCCAAAGCTGCCGAAAAGTTCCTTCGGAACAGCGACATGGCGGCATGGCACAACGAAACCCTGTGGATGGTACGTGCCAAAAGAGACAAAATGAGCAAGGAGGTACCCGAATGGGAAGACCTTCGGGAAAAAGCATGCCAGTTGAAACTCTATTCCAACAGCCATTTGGAGGAACTGCTGATAGAATTTGAAAAGAACGCCACGGCAAACGGCGCCATCGTACATTGGGCTAAAGACGCAGAAGAATACCGACAGATCATCTATGGCCTGCTTAAAGAACATCAAGTGACCCGTTTCGTCAAAAGCAAATCCATGCTCTCGGAAGAATGCGAACTGGATCCGTTCTTGTTATCTAAAGGCATAGATGTAGTGGAAACCGATTTGGGTGAACGCATCCTGCAACTGATGCACCTTCCACCCAGCCATATCGTCATGCCGGCCATTCATATCAAGCGCGAACAAGTAGGCCTGCTGTTCGAAGAGAAGATGAATGCCGAAAAAGGCAATTACGACCCGACTTACCTGACGCATGTGGCTCGAAAAAACCTGCGAAATATTTTCTTGCATGCCGAAGCTGCCATGACAGGAGCGAATTTCGCTGTAGCCTCCACGGGAGACATCGTCGTGTGCACCAACGAAGGCAACGCCGATATGGGCACATCCTGCCCGAAACTGAACATCGCGGCCTTCGGTTTGGAAAAAATCGTACCGGACATGAAAGCTTTAGGCGTATTCACCCGTTTATTGGCACGTTCTGGAACAGGTCAACCTATCACGACCTACACGTCTCATTATCGTACGCCGCGCGAAGGAGGTGAATACCATATCATTATCGTAGACAACGGACGAAGCCGCATTCTCTCTCACCCCGACCATATCCGGACGCTGAACTGCATCCGTTGCGGTGCCTGCATGAACACCTGTCCGGTTTACCGGCACAGCGGAGGCTATTCATATACTTATTTCATTCCGGGCCCCATAGGAATAAACTTGGGAATGGCTCACGACCCGTCGAAGTACTATGACAACTTGTCGGCCTGTTCCCTCTGCCTGTCTTGCTCCAATGTCTGCCCGGCCAAAGTGGATTTGGGAGAACAAATCTACCGCTGGAGGCAAACGTTGAAGGACATCGGCAAAGCCAGTACCGAGAAGCAATTCATGTCTGCCGGCATGAAATTTCTGATGGAGCGCCCCGTGCTGTTCAACGCCGCCCTCTGGGCTGCTCCTATGGTCAATGTCATGCCAGACGCAATCAAATATAACCGCCTGAACGAATGGGGAAAAGGCCGCGAACTGCCGAAATTCGCCGGGGAATCGTTCAACAGCATGTGGAAAAAAGGTAAAGTACAAAGAAAGGAGGATAAAAAATGAGCAGTAAAGACGAGATATTGACAGCCATCCGCCAAAACACCGTACAAAGGTACGAATATCCGGATTGGGAAATAAAAGCTACGGTTTACCCGGACAAAATAAGCCGTTTCTGCGAAATCAGCCAGTTTGTCGGAGGCAAGGCGGTCGTCCTACAGGAAGCGGAAGACATCAACGACATCATTCGCAGCCACTTTCCCGAGACTCGCAAAATCGCTTCACAGATGGAAGAGATCACCTGTGCTACCATACGTCCCGACACATTGGCCGAGGCACAAGAACTGGACGGTACCGACGTGGCGGTCGTAGAAGGAGCGTTCGGCGTAGCGGAAAACGGTGCGGTCTGGATTCCTCAGAACGTAAAACACAAAGCACTCTATTTCATTGCTGAAGCCTTAGTCATTGTCCTCGACCGACATTCCCTGGTCCATAATATGCAAGAAGCCTACGAACTTCTCGCCGGGCAAACCTACCCTTTCGGCACTTTCATCTCCGGCCCCTCCAAAACAGCCGATATCGAACAGG
>ENA-OPBE01003631-OPBE01003631.1-human-gut-metagenome-genome-assembly--contig:-NODE-3631-length-10128-cov-2.066713_pt1 | contig 10128 bp, 5 predicted proteins | sample MGYA00241066_ERZ501448 | MGnify/ENA primary metagenome ERZ501448 (study PRJEB25962, sample SAMEA2042585) | human gut metagenome | biome: human gut; feature: human-associated habitat; material: faeces...
GGCTGCCGAAGCCATTACCTCTAACAATCGCCTGCAAATTACATACGAGAACAAAGACCCGTATGCTGACTCTGAAACTACAGGCCTTGACCTCAACGAGTGGATTAACGTGCATTATGTAGTAAATGATGCGAATACCGATCAGGTATGGGGCGACCAGGAGAAGATCAATGAAAAGAAATTCAAACTGGTGTATGAGTTGATCGGTTACAAGGCCAATGATGCGGACAAGACGAGTGAAAGCGAACATGCCACTATCGTAGACGGCCATATCCTGAACGTACACGGAGTAGACGGAAGCCCTGCCGGAAACCGCAACATTATCGGTCGTACGCCGTTGCTTCGCGTAACGTTGGTGGATGAGAATACGAATAACCAGATTGCAGAAGTTGGTTATATCTTAGTAGAGATTACGGATGTAATCGTGGGTCCTGTAACCGTGGACGACATTGCACCAATCACCAATGGTTATACAGTAAACTGTGATGATGCTCCGATATTGGATAACGTAAGAGCCGTTACATGGGTAGAAGTCGAGAATAAGATTCTGGGTCAGTTGAACATGAGCAAGGAAGAGTTTGAAGCAAATTATGCGCTTGAACTCAACAGCGACGGCGTGACTTGCAAGCAATTCAGCGAACCGAAGGATGAGGCTGTGAGGAACCCGCAAATCGGTAAGATTGTCAACACTAACGACGACCAGGCGCACGAAACGAACGTGCTGAAGTGGAGCGTGGGCAACCAGCAAGCCTATATGTTGTTCTCGGAAGACAGACAAAATCTGGATGCTGTCTCTACTTGGGTTAAGTTTACTCCGAAGAGCACGGTTTCTTCCCACAAGCCTGTATTCGTGAAGTTGACGTGGGCACCGAGCGTGGTGAATGATAAGCCAGAAGCCGCTATCGAGGACAGCTACAACCACAAGAAACGTGCCGATTGGCATGCAGAAAACTCACGTGATGAAGGCTTCAAGGAATTGCAAATCCAAGTGGGTAAAGCTACCGATCCGTCTGCGACTTGTGAATACGAGCACATGGTTGTAGCGAACACGTTCAACAAGCAACCGGTAGACATCATCAAGGATGCTATCAAGGGTACTTATGGAGCTTTGGCTGATGCTGTGACTGTGGAATATAAGTTTGCTCCGACTAATGAGCAGAGTAAGCGGAGCTACATTGTAGGAAATACCACTTACAATATTCAAGTGTCTGCTGATGGTCGTACAATCTCTACTACAGGTGGTGTAACGTTGGCCACGATAGAACCTACTAACGGTGAAATCACAATGGGTAGCGATGATGTAGTGAAAGCTATCATCAACATTTATGAAGAATCTTTGGCTGATGCTTTGACGTTCACGGTATTGGTTGACGAAGCCACTTGTGAGCCGGCAAAGGATTTGATTGCCTTCAACAACAACAAGTTCAATGTGAAGGTCATCAAGCCGATCTTCCTCAAAGGAGGTAGCATTGCCGAGATGACGCTGAACCAATGGAACACTTTGACGCAGAAGTTGTCGCTCACCTTCGAGGACTTCAACGGTTACGACCCGAAAGAGTTCTACGACTACAGTAACAAGACCAAGACGTTCTGGGACTTCTACGGAGTGTCTCGTATAGAGCTTGTTGGCACAGAGACTGACTATTCTGGTAATTGGGGTGCTGTGGATAACAATGTGTTTACGATTAGCTACACTGAACCGACTGGTAGCATCAGTTTGGACAACATGGGTTCTGTAACCCTGACACAGGTGAACATGAGCCGTGCGAACTCGTTCAATGTGCGGATGACGTTCAAGGTGACTTACTTGTGGGGTGAGCTCACAGAGACTGTTACCTTGCATGTGAACAATGCCCCGGGTAAACGTTCTCTCAACCGCTAATATGCGTAGCATTTAGCATGGGGATTTAGGAAGGAGGGCAGGTGGTTGAAACCTGCCCTCCTTTTCATTTTAAGTAAAAGTAATTTAGATTGTAAGATGAAAATTCATCATTTGCTGTTCCCCTTATGGATGGGAATCATAATATGCTCGGTGTCAGCCTGTGCGGATAAGAACAAGAAAAGTAGCGAAGAACAAACGCAAACGGAATTCGAGCAGACGCTGGAGGCGAAAGATACAATAGCCGTTAAGGAGCTTATAGACCAGTTCTTCACGTATGTGAAAAACAAGCAGACGGACGAAGCCATTCTTATGCTATATCGTAACGACCAGACAGAAGACGGTACGCCGGTTTCGCTAAACAACGAAGAGATGGCGGAAGTACGGGTCATGCTCGAATCCATACCGATGGCAGGTTACGAGATTGCATACATGAAGTTCAGTGAATATTATGCGAATGAGGTGCAATGCAATGTGATTATCCGCGAAGCGGGAGACGGCATACCTCCTGTCACGACCAAGATATTCTTCAAACCGGTGTTTTATCTTGGTAATTGGGTGCTTTGCCTGACCAATACGGAATATGGGGACAAGTCGTTAGGCCGTTAGTCGGATGAAGGATGTTTAATATAAAAAAAGAATGACTATGAAGAAAAAGAATTTAATGTTCGTGTGCGCATGCCTGTTGATGTCGCATGCGGTATCTGCGCAGTCCAAGGGTGAAGAGATACAGTTCCACCGGCATGGTAGCCTGCAACTGCAAGGCGGTGCGGCTTACACCTTGGGTGAGGCCGGGTTTGGCGACTTGGTATCTCCGGCTGTGGGGGTGCATGGCAGTTACTATTTTACTCCGGTGTGGGGACTGCGTGCCGGTGTGTCCGGTTATGAATCCAAAGGAGCGTGGGTGAATCCGCTCCAAGTATATAAGTATAATTACCTGCAAGGAGACATTGACGTGGTGGTGGACCTGGCCAACTGTTTCAAGTATAATTATAAACGGGTGGTGAATCCTTATTTGTTCCTGGGGGTAGGACTGAACGGTGCGTTCGGCAACGACGAAGCGGTGGCCGTCAATGACGGTGGTCATACGTTGGAATATTTATGGCGTGACCGCCAGTTCAATCCGGTAGGTCGCGGCGGTATAGGAGCTAACATTCGCTTGGGCGGGAGAGTTTATTTTAACCTTGAGGTCAATGCCAACGTGTTGGGCGACAAGTACAACTCCAAGAAGGCGGGCAATCCGGACTGGGTGTTCAACGCGTTAGGAGGCTTGGTCATCAAGTTGGGCAAGACACACAAGAAGGTGGTCGAAGAAGCTCCCGAGCCGGTGGCTCCACCCGTGATACCGGAAAAACGCGAACCGGTGACTCCGAAGAAGGCCGAACCGGTAGTGGAGAAAGCCAAAGTGGAAAAATTGCAGGAGAATGTGTTCTTTAAACTTAATTCAGCCGTAATCCGTGCGTCTGAGGAAGCTAAAATAGAACGTCTGGCCGCTTATCTCACCGCCAACCCGCAAGCGAAGGTCGTGATTTGCGGATATGCCGACAAAGCTACGGGCACTCCTAAAATCAATGATGCACTTTCGCTGAAACGCGCTCAGGCCGTGTCGAAGGCCTTACAGGTCAAAAAGATAGATGCGGGCAGGATACGAGTGGAACATAAAGGAGATACCGTACAACCTTTTACAGAGGTTGAAAAGAACCGCGTATCTATTTGCATAGCCGAATAATTTGACTTTTGGATGTTTTGCGACCGCCGTGAAAGGAAAAGGTTGGTTGGTTTCCGATAAAAGAGGGTGTTTGTCGGGAGACCTTTCATGGCGGTTTTTTTATTCAATGCAGTTTATGGGAAAAGAGGATGTTGAAGAAAAACATGTCAAGCGTACGCAGAAAGATTATACGCTTGACTTTAAACTTCGTGTAGTACGAGAACTGGAGACTTCCCACATCAGTATGAATGCCATTTCACGGAAGTATGGAATACAGGGGGAGAGCACGGTGAGCAGATGGTTGGAGAAATACGGTGCGCGGGATGCAGACGGAAATGTGGCTGCCCTCATGTTCCGGAAGAAGCGTCCGCTTTCAGGACTGGAACAAAGAAACCTTGTTTTGGAACATGAACTGTCACTGTTGAGAGAAAAGCTGAAACAGAAAGGGTATAAAGAAGCTTTTTATGAAGTGTTGTTGAATATGTTGGAGAGGGGATACCGCGTAGAAATTTATAAAGATAAGGATAAATTAGGTATAAAATCGGGAAGGTAGTTTTTGCGCTTCCTGAAAAGGAAACCGGCAGACCGGCTTTTTAAAAGGTTGGAAAACGAAAGTAGGAGAAAAGCTTCATCTTGCTTTCCTCCTACTTGATTGTTTGGGATAGGAACCTTGTCCGGTCCTTATTCTTTGTCCAAAAGGATTTTCATCATTTCACAGGCTGCTTTGGCTACGGAGGTTCCGGGACCGAAGATGGCCGCTACGCCTGCTTTGTACAGGAAGTCGTAGTCTTGTGCCGGGATGACACCGCCTGCGATGACCATGATGTCCTCGCGTCCCAACCGCTTCAACTCTTCGATGACTTGCGGGATGAGGGTTTTGTGTCCGGCTGCCAGCGAACTTACGCCCATGATGTTCACGTCGTTCTCTACGGCTTGGCGTGCAGCCTCGGCCGGTGTCTGGAACAACGGTCCCATGTCGACATCGAAACCGCAGTCGGCATAACCCGTGGCACAAACCCTGTCCCATCTTGGCAATCATGATACGCGGCCGGCGGCCTTCCTGCCGGGCGAACTCTTCCGTCAACTCGCAAGCTTCGGCGAAGTCGGCGTCTGCTTTACTTTCTGATGAATACACTTGTGAAATAGTTCTGATTACGGCTTTATATCGGCCTACGATAGCCTCGCAAGCGTCTGAAATCTCTCCTAACGTGGCACGTACGCTGGCTGCCTTTACGGCCAGATCGAGCAGGTTGTGTTCGCTCTTCTTGCCTTCGTTGAACTCGCGTACGCATTCGGTGATGGCGGCCAATGCCTTTTTCACCTCTTCCTCGTTCCGTCCGGCTTTCAGTTTCTTCAGGTTTTCTTCCTGTTGCAGGCGGACGGCAGTGTTGTCCACTTCGAGGATGTCGATAGGATCTTCATGGTCCAAACGGTATTTGTTCACACCCACGATGGTCTGTGCGCCGGAGTCGATACGGGCCTGTGTACGGGCTGCGGCCTCTTCGATACGCATCTTGGGCAGACCGGTTTCAATGGCTTTGGCCATACCGCCCAGTTTCTCGATTTCCTGAATGTGTTCCCAAGCCTTGTGGACGAGTTCGTTCGTCAGGGTTTCCACATAGTAAGAACCGGCCCACGGGTCGATATGCTTGCACACTTGGGTCTCGTTCTGGATGTATATCTGAGTGTTACGCGCGATACGGGCCGAGAAATCCGTCGGCAGGGCGATGGCTTCGTCCAGCGAGTTGGTATGTAACGACTGGGTGTGTCCCAAAACGGCTGCCATGGCCTCGATGCACGTACGTCCCACGTTGTTGAACGGGTCCTGTTCCGTAAGCGACCAGCCGGAAGTCTGCGAGTGGGTACGCAACGCCATGGATTTCGGGTTTTTCGCGCCGAAGCCCTTCACAATCTTGGCCCACAGCAAACGTGCCGCACGCATCTTGGCAATCTCCATGAAATGGTTCATGCCGATGGCCCAGAAGAAAGACAAACGAGGCGCGAATGCGTCGATGTCGATTCCGGCGTTCACTCCGGCGCGCAGGTAATCCATACCGTCGGCCAGTGTGTAGGCCAGCTCGATGTCCGCCGTGGCACCGGCTTCCTGCATGTGGTAACCGGAGATGGAGATGGAGTTGAACTTAGGCATCTTCTGTGAAGTGTATTCGAAGATGTCGGCAATAATCTTCATCGAGAAGGCGGGCGGATAAATATAGGTGTTGCGCACCATGAATTCTTTCAGGATGTCGTTCTGGATGGTTCCGGCCATTTCTTCCAACTGTGCGCCTTGTTCCAGTCCGGCGTTGATGTAGAAAGCCAGAATGGGGAGCACCGCACCGTTCATTGTCATGGAGACGGACATCTTGTTCAAGGGGATTCCTTCGAAAAGCACTTTCATGTTCTCCAATGAGCAGATCGACACGCCGGCCTTGCCCACGTCGCCTACCACACGTTCGTTGTCCGGGTCGTAGCCACGGTGTGTCGGGAGGTCGAAAGCCACGGACAAGCCTTTCTGTCCGCTGGCCAGGTTGCGGCGGTAGAATGCGTTACTTTCCTCGGCGGTGGAGAATCCGGCGTACTGGCGGATGGTCCACGGGCGGAACGGGTACATCATGCTGTACGGGCCGCGCAGGAACGGAGGTATACCGGCCGCAAAGTCCAAATGCTCCATTCCTTCCAAATCTTCTTGGGTGTACACCGGCTGGATGTCGATCTGTTCGGGCGTTTTCCAGTTGGCGGTGATACCGTTTTCTTTTTGCCAGTCCTGACCGTTCTGTCGGCCGAAACCGGAGAATATGTTTATATCTTTAAAATTCTGTCTCATTTGATTCCCAATTTTGCGTTATACTCTTTCAGTGTTTGGAGTTGGTCTACACGAACGTGGATGAAGTTCTCGATGCCTGCGGCTTTCAAGTCCTCCATGCAGGCCGGAGCACCGGCCACGACGAACATGGCACGGCCGTCTACGGCTTTGAAGGCCGGGATGGCATATTCGGCGTATTCGTCATCGCTGGAGCAAAGTACCACGATGTCGGCACCTGCCTTCATGGCGGCTTCCACGCCTTCTTCCACGGTTGGGAAACCTAAATTGTCTATCACCTTGTAGCCTGCGCAAGCCAGGAAGTTACAACTGAACTGGGCGCGTGCCTGCCGCATGGCCAAGTTGCCTATGGTGAGCATGAAGGCCACCGGCTGTTTTTCGGCTTGTTCCGTCTGTAGGCGCAATGCCTCGAAATCGGCAGCCAGACGGCTTGTTTCCAGTTTGGCGAACGGCTTTTCGCAACTGTCGCCGTGGCTGTGGCAACAGCATGTGGCTGCCAACGGGGCTTTCCCTTCGCTCTTTTCGTTGAAGTTGGGGAATTGGTTCGTACCGAGTAGGAACTCCTTACGCTTGCCTGCGTTGGCATGGCGCTTGGCGTTGGTGTCGTTCACGGCCTTTTGGATGCTGCCAGCCTTGGCGGCTGCGAGGAATCCGCCCTCTTCTTCCACGGCAAGGAACAGTTTCCAAGCTTCTTCTGCCAGCGAACGGGTGAGCGTTTCGATGAAATATGAACCACCGGCCACGTCTACGATTTTGTCGAAATGGCTTTCTTCCTGCAACAACAACTGCTGGTTGCGGGCGATACGTTCGGCAAAATCGGTCGGAGCCTCGTATGGAGCGTCGAACGGAGTCACCACGATAGCGTCCACGTTGGCCAGTGCGGCACTCATCGCCTCAGTCTGCGTGCGCAGCATGTTCACGTAGCTGTCGAACACCGTCATGTTGTAAGTGGAAGTGGTCGCATTGACATACATTTTACAAGCACAGTTGCAGGACTTATCCTCACCCGTGTTGGTGCAGTCTTCGCGCGGACAAACCGGATTGTACTGCTTCACGATCTGGGCCCACATCATGCGTGCGGCGCGGAACTTCGCGATTTCCATGAAATAGACACCGCTGATGCCGAAGTTGAATTTGATTTTCTTGGCGGCGAGGGCTGCCGGGATACCGGCCTCCACCATCAGGTTGAGGTATTCGTTCCCCCATGCCAGGGCGTAGCCCAGTTCCTGATAGATATAGGCGCCGGCGTTGCAAAGCGTGTCGGCATTGATACAAATGCAACGCATTTTGGGGAAGGGTGCGAGAATATTGACCAGTTCCGCCAGTTTGTTCAGTAGGGCGGTCGTATCCTTACCTTTGGTCAGAATCTTCTGCATCGGGTCGAAGTCGATGCTACCTACCAATGCGGTGCGGTCATATCCTTTTTCATCGTAGTATGCCGTCAGGAGACGGGCTAATTCCACGGTATGACCTTGACACGTACTGAAATTCAGTTCCACTGCATCAGCCTTAATGCCTTCCTGCAAAGTGGAGATGAACGTGGCATTCAGTTCTTTGGCCGGAACTTTAAATCCTAATGATGTGACTCCCTTGTCCAGAAGGTCGAGTGCCTTTTCGTTCGCTTCTTTAGAGTCGGTTACTCGGATGTTTTGGCGGACATACCAACGGTTATTGTCCTTTTTGTTCCCTCTCAGGTAGGGAAATTCGCCGGGAAGCACATCGGTCTGCGCCATGCCTTCCAAATCTTCTTTTCGGTAAAACGGCTCTGCGCTGAACCCTTCATTGGTTCTCCAGACCATTTTTTTCTGATAATCCGCACCTTTGAGGTCGACGTTGATTTTGTCGAGCCATTCTTGTCGCGTAGGTGCAATGAAGTCAGAGAAAAGCTTTTCTTTACTATCTGCCATAGCTATACTGTTAAAAAGAATTTTATCAATCGAGCAAAAGTAACAAAACTTTTGTAGAAGCACAAAAAAATAAGGTGGAAAAACTCAGTTGGTGTACTTTTTTTGAGTACTTTTGCCGACGAATTGGAAGAATTAAAAAAATCATTTATTTATAAAATTAAAGTAAAGCGATGAATTGGTTAGAGCAATTGCTGTTTGATTCAAATTCCATTGCCCATATCGTCTTGTTGTACACGGCGGTAATTTCTTTGGGAGTCTATTTGGGAAAAATTAAATTTTTCGGCATCTCATTGGGAGTGACGTTCGTGTTGTTTGCAGGTATTTTGGCCGGACATTTCGGATTTACCGGTCCTGTCTCCACGTTGAATTTCTTGCAGGATTTCGGTTTGATACTGTTTGTGTATTGTATCGGCTTGCAGGTGGGGCCGGGGTTCTTCGAGTCCTTCAAGAAAGGTGGTGTGACGTTGAACCTGTTGGCTTGTGGTATCGTGGCACTGAACATCCTGGTGATGTTGGTGCTGTATTATTGTGTGTTCGACACGAACGATCCACGCAATTTGCCGATGATGGTGGGTGTGCTTTGCGGTGCGGTGACGAATACACCGGGGTTAGGTGCCGCGACGGAAGCTCTGACCCAAGTGTTTGCCAACGCTCAGGCTGTTCCTCAGATAGCTTCGGGATATGCTTGCGCCTATCCCCTCGGAGTGGTGGGTATTATTGCTGCAACCATTTCTATTCGTTATATCTGCGGAATTGTGTTGAAAGATGAAGAGGATCGTATATTGGCGCAACAGGCGGAAAATCCGCATGCCAAACCGCACAAAATGACCTTGAAGGTCACGAACACGGCCCTGCATGAAAAGACGCTTCTGCAAGTGCGTGATTTCTTGGGACGCAATTATGTTTGTTCGCGTGCCTTGCATGAAGGTCACGTAAGTATCCCGACCAAGGATACGAAGTTTTATTTGGGCGACCACTTGTTTATTACATGTGCCGAAGACGACGCGGAAGCTGTCCGTGCTTTTATCGGACCGGAAGAATATATCGACTGGGATATGCAGGACATGCCGATGGTGTCGAAGAGCATTGTGGTAACTCAACCGAAGATGAACGGCAAGACTTTCGGGCAGTTGCATTTCAGTTCTGTCTATGGGGTGAATGTGACGCGTATTTCCCGTTCCGGAATGAATCTTTTTGCCGACCGTAATTTGCGCATGCAGGTGGGCGACAAGATTGTCGTAGTTGGGCCGGAAGATGCTGTCGACCGTGTGGCGAGCCTGATGGGTAATTCCGTGAAACGTTTGGACCATCCCAATTTGGTGACGATTTTTGTCGGTATTCTGGTGGGTATCATATTCGGAAGTATTCCGTTTGCTTTCCCAGGCGTGCCCACGCCGGTGAAGCTCGGTTTGGCCGGAGGTCCGCTGATTGTGGCTATTTTGATAGGTCGTTTCGGTTATAAGTTCCGTCTGGTTACATATGTGTCAACGAGTGCCAATTTCATGTTGCGCGAGTTCGGATTGGCATTGTTCCTGGCCAGTGTGGGGATAAAAGCCGGAGAGCATTTTGTGGATACGGTAGTAGCCGGTGACGGTCTGACGTATGTGTGGACCGGTTTCCTGATAACCGTGATACCTATATTAATAATAGGTGTGATAGCCCGGATGCGTTTCAAGTTGAACTACTTCACCATTATGGGGTTGATAGCCGGTAGCACGACCGATCCCCCGGCTTTGGCTTTTGCCAATCAGGCGTCCAGTACGGATGCTCCTGCTGTGGGCTATTCTACGGTTTATCCGTTAACGATGTTCTT
>ENA-OPBE01003641-OPBE01003641.1-human-gut-metagenome-genome-assembly--contig:-NODE-3641-length-10107-cov-2.430959_pt1 | contig 10107 bp, 6 predicted proteins | sample MGYA00241066_ERZ501448 | MGnify/ENA primary metagenome ERZ501448 (study PRJEB25962, sample SAMEA2042585) | human gut metagenome | biome: human gut; feature: human-associated habitat; material: faeces...
CGAGCCAGCCGTATTCGCCGCTCTGCATTTTCTCTATCAATACCTCTTCGGGATAATACTGGTGCTGTGCCATATCAATCAGTTTTTATTTGTGAATAGCTGCCGAGCGGTTGCGTTCCCCGGCTTTTTTCTGTTCGTTCCACAACTCTTCGGTATATTCCTCTTCCGGAACATAGTCGAGGTTTCCGTCATCATCCATGACCCAGCCGTAACAGCCGAACGTGTATTTGTCCCATTCACGCTTGGACTGTTCCCTCCATCGCTGCTCGTCGCCGGAACAGAAACGGATACCGGTCTTGGAATAAAGGTCAATACCTACCGTGACGGGCTCGTCGTCCACGACCAGCGTCAGCGGATCTCCGTGCTGCATTCCGTTCACCTCTGTTGCACCGAGATGCAGCTCCTCGGCCAGCACCTGCAGATTGCGCCCGATGATGGGCGTGGGAACATACATGACCTGCTTCGTCCCCGTGTCAATCTGGACGAAAGCCTTGTTGTGCCTGCCGTCAGCGGTTTCCACATCCGCGATGATGGCCTTGCCCTCAAGCAACTGTTTCTGCTGCGTTTCGTCAAAGCGTTCCAGTGGCGAAGATTTCAATGCCGGATAGAAGACCACGTCCGTCTGGCCGAACTGGAATATTCTTCCGGCGACACCCGGTTCCTTCAGGACATGGCAGACTGTATCCACACCCATTTGGCCGAAGAAGGATTCGATTTGGAACAACTGTCCGGCCATTTGAATGTATCCAAATCCACCCTCCACCGCAAAGTGAAGGCCATGACCGGACTTACGCCTTTGGAATTTATCCGGAACATCAAGCTGAAGTACGCCTGCGAGATGCTTTCACGCCGCGACCGGAACATCGCTGAAATAGCCTACGCCACAGGCTTCTCTTCACCTAAATATTTCACCAAGTGCTTTAAAGAAGAGTTCGGACTGACACCCCGCGAATACCAAGAGAAAGAAAAATAAAACCGTAACAGGCAGAGACCAATCACAAAAGAGGGATAAAAAACTGTCAGAATAGGATTTTACCCCCTTTCTGGCAGTTTTTTATCCCTCCGTATCCTTCTTTTCATATAGTTTTGTAAGCAAATCAATCAAAACACATAAAAATACAGATTCAAATGAAAACGAACTTACGTACACATCGGAGTATCCGGTTGAAGTGGATGGCCGCCCTCTTTTTCGCATTCGGAATCGGAAACGCCCTTCCGGCTTCCGCCCGCTACTCCCGTGCAGACGAGCTTGCCATTCCGAACGGTGCACGTTCAAACCGGGAAGTGAACTTCAACGAAAACTGGAATTTCTTTTTAGGCGATACCGCCGCAGCCTCACGTCCGGACTTCGCCGACAACCACTGGCGCACGTTGGACCTGCCCCATGACTGGAGCATTGAAGGCCGTCCTGAAGAGGCCAATCCGGCCGGTAACGACGGAGGGTATTATCCCACCGGCATCGGTTGGTACCGCAAGACATTCGATTTCGTACCGGACTCCCGACGTCCCGAAACCACCCTCTATTTCGAAGGAGTTTACATGAATGCGGAAGTATTCGTCAACGGACATAATCTCGGCATACGTCCCTACGGTTATTCGTCTTTCTACCACGACATCACGCCTTACCTCAAAGCGGGCAAGAATGTCATTGCCGTGCGTGTGGACAACTCGGGACAGAAGAACTGCCGTTGGTACACCGGTTCCGGCATTTACCGCAACGTGAAACTTATCCGTACCCCCAAGGCACATTTTGAACCGTGGGGCATCGGCATCACCACCGAACAAGTGAACCGGAAAACGCAGGTGGAAGTGGAAGCTACGCTCGCCAACCGCAATAAAGCCCTCCCGGCCACACTGCTTTGCACGGTTACCGACTTGGACGGTCACACCATTCTCACACAAAAAGAAACCGTCACCCTTGAAGCGAACCGGACAAGCAAAGTCAAACTGCAATTCCCTTTTGAAAACGCCAAGCTCTGGAGTCCTGAGACACCGAACCTCTACCGGATGGTATGTTGCCTCGTACCGGACAACGGAGAACCGGCCGACACGGTCACCACTACGTTCGGGGTGCGCCACGTGGAATACAGTGCCGAAAAAGGCCTCGTCCTGAACGGTAAAGCCATAGAACTGAACGGCGGATGCGTGCATCACGACAACGGTCCGCTCGGTGCCGCCTCCTACCGCAATGCGGAATGGCGTAAGGCACAACTGATGAAAGAGGCCGGATTCAACGCCGTACGCACCTCGCATAATCCTCCCGCCGAAGCATTCCTCGATGCGTGCGACCACTTGGGGCTTCTGGTCATCGACGAATCGTTCGACGGATGGCGGTCGGCCAAAACCCCTAAAGACTACTCCATCCTGTTCGACCGTTGGTGGACGAAAGACATCGAATCCATGGTACTGCGCGACCGCAACCATCCGTCTATCTTCTGTTGGAGCATTGGGAACGAAATCATCGAGCGTAAAACGCCCGAGGCTGTCCTTACGGCATACGCGTTGGCAGGCCATGTACGCCGCCTCGACCCCAGCCGCCCGGTGACATCCGCCCTTGCGGCATGGGACAAAGATTGGGAAATCTACGACCCGTTGGCTGCCGCGCATGACATCGTGGGTTACAACTACATGATGCACAAAGGCCCGTCGGACCACGAACGCGTCCCTTCGCGCATCATGATGCAGACGGAATCTTACCCGCGCGACGCATTCGCCAACTGGGCACGGGTCAACGACCATTCCTATATCATCGGAGACTTCGTGTGGACGGCTATCGACTACCTCGGCGAATCGGGTATCGGACGCTTCTATTATAAAGGAGAGTCGGAGGGTGAACATTACCACCGCAACCAGTTCCCGTGGCATGGTGCCTATTGCGGCGACATCGACCTGACCGGATTGCGCAAACCGATTTCCTACTACCGGGAAATGCTATTCAACCCAGAGAAGAAACTCTACATGGCCGTAAAGGAACCTACGGGTTATTACGGTGAAATCAAAGAAACCTTGTGGTCGGTATGGCCGACGTGGGAAAGTTGGAACTGGCCGGGACATGAAGGAAAGGACATCGACGTGGAGGTCTACTCACACTATCCTTCCGTGCGCCTCTACCTGAACGACCGACTTATCGGTGAGAAGCCGACCACGAGAACGCAGGAATTCAAAGCCATCTTCACCTTGCCCTACGCACCGGGTACCTTGCGCATCGTCGGTGTGGAAAACGGCCGGGAGACGGAATCACGAACTTTGGAAACAGCCGGAAAACCGGCACGCATCCGGTTGACAGCCGACCGCACGGAAATCTCGGCCGACGGCGAGTCCTTGGTTTATGTCATAGCTGAAATCACGGACAAGCAAGGACGGGTAGTGCCTAATGCCGACAACCTGCTGACATTCGAACTCCAAGGTTCCGGCACACTACTGGCTACATGCAGCGCCGATTTGAAAGACTGCACGGCTTACACCGCTCCGGAACGCAAGGCTTGGAAAGGCCGTGCCATGGCGGTCGTGAAAAGCGGGAAAGAAAAAGGCCGGCTCACATTGACCGTTAAAGGCAAGGGTGTGAAAAAGGCTTCCGTCGGTCTCGACCTGAAGTAAATCTGAAAAGAACAAAACCATATAATTAACCTGATTACCTATCTTTTTGAGACCATGAAACATCTGTCAAAACTCTCAAAATTCGTTTGCACTGTCCTGCTTCTGGCAGGACAGGCAAACTTATTCACCGGTTGTAACGATGACATGCCGGCGGAAAGCTATTACACCTTCACAGGTGAAATGATGAGTGATTTTCTAACCGAACATGAGAACTTCAGCCTGTTCAAACGCATTGCGGAACGGGCCGGAAAAATGGACTTTCTGGGAAGCCGTGGCTCACGCACCTTCTTTCCTGCGACCAATGCGGGCGTGGAAGCCTTTCTGAAAGAGAAAGGATATGCATCTGTGGAAGACATTCCCGCCTCATTCTGCGATACGCTGTTGAGAGCCTGCATCATAGAAAGAATCATGTACACTTACGACTTGCCCGAAACGCAACAGGAAAACAACGAACTGGACTTACCTGTCATCCTCGAAAGCAAGGGGGATACACTGGATGCCAATCAAATGGCCTTGACCATCGTCAACCGCCGAGCCGCCATCATCAACGAGCTGAAAAACGACTCCGTGGAAAACGGTGTGGTACATCCGGTCGACCGTGTCCTGGTACCCAATACCAGCCTGGGGTCTACGCTGTTGGACGAGCACCACGAGGATTTCCAGATTTATTATGAGGCCCTCCGGAGGACGGGACTGATAGACTCTTTATACCGTTACCGCGACGAAGAATACGAACAGGAAAAAGGGAAGTATGCCCCTTTCACCCAAAGCATGCGCATCGGAAATGAAGATTACGTAGCCAAACTCCCGGACCACCGCTACAGTGGGTTTACTCTTCTCATCGTACCGGACAAAGACCTGTATGAGAGATACCCCGACCGCTTCAACGAAAGCATGACCATGGACGAAAAGATTGATGCCCTTTACGAATTGGCCGTGGAAAAATACAGTGGAGCGGACGCGGAAGCCATTTTCGGTCTGAACCAGACAGCTCCGGGTTCTGATAAAACATACAAACAACTCTATTGGAACAAAGGTTCACTGACCCACCCGTATAACCCGTTGAACATGTTCCTTTCTTACCATATCATCGACCGTTTGTTCAGCAGCACCGCCAAACTGGTAAACACCATCGGCATCCATACCGCATACGCCGACCCGACGGACTGGGTCAGCACGCTGCTCGACTTCTCTACCATCAAATTGGAAAAGGTGTACCGTCCGGTAGATCCGGCAGTCGAATATCCCTCCGAGTTTTATGTCAATCATTGCCATGCTTCCCAATACAACAATTACGAACGAATCCGGGGCGCCCATCTGACCGTTCCGGAACAAGAGAACTTCTCTTTGAACGTAGCTTACTATTACATCGACGACGTGGTGGCATACGATCCTACGATGCGTAACACCATCATGAACACTCGGATGCGAATAGATTTCCAACTTCTGTGGCCGGAACTGACGAACAACAATATGCGGTTGTGCGGCAATCCCCTCAAAGAATACAATAGCGGTGACAACAGCGAGGACGGAACGGAAGGCGGAGGATTCAACTATTACCTCCCTCCCGGCTATCTGAAAAACATAACCTTCAGCGAGAATACCATGTTCATCGTGAAACGCCCGATAATCTATTGGTCCAACTATCAAGGAGACGACATCGCCGTGTTAGGCACGAGTTATGACGTGACGTTCCGCCTGCCGAATGTTCCTCCCGGAGAGTACGAGCTCCGTCTCGGTTATTGCGCGTTGGATAGTCGTGGTATCGGACAGGTCTATGTGGACGGAGTACCCCAAGGTCTTCCGATTGATATGCGTGACAAAGCCGACGCGCCTAACATCGGAGGTCTTTACAACGGTTGGAACGGCCTAAGGTGTGAAGACGACGGTTCCGGAGGTATCTACACACGGGAAGAACTGGAAGAAAACGCCCGTGTAATGAAAAACAACGGCTATTACAGTGGCCCCAAAGGAGTATTCTTCTACTTAGGTAGCGGCAACGCCAGTACTCCCGCCTACGACCCATCGAAATGTATCATCTTTTACAATCAAAACGATTTGTTGCGTCGGAAAATCTGCCAAGTGCAAGTACAGCCCAACAAACACCATACGATACGCTTACGTTCCGTACTGTCCAGTGCCACCAGCGGAGGCTTCTCTTTAGATTATATGGAACTCGTTCCCATAAGCATCTGCGGCCCCGGCGGTATCGGAGAAGATATCTATTAAACGAATTACTTTCAGCCAATGCCACGCTAATCGGCGTGGCATTGGCATATACTTAAAAAAGAAAGGATTTTTCGCCCAAACATGCAACCCATCCCGTCTCTTTCCGTAATTCTGGAAAACTTTCGTTTGTGCCTTATACAAAGGACTTTGGAAGAATTACCCGATTTTGAGGTAATGACTTGGCAACTGTGCCGTATGCTGCGTTCTGCCTTGAATTGCTTTCAAGTAACTCGTTTCTGTGTACAAAAATAATAGAATAGTCCGATGCACACAAGGTACATCAAAGAAAAAGTTCGACTATTTGTTTAGTTTGTTTAATCGCATTACAATCGAAGTTTGACTTCTACCCATTTTGTTTGCAATATATTTGACGCTCTTACCCTCATTATGCAGTTTCAATAGAAATTGGTCTGCACTTCTTGTCCATCTTTTATTGGCATTGGGGTGCTTCACATAACTCTCTTCTGAAACCTTTTCAGGATGCAAAAATTCATCCACAAATACAGAGGGGAAACGCTTGTCATATAGCACAAGAGTTTTCATCTTTGCCCTTGTTATTGCTACATAAAACAATCTACGTTCTTCTCCATATGGGAATTGGTCGCTTTTAGTTAGTACATAGTTAAGCACAGGGTCGTCACTCACAAGAGATGGGAAGCCATAAGTGTCTTTATTGCATTGCAAGAGTATTACGTAATCTGCTTCAAGACCTTTCGATTTATGTACAGTCAAAAACTCGATTTTTCGTCCTCCTATCACATAAAAGAACCTATTGCCCTCTTTGATGGATTGGTACATAAAAGAGAGATAATAATCATCAAAGGAATAACGTCCCAACAAAAATATTGATTTGTCTGATGGAATAGATGCTACAAGTTGCCCTATCGTATTGCAATAATCACGTCTGTCATAAGAATAAAACTCCAATTCTGTTTTCATTTCAGAACTGAACGAGTGTATATCTTTCTGAATTTGTGATTTATTGCGTTGTATGAAATGAGAGGACAACGAAACCAAAGGTTCTCCAAATCTGTATGTGGTTTCAATCTTATTTATTTCTGTTGCTCCAAAGTATTCGGAGAATTGATTGAAAAGAGCCATATCACTTCCCGAAAAACGATATATGGACTGCCAGTCATCGCCTACGCAATACAACTTTGCTGGTGGATTTCCCTCACGCAACACTTTTAAAAAGTTATAACGGTCAACAGATATGTCTTGAAACTCGTCCACGATGATATAATCATACTCAACAGGACGTGAAACACGACATATTTCTGTGGCTTGAAGAATCGCATCAGTAAAATCAATTTGGTTATTATCTCTTAATGCGCTTATATAGCGTTCATATACAGGCTGGAATATATTCTTGATAATAAAAACACTCCGTTCATCCTCTGCATACTTCGCTCGTTTAAGAACGTCCTTAACTGATTTACAGCTTGATTTCACTAATGTCACAAAAGTAACAACAAGTCGTATAAATGCCTTTTCCTGCTTACTTCCTTTGGGTAAAACTAAATCATATAACTCTTCATCCGTTTTCTCTTGAATTGGTACACCTGCATCATCTAATAGTTTACGGAGTTTATCCCTAATATCAGAATAATGGAAATCAGCACTTGATGTTACTAAAAGTTGAGTGCCAAATTTCTCATGAGCTGCTTTCTTCCAAGTTATACCATCATTATATTTTTGATTGGCTTCTTCGTATGTTATATTTTTATCCTTTGCAAACCAAGCTGGAACAAGACCATGTTCATCAACCCCGAAATGCTCCAGATAGATTCGTTTGGTTACTCCATTTTGCTCGAAATATATGGAAAAATCGGGGCGATATTGAGAGTGCATTTCATCTGCCAATTGATGTTCGTATGCCTCTTCATATCTGAATCTTACTCCAAGTGAAGACAAGACAAAGCATATCTTTTGCTCTTGTTCACTTCTCACATATATGGTTCGACCATCCATATCTGGGAACATTGCTTTTAACTGAACATTTTTTTGTTCCGATAACTTTTCTCGCCTTTCATTCTTGCGTTGCTCCCAATCCGCTTCATTGGATTGATAATCAATAAAATATTCTACTATACTATTCTTAAAATCCTTATTCCCTAATAAAGTGTGATAAATATCTACGAATAAAGAATCAGTATTATCGCAAATAGATGGTTTTGTGCCTGTTGCTCTTCCAATAATATCAATGGCTAATTTATGAAAAGTATAACCTTTCAAGCCGTTAGTAGCCATTCTTTCCGTAAGTTCGGCTGCTGCTTTGTTCGTGTAACTAATGAGTAAGATTCTATGAGGTACAATGCCTTTTATTTCTGTTAGATACTTGACTTTTCCAACAATAGAAGAGGTCTTTCCACTACCTGCGCTACTAACAACCAAGCAATTATCTTCTTCTGAAACGATTGAGCGTCTTTGCTGCTTGTCCAATGGATATTTCAAACAATGGTCGAAAAATTCTTTATGTGTATCAAGTAAAGAATTTATAACCGCATCATTATGTTGCTCGACAATCTTATTGATATTCCCAAAGTCACGAATTAGGTTTGAGATTGCTACAGATGGAGTGATATTGAAGGCTTCAAGTCTCTTGACTAATGAATGCGCCTCTTGAAAATATGGTATATAATGATTTGTGAAATCCTTTTCTTGCGTTGCAGAGATTATCTTACATGAAAAAACATTATTAAGGTCGGTCGGAATATCAATAAATGCTTCGTTGTTTAATGCCGACAATCTCTCTTTTGCTTGCTCATAATTGGATTTATTGCTATAAGAAGATATGTGGTTTAACTTTTCTGAAAGTTCCTTGGACTTGTTTTTTAGGCGTATTCGTATTGTGGCTACTGCAATAACAGAAATAGCAACAAGAGAAACCACAACTATAAGTAAAACCAACTGCATATCAGAGGATGATGACTATTTAAATTTTTCAATCCACCTATAATCATTCCCCTTGGTACTCCATTGGAATTTCCACATGTCACCTGTCCTATCATTTATAAGATAGTATTGATACATGCTTGTCAATGGTTGAATAGAGAATATACATTTTTCGTTATCGGATCCTAATTCGTCTTTGTTTATAGGTATGCAAAATAGATTATCTAAATCTTGTGTGCTATATTGAACTTGCCATAGTCGTCCATTATACGAATCTAATAATATGAAAGTCCACATGTTTTGGGTGGCAAACATCTGAAACCTATTAGTCCAATTTGAAGTTGCTTCGGGATATGCAAGAGAGAAGATGTTGATTGGGGCAGCAAACATATAATCTTCACCTTTTACACTAAATTGAACTTGCCAATTTTTCCCTGTATATGTATCAAGCATTATGAAAGTCCACATGTTTTGTGTTTCATAAAGGCAAAACCTACTTTCCTTATCTCCAGATATTTCTCTTGCACTACAAATAATCCAAGACTGACCATCATCTTGTATTTGCTGCACTTCACCTGTCATCGTATTTAAACGAAGCTGGTTATGATAGTTTCGCGTACTATACATTTTATAAACTTGGGCATACGATGCCAACGTAATAACCATCAATGCAAATGATACAATAAGCTTCTTCATAATTTATTATATTATTGGCTATTAATTGATTTTATTTTTCAGGGAATAAACTTGACAATGCTCGTCTAATGGCTTGGCGAATATCATCAGCTTCTGTTTCTCCTTGCCCCTCTGCCGTACAAGAGCATATCATTTCATTGGTTTTTGCAGAACTAAATTGTATGGTTACTTCTATTGTATAGCCTAAACCTCTGTTACGCCTACCACTCTCGCCATAATTGACAATTAAGGTTTCATTCGCTAATTCGGATTTGAGTTCAGGCAATATAATATACCCCTGTTTTATCAATATTCCTGCTATCACATCACTCGGATTAACACTTTTGGTAGTTGAAGAGCCATAGATACCATATTGACCTCCATATGTACCTCCTGTGCTTGATGTCAATTCCTTTGTCGGAGAAATGTATGCGTATTTATACATTTCAATAGGAGCATTCCTTACTATTACAGGTGTTCGAAGTGGTGCACACCCATTTGCTAATAGAATGGTGCAAAAAACTAATAGCCAATTTTTAATTGCGTTCATACACTACACATTTATCCTCCAGCTTCCACAAAGGATGGGTTAAATCACGAAGCGTGGAACTGTATGCCACACTCTTACTTGAAGGTCGTAGGAAACCTTGGATACGGATGTAACAATAGCAGCCCACGCTATAGCGTGAGAACCACTATGCTATCCTTGTA
>ENA-OPBE01003658-OPBE01003658.1-human-gut-metagenome-genome-assembly--contig:-NODE-3658-length-10072-cov-2.527004_pt1 | contig 10072 bp, 7 predicted proteins | sample MGYA00241066_ERZ501448 | MGnify/ENA primary metagenome ERZ501448 (study PRJEB25962, sample SAMEA2042585) | human gut metagenome | biome: human gut; feature: human-associated habitat; material: faeces...
GGCCTTGCCCCTCCTTTTTGGATTATCCACCCCATAGCACTTCCGGTAAGCATTGCGCCTACTTCGGATGATTCCGTTTCGATAGTGCCTGCCAGGGCGGCATTGCTGCGCTCGCCGCCGTTAACCACCATACTTTCCGCAGGGGTAAGGCCGGTCTTCATCCGTCAGTCCGAACAGATAATCGGTACTGACATGATAAAACCGTGCAAGACGAATGATCGTGGCGCTGGGAATGTCGAGCGCTCCGCTTTCATAGCGGGAATATGTCGTCTGACTGATATTGAGCATCGAGGCAATATCCTTTTGCGTTTTATCGTGGTCTTCTCGCAAATTCCGAAGTCGCTGATACATCATTCTCACCTCGCAATAATTATAGGATATGCAATAAACGCATATTGACATATATGCGAAAATCGCATATTATAAATTCGAGGTGATCGATATGGATTCCTGTAAGGATTGCACGCATTTTCGTCAGCACTATGTACTTAGTGCAGGGGTATATGTGCCGCTGAATTATGGACATTGCGTTGCCCGCAGACGCAAGAAATTACAGGCGGATTCTGAATGCTGTGAACATTTTATGAGGGTGGAGAAAGAAGAAGTTCCTGTCCATCAAAAATACGCTTTTCGTATCGAAATAGAAAAGTTGTAGTTTGGTGCTCAGCCAAAGCGGCGAGCGCAGCAATGCCGCGCCGTCAGAAGAGTGGGGAGGATAATCCAAAAAGGAGGGGCTGCTCCCCCCCTTTTTGGTCGTTAGGGGGTGCAGGGGGCGAAATCGAAACGCCCCCTGTCTTTCTCTTGGGGGTTCCAAAGGGGGAGGTTCTCTTTTGAAAGAGAACCTCCCCCTTTGCCTGCGCATCTTCCCGCGGGAGATAAAATTCAAAAAACACTTGTACGATTTTTCTCTCCGTGATAAAATACAATATTAAGACAAAAATAGGAGAGGACTGCCGCGTTTTGCGGCAAAAACGCCCCGGAAAGGAGAGCACACATGCCGGTACACGAAGGACATCGCTCGCGTAAAAAAGAGCAGTTCCGCGCCCACGGGCTCGATGCGTTCGCCGACCACGAGGTGCTTGAGCTTCTCCTTTACTACGCCGTGCCGCGGCAGGATACGAACCCCATCGCGCACCGGCTGATGGAAAAATTCGGCTCGCTCGACGCGGTGTTTGCCGCCGATCGCGCGGCGCTTGAGGAGGTCGAGGGCATCGGCGAGAACGCCTCGACGCTCATCTCTCTCATGTTCCCGCTGATGCGCCGCATCCGCGCGTCCTCCGGCGCGCACGAGGCGATCCTCAGCGATACCGAGCAGGCGGGCGCGTACTTTTTAGACCTCTTTCTCGGCGAGCGGGAGGAAAAGCTCTACGAAGCGTGCCTTGACGCCAAGGGCCGCCTCCTCGCTTGCCATTTGGTCGCCGAGGGCGACACTGAGAGCGTCCAGCTCAATATGCGCAAAATTGTGGAAAACGCGCTCAAGTGCGGCGCGAGCAGCGTGCTGCTCGCCCACAACCACCCGAGCGGCGTGGCGCTCCCCTCCCCCGCGGATAACGCGACGACGCTGTCGGTCTTCGACGCGCTGCGCACCGTGGGCGTTGAGCTCGCCGACCACATCATCGTCGCGGACGACGACTTTGTCTCCCTGCGGCACAACGGACTTCTGCCCGAAAGAAAGGGAAACGGATATGGAATTTAAGCTGCACGCGCCCTTCAAGCCCACGGGCGACCAGCCTGAGGCCATCGAAAAGCTGGCGCAGGGCGTGAAGATGGGCCTCGACGAGCAGGTGCTGCTCGGCGTCACGGGCTCGGGCAAGACGTTCACGATGGCGAGCGTCATCGAAAAGGTCCAGCGGCCGACACTCGTGCTGGCGCACAACAAGACCCTCGCCGCGCAGCTGTGCGCGGAGTTCAAAGAGTTTTTTCCCGAAAACGCGGTGGAATACTTCGTTTCGTACTACGACTATTACCAGCCCGAGGCCTATATCCCCCACACCGACACCTATATCGCCAAGGACGCCTCGACGAACGAGGAGATCGACCGCCTGCGGCTTAGCGCCACCTGCGCGCTGCTTGAGCGGCGCGACGTGATCGTCGTCTCGTCCGTCTCGTGCATTTACGGCCTCGGCGAGCCGGAGGACTTTGAAAAGCTGATGATCTCGCTCCGCCCCGGCATGACGATGGAGCGCGACTTCCTCTTAAAGCGGCTCATCGAAATTCGCTACGAGCGCAACGACGTCGCCTTTGAGCGCAACCGCTTCCGCGTGCGCGGCGACACGGTGGAGCTCTACCCTGCGTACTACCGCGACAAGGCCGTGCGCGTCGAGTTCTTCGGCGACGAGATCGACCGGATCAGCGAATTCAACCCCGTGAGCGGTCAGGTGACGCGCACGCTCCAACACATCGCCATCTATCCCGCGTCGCACTATGTCACGACGAAGGACAAATTGGAGCGCGCTATTGTTGAGATCGACAAGGAGCTCGACGAGCGCGAGGCACAGTTTTTGGCCGAGGGCAAGGCCGTCGAGGCCCAGCGCATCCGCCAGCGCACGCGCTACGATATCGAGATGCTGCGCGAGCTGGGCTACTGCACGGGCATCGAGAACTATTCCCGCGTCATCAGCGGGCGGCCCGTCGGCTCGCCGCCGCTGACGCTCATCGACTACTTCCCCAAGGATTTCCTGCTTTTTGTGGATGAATCGCACGTCACGCTGCCGCAGGTGCGCGCGATGTACAACGGCGACCGCGCGCGCAAAGAGAGCCTTGTCGAGTACGGCTTCCGCCTGCCCTGCGCGTTTGACAACCGCCCGCTCAAATTCGACGAATTTGAGCAGCGCGTCCACCAGCGTATCTACGTTTCGGCCACGCCCGGCGACTATGAAAAGGACCGCGCGGGCCAGATTGTCGAGCAGGTCATCCGCCCGACGGGCTTACTCGACCCGAAGGTCGAGGTGCGCCCTGTCGAAAACCAGATCGATGATCTCGTCGGCGAGATCAACGCAAGATCGGCGCGCAATGAGCGCGTGCTCGTCACCACGCTGACGAAAAAGATGGCCGAGGACCTGACGCAGTATCTGACCGGCGTCGGCATGCGCTACATGCACGCGGACGTCGAGACCATCGAGCGCATGGAGCTCATCCGCGGCCTGCGCCTCGGCGAGTTCGACGTGCTCGTCGGCATCAACCTCCTGCGCGAGGGCCTTGACATCCCCGAGGTCTCGATGGTCGCGATTCTGGACGCGGATAAGGAAGGCTTCCTCCGCAGCGAAACGAGCCTCATCCAGACCATCGGCCGCGCCGCGCGAAACGCCGACGGCCTTGTCGTGCTCTACGCCGACACCATCACCCCCTCGATGCGCCGCGCCATGGACGAGACTGAGCGCCGCCGCCAGATTCAGGACGACTACAACAAGGCGCACGGCATCATTCCGCAGACTATCCGAAAGGACGTGCGCGAGATCATCGAAATTTCCAAGAAGGACGAGGAATCCGCCCGCCGCCGCGGCAAGCGCAAGCTCTCCGAGCGCGAGCGGGACGAAGAGATCAGAAAGCTCGAAAAGCAGATGCAGGAGGCGAGCCGTATGCTCGAATTCGAGTACGCCGCCATCCTGCGCGACCGCATCATCGAGCTGCGCAAGGAAAACACGAAATAACGAGAAAGAGACAAAACCTGTGAAAAAATACGCTTCCTACGCCTGCATTTTAGCGGCCGCCGCCTGCTGGGGCTGCATCGGCCTATTCAACCGCCCGCTGCTCAATGCCGGCATCGCGCCGGAAAACCTTGTCGTCATCCGCAACCTGGGCGGCCTTGCGGTGCTCGCGTTCTTCTTCCTCTGCACCGACCGCAGCGTCTTCAAAATGAAGGCAAAGCACCTGCCGATCTTTATTGCGACGGGCATCATCAGCGTCGTGCTCTTCACGCTCTGCTACTTCAACGCGCAGAAGCTTTGCTCGCTCTCGGTCAGCGCAATTTTGCTCTACACCGCGCCCGCGATGGTGGTTCTGATGAGCGCGCTCGTTTTCAAAGAGAAGATCACGGGCAAAAAGCTCCTTGCCCTCGCGCTGGCGCTGCTCGGCTGCGCGCTCGTGACGGGCGTTTTCACGGGCGGGCTGTCGCTGACGACGAAAGGGATGCTCTTCGGCCTCGGTGCGGCATTTTTCTACGCGCTCTATTCGATTTTCGCGCCCTTCGGCCTGCGGCACTACAGCCCGCTCGCCGTCGTGTTCTGGACGTTCGTGTTCGCCGCGCTCGGCGCGCTGTTCGTCGCCGACTGGGGCAACCTTATGACGGTTCTGAGCGTGCCGCAAAACGCCCTCCTCGCTGCGGGACTCGTGCTGCTCTCCACCGTCGCGCCCTACATCCTCTACACCAAGGGCCTCGCCAACGTCGAGAGCGGCAAGGCCAGCATCATGGCGAGCATCGAGCCGGTCGTCGGCACGCTCGTCGGCACCCTCGTCTTCGGCGAGCCCATCAGCGCGGGCGTGTTCTTGGGCCTCGCCTGCATTTTAGCTTGTGTTTACATTCTGCGGTGATTTTATCCCCGTTTTCCACATAGGAGGTCCCTTATGGCAAAGAATAAAGAAGAAAAAACCAACGTCATGCGCGTGCTCGAGCAGAAGAAGATCGCCTACACCGCGCACACCTACCCGCATGAAGAGGGCATGGCGGTCGACGGCGTCACGGTGGCGAAGTCCATGGGCTTTGACCCCGCCATCGTCTTCAAGACCCTTGTCGCGCGCGGCGCGAAGGGGCAGTTTTACGTTTTCGACGTGCCGGTCGCGGAGAATCTTGACCTCAAAAAGGCCGCGAAGGCTGTGGGCGAAAAGTCCATCGAAATGATCCACCAGAAAGAGCTGCTGCCGCTCACGGGCTACGTCCACGGCGGCTGCTCGCCCGTCGGGATGAAGAAGCTCTTCCCCACGGTGTTCCATGAAACCGCGGAAAACCTTGAAACAATGATCGTCTCGGCGGGCAAGATCGGCTATCAGGTCGAGCTTGCGCCCCACGACCTCGCCGCGCTCGTGCGCGCGAAATTTGCGGATATCATTGTTGAATGAGGTTGACATAAAAAATTCAGACGAGTACGCTGGTCTCGCAGCTGCGAATCCAGCAACAGGAGTTATCGATTCATGCCAAGTAAGATTTTTGTCAAAGGCGCAAGAGAAAATAATCTCAAGAACATCGACGTTGAGATCCCACGCGACGCGCTGACCGTCATCACGGGCCTGTCCGGCAGCGGAAAGTCGTCGCTCGCGTTCGACACCATCTATGCCGAGGGCCAGCGCCGCTATGTGGAGAGCCTGTCGTCCTACGCCCGTATGTTCCTTGGGCAGAAGGAAAAGCCCGACGTCGACTATATCGAGGGCCTTTCCCCCGCCATTTCCATCGACCAGAAGACCACCTCGCAGAATCCACGATCCACCGTCGGCACGGTGACGGAGGTGTACGACTATCTGCGCCTGCTCTGGGCGCGCGTCGGCACGCCGCATTGTCCAAACTGCGGCAAGGAGATCCGCCAGCAGTCCATCGACCAGATCATCGACCAGCTCATGGCGCTGGGCGAGGGGACGCGCGTGCAGATCATGGCGCCGGTCATCCGCGGCAAAAAAGGCGAGCATGTCAAGATTTTTGAGGACGCGCGCCGCTCGGGCTATGTCCGCGTCCGCGCCGACGGGAACATGTATGACCTCAGCGAGGAAATTTCCCTCGAAAAGAACAAAAAGCACAATATCGAGGTCGTCGTCGACCGCCTCATCCTCCGCCCCGACGTCGTCCACCGCCTGACGGACTCGTGCGAGACCGCGGCGGCGCTCTCGGGCGGTCTCATTCTCGCAAATATCCTGCCAGACGACCGCGATATCCTCTTCTCGCAGAATTACGCCTGCGAGGACTGCGGCATCTCCATCGAAGAGCTGACGCCGCGCATGTTCTCGTTCAACAACCCGTTCGGCGCATGCCCGACGTGCACAGGCCTAGGCACGCAGCTCAAGGTCGACCCCGAGCTCGTCATCCCGAACAAGAGCGTTTCCCTGCTCGACGGCGCGATCTGCGCCTCGGGCTGGAACAACGTGCGCGGCGACGGCATCTCGCGCATGTACTTTGAAGCGCTGTCGAAAAAGTACCATTTTTCCCTCCGCGACCCTGTGGAAAAGCTCTCCAAAGAGGTTATGGACGTCATTCTCTACGGCACAAAGGGCGAAAAGCTGGAGCTCCAGTATGACCAGCCGCGCGGCAAGGGAGTTTTGTATCAGGCGTTCGAGGGTATCATCCCCAACTTAGAACGCCGCTACAAGGAGACGCAGAGCGACGGCGTACGCGAGGAGTTAGAGTCCTGCATGAGCGAGTGCCCCTGCCCCAGTTGCGGCGGCAAGCGGCTCCGCCGCGAATCCCTCGCCGTCACGGTCGGCGGACTTAGCATCAGCGACTACTGCGAAAAATCCGTCGTCGACGCGCTCGACTTTGTGGATCAGCTGACGCTGACCGAGCAGCAAATGCGCATCGGCGAGCGCATTTTGAAGGAGATCAAAAACCGCCTCGGCTTCCTGCGCTCGGTAGGTTTGGAATACCTGACGCTCTCGCGCGCGAGCGCGACGCTCTCCGGCGGCGAGGCGCAGCGCATCCGTTTAGCGACGCAGATCGGCTCGAGCCTGATGGGCGTGCTCTATATCCTCGACGAGCCGTCCATCGGCCTGCACCAGCGCGACAACGACAAGCTGCTCGCCACGCTCAAGAGACTGCGCGACCTCGGCAACACGCTCATCGTCGTCGAGCACGACGAGGACACGATGCGCGCGGCGGACTACCTCATCGACATCGGCCCCGGCGCGGGCGCGCACGGCGGTCAGGTCGTGGCCTGCGGCACACCGCAGGAGGTCATGGCAAACCCGAATTCCCTGACCGGCCAGTATTTGAGCGGAAAGAAAAAGATCGAAGTGCCGAAAGAGCGCCGAAAAGGCAACGGCAATTTCCTCACCGTGCGCGGCGCGCAGGAAAATAACCTCAAAAACATCGACGTCTCGATCCCGCTCGGCACGTTTACCTGTGTCACGGGCGTGTCCGGCAGCGGCAAATCGTCGCTCGTCAACGAGATCATCTACAAAAAGCTCGGCGCGGACTTAAACCGCATGAAGGTCCACCCCGGCCGCTGTAAGGCTATCGAGGGCGAGGAATTCCTCGACAAGGTCATCTGCATCGACCAGAGCCCCATCGGCCGCACGCCGCGCTCCAACCCAGCGACGTATACGAATTTATTTAACGACATTCGCGACCTCTTCGCCTCGACCCCGGACGCGAAGGCGCGCGGCTATGCCGCGGGCCGCTTCAGCTTCAATGTCCGCGGCGGCCGGTGCGAGGCCTGCTCGGGCGACGGTCAGCTCAAGATCGAGATGCACTTCCTGCCCGATATCTATGTGCCCTGCGAGGTCTGCAAGGGCAAACGCTACAACCGCGAAACGCTCGAGGTCCACTACAAGGGCAAGAGCATCGCGGACGTGCTGGAAATGACCGTGGAGGAAGCGCTCGAATTCTTCCGCGACCTTCCAAAGCTCGAAGCGAAGCTCCGCACGCTCAGCGAGGTCGGCCTCGGCTATATCCGCCTCGGCCAGTCGTCTACGCTCTCCGGCGGCGAAGCCCAGCGCGTCAAGCTCGCGACCGAGCTTTCTAAGCGCTCCACGGGGCGCACCATCTATATCCTCGACGAGCCGACCACGGGTCTCCACACGGACGATGTGAAAAAGCTCCTTGAGGTTTTGCAGCGCCTTGTCGACGCGGGCAACACCGTGCTCGTCATCGAGCACAATCTGGACGTCATCAAGTGCGCGGATTATCTGCTCGACCTCGGCCCCGAGGGCGGCAGCGGCGGCGGTACGCTCGTCACCTGCGGCACGCCCGAGGAGGTTGCCGCGTGCGAGCAGTCCTATACGGGCCAGTATCTCAGGAAAATGCTGCGTTAAGATTCACCCATCGCCCGTCCGCGCCGTAGAATGGCGCGAGGTGATGATATGCGGCTTTTACAGGACGGCGTTGTCGCGGCGCTCGCTGCCATCGGCTTAACGGCGGTGATCTTTCTGCTCGTTTCGGCCATCGTGCACCCGCGGCGGCGCGGCACCATCCCCGCGACGGCGGTCATCGAGACGTGCGGCGAGGCAAAGACGCTCGAATACACGGTGCGCGCGCTGCTGAGGTCGCGCTATGAAGAGGGCGGCTTTTCGCGCGTCGTCATCGTGGACTGCGGCCTTGCCGACGAGCCGCGCCGCGTGGCGGAGCTCTTGTGCCGCAGCGAATACGAGGTCTACCTCTGCCAAAGGGAAGAACTGACCGATTTTTTCACTTAGGAGACAGTTATGGGAGAAGAAACGACCATCATGGGCACGGTCCTGTCCGTCGTTTTCCAGAATGAGGAAAACGGCTATGCCGTGCTGCGCCTTGTGACGGACGACGGCGAGCTTTTAACGCTCGTTGGCTGCGTCCCCTGCGCGGCGCCGGGCGAAAATCTGACGGCGACCGGCTCGTTTTCCTCCCACCCGCAGTACGGCGAGCAGTTTTCCGCAAGCGAGGTCGAGCGGTACCTGCCGTCGAACGAGACGGAGATTTTAAACTACCTCGCTTCCGGCGTCGTGCGCGGCGTCGGCCCCGCGACGGCGGAAAAGCTCGTCGCCAGATTTGGCATCGAGACGCTGCAGGTGCTTGAATCCGAGCCGGAAAAGCTCACGGCCATCAAGGGCATGACCGCCCGCCGCGCGCAGGAGATCTCCGCCGCGTTCAACGAGCAGATGGGTCTTCGCCGCGTGATGGAATTTCTGGCGCATTACGATCTGCCCGCCGCGCTCAGCGTGCCGCTCTACCGCCGCTTCGGCGCAAACGCCATGGCCGCGCTCGAGCGCAACCCGTACTTACTGTCCGACAGCGCGTTCGGCGTGGACTTTTCCGTCTGCGACGAGATCGCGCTCTCCATGGGCTTTGGCGGCGACGCGTCGCTCCGCACCGAGGCGGGGCTGACATTCGAGCTCTCCCACAACCGCGACGCGGGCGGACACGTCTTCCTCCCGCGCGAAAAGCTCCTCGCCGCGACGGCCCAGCTTTTGGACTGCGATGTCGACGCGGTGGAAAAAAGCCTCGACGATCTCATCGCCCTCCACCGCATCGTGCAGGAGGGCGTCGCGAATGTGACGGCCTGCTATTTGCGTCAGTCGTGGGAGGATGAGACCTATGTTGTCACGCGCATCGAGGCGATGCTCGCGGACAAGCCCGACGCCCTGCGCGGCGTCGAGCGCGTCATCAAAGAAATCGAGCGCGAGCAGGGCGTGCAGTACGCGCCGCTCCAGCGTCAGGCTGTCGAGCTTGCGGCAAAGGAAGAATTGCTGCTGCTGACCGGCGGCCCCGGCACCGGTAAGACCACCACGGTCAACGCCATCCTGCAGCTGCTCGAGAACGAGGCCGAACGGGTAGCCCTCTGTGCTCCCACAGGCCGCGCCGCCAAGCGTCTGAGCGAGCTGACGGGCCGGAAAGCCTCCACCATCCACCGTCTGCTGGAGGTGGACTACACCGGCGGCGTGGTCAGCTTTATCCACAACGATAAAAACCTCCTCAAGTGTGACGTGGTCATTCTGGATGAGATGAGTATGGTGGATGTGAAGCTGTTTCAGGCGCTCATTGCAGCCCTGCGGTACAGCTGCCGCATTATTATGGTGGGTGATGCCGACCAGCTGCCCAGCGTGGGGCCCGGCAACATTCTGGGGGAGGTCATCCGCTCCGGGCTGGTGCCCACCGTCTGCCTGAACGAGATCTTCCGGCAGGCCAGGCGGAGCCTCATTGTGGAGAACGCCCACCACATCATCAGCAGTGAGCCGCTGCAGAAGGGCGGCAAGACAGACGATTTCTTCTTTCTGGAATCGGACGGCGATGCGGCACAGAAACTGGTGTGCGATCTTGTTACCACCCGTCTGCCCCGGAGCTATGGTTTTGACCCTGTCCGGGATATTCAGGTGCTCTGCCCCACGAAGCTCGGCCCCACCGGCACTCAGGCCCTCAACGCGGAGTTACAGGCCATGCTCAACCCGCCAAAGAAGGGCAAGC
>ENA-OPBE01003674-OPBE01003674.1-human-gut-metagenome-genome-assembly--contig:-NODE-3674-length-10045-cov-1.997397_pt1 | contig 10045 bp, 7 predicted proteins | sample MGYA00241066_ERZ501448 | MGnify/ENA primary metagenome ERZ501448 (study PRJEB25962, sample SAMEA2042585) | human gut metagenome | biome: human gut; feature: human-associated habitat; material: faeces...
ACAAAATGCCTTGCGGCTTCAGTGCCTTCTCGATGCGATATAACACTTCATCCAGTTCCCCATAGGATAAGTGCAGCAGCGATGAGCACGCCCAGATACCGTCATACACTTCCGATGCATCCAGCTCTTGGAACAACTGGCATTTCACCGGAATCCCCGTGTACTCTGATGCCAACGCGCACAATTCTGCGGAGCCGTCTATCGCGTCTACCCGATAGCCATGCTCCAGGAAATATTTCGTATCCCTTCCGGAGCCGCAGCCCAAATCCAGGATCTTCGCCCCTGCAGGAAGCCCTTCTATAAATTCATCCTGCATTACATGAAAATCTACATTACGCGTGTTCTCCACAAAATCGGCGGCATTTTGATCATAATATTGAATTGTCTGATTCTTTTTACTTTTTTCGCTCATTTAAAAGTATCATAGCATATTTTCAGGAATACTGCAATCTATGTAAAATTGCTCCCTCTATTATGTATATGACAATATGCGACAGAATCTTACAAACTTTTTTGCGGAGGTTGCCACCGAGCTGCTGTTTTGTTTTGCTTACTCAATTGCCAAAGTAAATTCCGGCCGTTCCATCCCCAAAGCTGAAGTTACTTTGGCAAATTCTCAAACGGAAGTTACTCTTGCAAATTTTTACATCTCTGTCTTATTTCATGCTATAGTTTATCTGCTGTGTCCCGGTTCTTTTTCGGGAGGTGTTCTTATGAGTAAAAATAAACACTTGAGTCTGGATGACAGATGTAAAATTCAGCTGATGCTCGATAACAAAGGATCCTTTTCCTCGATTGCCACTCAACTGGAAAAAGATCCAACCACTATTTCAAAGGAGGTCCGCAATCATCTTCAGTATAAGAAAACAGGCGCTTACCGGCGTTCTTACAACAGCTGTTCAAAACGTATTTCCTGTCAGAAATCCCATATCTGTACTGAATGTCACGCTGTCAGACGGTACTCTTTATGCAGACGCTGTTCCATGTGCAATGCTTTCTGCAAGGATTTCGAAAAAGAAACCTGTAAACGTCTTCTGAAACCGCCCTATGTCTGCAACGGCTGCGGAAAACGCTCCGAATGCAGCCTGGAAAAGCGGGTCTATAACGCTGACTTTGCCCACCGGGAATATCGGGATGTTCTTTCGGAATCCCGGACCGGTCTTTCCTATTCCGAGGATGAGATCCGTTATCTTGATGAATTCATTTCTCCTCTGATCCGTCAAAAACAGTCTCCACATCACATCTGTGCAACCAATGCAGATTCTCTTACGGTAAGCGAAAGGACCATTTACCGGCTGATCGATGCCCGCATTATTTCAGCCATGAATATCGATCTCCCCAGAAAAGTACGCTACAGTGCACGCAGAGTAGAGCGTCACCTGAAAGTCGACAAGGCCTGCCGCATCGGACGCACTTACGAGGACTTTAAGGGATATCTTCTGGAATATCCTGATCTCACAATCACCCAGCTGGATTCTGTGGAAGGGAAAAAGGGCAGCAAGGTTCTTCTTACCATTCACTTCGTGAAAGCAGAACTTATGCTTGCTTTTCTCCGTGATCACAATGATTCCCAGTCCGTGATCGATATCTTTGAACGGCTTTACTTTGAACTGCGTCCGGACCGTTTCTGCTCACTGTTTAAAGTCTGTCTTGCAGATAACGGCACCGAATTTTCAAATCCGAAAGCAATCGAATACGACCGGCAGGGAAATCTGCGCACCCGCATTTTTTATTGTGATCCAAGCTCTCCCTACCAGAAAGGCTCTGCGGAACGCAACCATGAATTTATACGCTGTTTTCTTCCGAAAGGAACTGACTTTGCTCCCTATTCGCAGGAGGATATCTGTCTCATGATGGATCATATCAACTCTTACAGCCGGGAAAGTCTGGGAAATAAATGCCCTTATGATGTATTTTCTTTTCTCTATGGACAGGAGATTCTGGATCTTCTTGGGTGCCACAAAGTTCCTCCCCAGGACGTGACACTCAATCGATCCATTTTTCACAAGGAGGACGGCCATGAGAGCAGATAAGGATTCCATTGATTACCAGGTTAATTTAGTCGCCTTACAGGAGATGGAAGAAGCCGTTCCCATGACGCTAAGAGAACGACGGTGTCTCCGAAAGTGGGTTCATAAAGGCAATGAAGTCGAATCAAATCCATGGAACTACATGAATTCTGACGGAATGCCCCTGAACTACCTGCAGGCTTTTCGCATCAGATTTGGCTATTCCAACGGTCCATGGGACTACTGGAAAGGCTCTGACACAGAGCTTCTTTGGGATGAACAGCGCCACTGCTTTCTCTCCAAAGATGAATTCTTTTAACTGACATGACAAACCGGGACACAGCTGCATAGGCCTACTCATACGGGTGGAATTTACTAAGGCGAAAAAACGAGAAAATCCCACTTGCGATTTACTATGCCCTTTTTTCCTTGTTTAAGATCTATTTTACGCTATATTTTGGGAAAAATCATCTGTTTTTAAGCAGTTTTCACACAGAAAAATCCCCGTCCGACATGCGGACAGGGATCAACCAGACATTTACTTTGACAAACCGGAATTCACTTTGTCATTTGACCTTTTTAATTGATGTTCTACTTATTTATTATTCTGTTTTAAATACAGAAATCTCCGATTTCAGATCATTCATATTATCACCCAGTGACTGAGCCGTCTGATTCATGGTATCTACATTCTCCTGCAGTTTTGCAGCAACACTCTGAACCAGTTTTGTTCCCTCTGCTGTTTCTGCAATAATATCCGAAATATTCTTTACTGCTGCCAGAGTATCTTCACGCTCTTTATCTGCCTGCTCTGTACTGGATACGATTTCTTTTAACGCATCAAACAGTTTCTGCATGCATTGGTTCATATCATCAAACACTCCAACTACTTCCTGCACTGCCTCTGTCTGAAGTGCAACCATATCCCGTGCCTGTTTTGCATTTTCTACACTGTTTACAGTCTGATCTGTGATATGAGTTACATTGTTCTGAATTTCTCCGGCTGCCTCTGCAGAATGATCTGCAAGTTTCCTGATTTCCTCTGCAACCACTGCAAATCCTCTTCCTGCTTCTCCTGCTCTTGCAGCTTCGATGGAAGCATTTAAGGAAAGCAGATTTGTCTGTTCTGAAATATCTGTAATTGTCTCTACAAACTCGTTGATAATCTCAGATTCTTTTTTGAGTTCCTCAATACTGGTCTCAACTTTGATTGTTACATCTGTTGTCTTTGTTGCTCGTTCGCCCAGAGTCTGAACCATCTGCATACCATGATTGATCATATTTTCAGCTTCAGAAACCAATCCTTCAACCTGACCTGCAATACTGCTGACATTCTGGATCTCTTCGGAAAGCGTATCTGTTTTTCTTACACATTCCTCTGCATGTTCGGACTGTTTTGTAATGCCATCATTGATCTCATCAATTGCCTGAATGATATTCACGGAATAATCTTTCATAACATTCGATGCCTGACGTACTTCCTGTGCCGATGACTCTAATGTATCGGTTGCTCCGCTTACCTTTTGGACAAGCTTTTTATTATTATTAATCATATGATTTGCAACCACTGCAAGGTTATTAAATTCATCATGACCTTTTACGCTGACTTTTGTTGTAAGATTTCCCTCTGCAACCTCTTCAAGTCTGCCGGAAATGCGTTTCATATTTTTCTGGATTCCGGTACTGATGATAATACCAATCAGCACTGCAACAACGCACGCAATCAGTACGACTGCAATCGTCACATTGCGGATATCATCTGCCTGTCCATTAACGATCTCCATTGGTACAAGTGCACATACAGCAGCATTTGTACGCTCCATCCTGCTGTAAAAGAACAGATAACTTTTTCCGTTTATGCTAACTTCTTTCGTGGTCTGCTGATCTTCAAGATTATTAAAGAAATCCTGTCCATAAAATACAGTTTCTCCATCTGCTCTTGTACTTTCCTGACCATCCGGAAGTTTTTCTGAAATAATCTCTCTTCCCGACTGTGTCACAAACCCAATAATACTGCCATCTCCCATATCGAGGCTGTCTAAGAACTGCTGGATTGCAGATGCCTTGACATCAATAACAATAAATCCTTTACCTGACTGTGGTGTAGTCTGATATGCCATAATATAATCTGACTGTTTTAAACCAAGTGTATCATCTAATGTATTATGGTAATCAACCCATTCCGGTATTTTTTTTCCATTATCAGAATATCCCAGCATTTCATTCTTATAATCTTTGTAGATACCCATCACTGTTCCGCCTGCCTTTGTGGATAACATCTGGACATCTTCTTCTGTCACAATATGTATATTACTGATAAAGTCATTTCCTGCCTGAGACGCACGAATACTTGATCCAACGCTGTTAATAACCGTTTTTCTCTGAACCGCATCTGTTTCATACAACCCTATCATGTATTTTCCCAGATCCGATTGGAATGCATACTTTAATGCTTCAGCTTCAATAAACGAGTTACTTACGTCTAGATATTGGTTTGCCATATTAATGGTCTGTTCATTGGAATCCCGGAATGTATCATACATACCTGCGGCTGCTTTTTTATAAGAAAATACCCCAACCAAAATTAAAAACAGAATCGGTACCAGAAAACATAAAAAAATCTTCGCACGTATACTGAACAATACACCTTTTTTATTCTCCATGCTTTGCACTTTTGTGCGTTTTAAAGCTTTTTTTGTCCTTTGCTTTTTTACACTTTTCACAGCTGTTTTCATCTTCTTATTGGCCATAATACTAACCCTTTCGAGCAGAATGTTCTGCCTCTTCCCCATGTAATATTTTTAAAATATATACTAGAATATCACAAAAAATAGATTTTAAAAAGTCAATTTTTGTAAATTTATACTTTTTATTGCCTTTTTTGTTTCTTTCTAATTACGAATACAACAAAAGACTTTAGGAAAAACCTAAAGCCTTCTATTTTCAGAGGCGACAATCGGAATCGAACCGATGATAAGGGTGTTGCAGACCCGTGCCTTACCACTTGGCTAAGACGCCACATATTTAATTGTGTCAATTCACACTCATATAGTTTACCAAAGCTGTGCGTATCCGTCAAGAGAGAATTCACAGTTTTTTTCTCCTGCATTTTACCTCTTTTTTGCTTATTCTTTCCTGAATCCATTTGCTTTTTTCTCATAAGAACAGTATACTTATATATTGTAAAATATTAAACCATTTCAGGAGGAACAAATATAATGGAAAAAGGTAAATTAGGTATCAGATTATCATTTTATGCAGTAGCAGCTTTTATCCTTGCATTCTTAGGATACAGCACCGTTCTTGCATTACTGGCTGGCTTTGTTCTCATTGTTGAGAAAAATGAGTGGGCTTCCCGTCAGGTAATTCAGGCATTTTTCTTATGTATCTTTGCAGATATCGTAAATGGTATTTTAAACATTTTCGATTTCTTATACCAGATACCTCTTATGGGTTCTGTATGGGGAACAGCAATTTCTGTCATTGATGGTATTGTAAGCCTTGTAGTTCTGATTTTCTGTATCATGGCTCTTGTAAACACAGCCAAAGGAAACGAAGCAAACGTTCCTGGATTAAACGGACTTGCAAACTGGGCTTACGGCATTGTAGCTCCAAAGGTAAATCAGGCACAGCAGGCTTATTATGGACAGCAACAGTTTAACGGACAGCAGCAGTTTAACGGACAGCAGCAGTTTAATGGACAGCAGCAGTTCAACGGACAGCCACAGTTCAATGGTCAGTCACAGCAGTTCAATGGTCAGCAGCAGTATCAGCAGCCAGAACAGCAGAATCCAAATCAGCCACAGTAGAATTATTACATAGCTAAAAAGTTTAAGCGCAGAGCATTCATTGCCCTGCGCTTTTCTTATGCAGTTCTTCAAAAGATTATAAGGAAATCATCAGATAACGGATAACAAAGAGTGCGGATAATACCACGGTGATAATGTTTAACTCCTTGAACTTTCCGGTAAAGATTTTAATTAATGTATAAGCAATCAATCCAACGGCAATTCCGTTTGCGATGGAGTAGGTAAGCGGCATCATGATTAATGCCAGGTATGCCGGAATTGCTTCAGATACATCATCAAATTCCATATCTTTGATGGCACTTAACAAAAGACCACCTACAAAGATTAATGCCGGTGCTGTTGCACAGGATGGGATGATGCTTACAAACGGAGCAAAGATGATTGCCGCTAAGAACATGATTGCTGTAAATACAGAAGTCAGTCCGGTTCTTCCTCCTACGCTGATTCCGGAGATACATTCACCATAAGTGGTAACGGTGGAAGTACCAAATACAGAACCGCCTACCGTTGCGATTGCATCACAGAGAAGGCTCTTCTTTGCATTTGGGATATTTCCATCTTCATCTAACATATTTGCGGATTTTGCAGTTCCGATTAAAGTTCCAATCGTATCAAACATGTCAACCATGGAGAAGGTGATAATCAGCATGATTAAAGTTAAAATTGCCTGTCCTACCGAGCTTCCCATAAATAATTCCCGGAAACCGCGGAAGCATGCGAATAAGGAAACATCTGCGAAATCTTTTACCTGGGCACCGAAGTTAATCTGGAAACCATCAAATACCGTATTTCCGGTGAAAATTCCAAGAATAGTTACTACAAAAATACTGATTAAAATAGAACCGGTTACTTTTTTCTTATAAAGAACGGTGGTAAGTACGATTCCAAAGAAGGCTAAAATTGCGCCCCAGCAAGCCACCGGATTTTCAGAGAAAGTAGAGAAATCCACCAAAGATACCATGGTGCTTTCATTTCCTACAATAAGACCGGCATCCTGGAAGCCGATAAATGCAAGGAATAATCCGATACCCACTGATATGGCAACTTTTATATTTTTCGGAATTGCCATTACAATTTTTTCCCGGAAGGAACATAAAGTAATCAGAATAAATAATGCACCGGAAATGAATACCATTGCCAGTGATGCTTCATAGGAATAACCCATGCCAAGCATTACGGTGTAAGTAAAGAATGCGTTCATTCCCATACCAGGTGCCTGGGCAAACGGCAATTTGGCAAGAACTCCCATTAAGAAGGTTCCTAAAAATGCGGACAGACAGGTGGCAAAAAATACGCCATTGAATACCTTATCATACATATCGGTTCCTTCAAAAGGTGTGGCAAGCATTGCCGGATTTACCATGATGATGTAAGCCATGGTAACAAATGTTGTGATACCTGCAATAAACTCGATTTTTACGCTGGTACCATTTTCTTTCAGTTTGAAAAACTTTTCCATAATAAACGTCCTTTCTTTTGTTTTATCTAAACCAGTTCACAGACTGGAATAAATCGATTATTTATAATATCCAATAATCCCCGGTTGGTAATTGCCATCTCCGGAATAACAGCAAGGGAAATCTGAAGACTCATAGTGAGGATTGGATTCTTAAGAATACAGCCATGTTCCCACAAATCAGTTAAAAGTCTATCTGTTTCCTCTACAAATACATCCATTGGCTTCTGACTTAAAATGCCAAGTACCGGAAGTCCCACAAATTGTTTCTCTTCTCCATCCCTTACATAAGAAAGACCACCCTGTTTTGCAATGACCTGATTAAATGCCAGCGTCATATCCGAAAGAGAAGTTCCAAATGCAATCAGATTCTGGGTATCCTGTCCTACCGAACCGGCAAATGCTCCCTGCAATGCTCCTGCCTGGCTGATGATACCGATTCCGATGGAACCATCTTTCCGGTAACGGTCTACTACTGCACAATACATTAAGTCATCCTCTAAAATGAGTGCACCGTTCTTTACCGGAAGCTTTCTCTCTTCGTGAATTGTCTCTAAGGTTCCGTCCACGATTTTTACAATATTGACTTTTACTTCGCCATCTATGCAGCCTTCCGGCAATGGAATCGTAAGTTCTCCTTCTTTTAAATCATCCCGCTTTATGGAATGGATCACTTCTTTCGGATAATCCATTCGCGGATAAGAAGCCTTTGCAATTTCTCCGTTTACAATAACATCCTGCACCTTAAAGTCTGTTAAATTCTTCACAAGTATCATGTCTGCACGATATCCTTCTGCAATGACACCTCTGTCCTTTAAGCCATAGGCTGCTGCCGGATAAACCGTAGCAAGTTTGATTGCCTGAAGCGGCTCCACACCTTCTTCCACAATCTGCGCCAGTGCATAGTTCATATGTCCATGCTCTGCCATATCTTTTGCTGTAATACAGCCATCGGTAGAAAGTAAAATATGGTCGCTGTCTCCTGCTTTATCTAAGAATTCTTTTGCACTTGCAGGCTCTTTTAAGGAGCCACGGCGGATAATGACATACATTCCTTTTCTTAATTTTTCTAACATTTCCTCCACCGTTACACTCTCATGATCAGAGCTTACGCCTGCTGCAATATAGGTATCTAAGTCAGCTCCCAATACACCCGGCGCATGTCCGTCTATTTTTAAACCTTTTTCTTTTCCATAATCTAAGATTTCTTTTAAAGAAGCTTCCTTTGCAATGACCCGGTTATAATCCATGGCTTCTGCAATTCCATACATGCCATATTCTTCCACCATCACTTTGACATCGGAAAGCATCACCTGTCCATAACAGTCTTCATATCCCGGTGCTGACGGAACACAGGGAGAAGCCATCCAGACCGGTATAAGCTCTGTCTCCTTCATCTCTTCCATCAGATATTTTGCACCTTTATGTCCTAAGACATTTACTGCATCATGAGGGTCTAAGACTGCTGCTGTGGTTCCGTTTTGTATCAGTGCCTCTGCAAAAGATGCACTGCTTAACATGCTAAGCTCCACATGGGTATGGGCGTCAATTAATCCCGGCAGGGCAGTAAGCCCTTCCCCATTGATTACCGTAAGATGCTCCTTTTCTTCTGTTTCACTGGCATCAATATGCTCTGCAATTTTCTCAAAACGACCATTTCTGATATAAATATCCCCGGTTTTTATCTCATCTTCCAACACATCTGCAATCGCAACATTCTTAATCAACAGGCTCATAGGATTCTTTTCCTTTCTGAAACAATGGTAGTTTCTGTAAAAATGTGATATCTGTCCGCTCTGCCGCTTTTCCTTCTGCCAGAATTGCAAGCCTGCTACAAACCTCTCCTCCGGCTTTCTGCACCAGACGCTCTGCCGCAGCCAGGGATTCTCCTTTTGAAATCACATCATCCACAATTGCAACTTTCTTTCCCTTTAACTTCTCTGCATCCGTTTCATCCAGAAAAATGTCCTGATTTCCCTCTGTTGTAATGGAATGCACCGCATCCTGGATAAATGATTTCACATAGGACTTCACGCTTTTCCGGACTACCACAAATTCCTTCATATGAAGCTGCTTTGAAATCTCGTACGCCAGGGCAATTCCCTTTGCTTCAATGGTCAGGATAATTTCCGCTCCATTGGCAAATGCCGCCAGTTCCTTTCCTGCTTTCTCAATCAGCTCTGTATCACTGATTACCACAAAACTTGCATACGCTGTTCCATCTGACAGTTTAACAAAAGGCAGTTCACGTTTCAGACCACATACTTCTAAATCATAATGTTCCATTTTATCTATATCCTCTTATCCATCATTATATATCCGCCGGAGAATGTTCTGTCTCCTTCGGATGTATTGTAACTATGAAAAACACGAAAGGTACAACACGTCCCCGTATTGCACCTTTGCTTTACATACATTTGCATTATAATAGAAATTGTTTTATAATAAAAATACTATTTTTACTTGGTTTCTATAATATTTTCATTATATTGTGTGGAGGGGAATTGTAAAGAAAAATATTTTATTTCAATATAATTAGCCGGTTATGCAGGAAGATTATTTTATCTGATATGAAATGTCTGCAGTTCTTAGTTACATGTTTTTCTTGATTATAAACTGTCTTTCCATTGCTTTGAGAGGATAACTGCTCTGTCCGCTGAGTACGGATGCTGAATAACGTCTGCAAGGGGCACTAAGAATTTCGACCTATAACTGAATAAGCCTGGCAACCGGCGCAAATTCACATCCATGTTCATATGCGCCTCGCTGGC
>ENA-OPBE01003688-OPBE01003688.1-human-gut-metagenome-genome-assembly--contig:-NODE-3688-length-9991-cov-1.496779_pt1 | contig 9991 bp, 7 predicted proteins | sample MGYA00241066_ERZ501448 | MGnify/ENA primary metagenome ERZ501448 (study PRJEB25962, sample SAMEA2042585) | human gut metagenome | biome: human gut; feature: human-associated habitat; material: faeces...
ATCGAAGCTGCCAGAAAAGTTTATTTTGGTTTTTACAATCCGATGGATAACTGGACCTGGAATATCTCATGGTTTTCAGACCCGGTCTTTTTAGGTCATTATCCGAAAGAGGGACTGGAAAAATTCAAAGAGTATCTGCCGGAGATCACAGAGGCAGATATGCAGCTGATCCATCAGCCACTGGATTTTATGGGACAGAACATATATAATGGCTATTACGTGCGTCAGGGCGCAGACGGCGAACCGGAGTTTGTGGATCGGGAACCGGGATTTCCGAAGACGGCGTGCAACTGGCCGGTAACACCAAAAGCATTTTATTATGGAATCAAATTTTTGACAGAGCGGTATCAGCTTCCATTATATATTACAGAAAATGGTATGTCCTGCCATGACAATGTAAGCTTTGACGGCAGAGTACATGACAATGACCGAATCACATTTCTGGATTCCTACATCGGAGCCATGCAGAGGGCATATGATGAGGGAGCCGATATCCGGGGGTATTTCCTGTGGACATTTCTGGATAATTTTGAATGGTCAGAGGGATACAAGGAACGTTTTGGCATGATTTATGTGGATTTTATGACACAGCGGAGAATTGTAAAAGATTCTGCATTTTGGTATCAGGATGTGATTAAGACAAATGGAGGCAATTTATCAATGAATCAGACCACGAAAGAAATTTTATTTTTAGATCCGGTATGTACACACAACATCTGGGGCGGTACGAGATTGAGAGAGGATTTTCATTATCCGGTCGAGGGTGATGATTTAGGGGAGTGCTGGGGAATTTCTGCACATCCAAATGGAGACGGAACTTTAAGAGACTGTGGATTCAGTGGAATGAAGCTGTCCGAATTGTGGAAAAAACATCCGGAAGTTTTCGGAAATGTGGACAGTGACCGTTTCCCACTCCTGATCAAAATTATCGATGCGAAAGATGACCTGAGCATTCAGGTACATCCAGACGATGATTATGCAAAAGTCCATGAAAATGGTTCACTTGGAAAAACAGAGTGCTGGTACATTCTCGACTGCAAGGAAAATGCAACGATCGTTATCGGACACAATGCAGGGACAAAAGAGGAATTAAGCCGGATGATCCATGAGGGAAAGTGGAGTGAATTTATCCGTGAAATCCCGATCAAAAAAGGCGATTTTCTTCAGATCGATCCGGGAACAGTTCATGCGATCAAAGGCGGAACACTAATTCTGGAAACACAGCAGAACAGTGATATTACCTACCGCGTTTATGATTATGACCGTCTCTCCAATGGAAAGCCGAGAGAGTTACATATCGACAAGAGTATTGACGTGATCACTGTGCCTGCAAAATCGGTTGCAGACAGTGTGAAATCGGTGGCAGATCTTCCGGTCAATACGTTAAATGAACTGTATGTCTGCAAATACTTTCATATCTATAAAATAGAAGTTTCAGGTAAAATGACTTTTGAGCAGAATGCGCCTTTTATGAATATGACAGTTACGGAAGGCAATGGAATCGTCAACGGTCAGCCGGTGAAAAAAGGAGATCATTTCATACTTCCAAATGGCTTCGGAAACGTGGAATTGCAGGGCAGAATGCAGATCATTGCCTCCACGATATAAACCAAAAACCGTTGATTATTACGGCGTGCACTGCGGGGTAGAAGCATGTAGATCAAAATTCCCCAGAGAGGAAATACACAGATGAATCAGGAAGAAAGACGAGAGAAACGAAAAAAAGATACACAGAGTGCGGTCATAGTTGTGGCAGTATTTTTTGTAGTACTTGCCGTTTTGATCGGAGGAATTGTGTTTGCAGTCCATAAATTTGTAAAACCGGGAGCAGATAAACCGGAAAAGAATACTGAGAGCGTGACAACAGAGGCGACAGAAGAACCGGAAACAACTCCGGTAACCGAAGTCAGCGATCCGTTGATGGATCAGGCAATGCAGATTGCTGCCGGCATGACCTTAGAGCAGAAAGTAGCGCAGATGTTCATGATCACACCGGACGCACTGACCGGAGTGGACGGAGCAACGATGGCAGGAGATTCCACAAAGACAGCCTACACGCAGTATCCGGTAGGTGGTCTGATTTATATGGCAAAGAACCTGACCGGAACCGACCAGACGACACAGATGCTTACCAATATGAAGAACTACAGTCAGGAAATAGTAGGAATTCCAGTGTTCCTCGGTGTGGATGAGGAAGGTGGAACAGTAGCAAGGATTGCATCCAACAGTGCTTTTGGAGTGACAGATGTTGGAAATATGAGTGATGTAGGAGCGACCGGGGATTCCCAGAATGCATACAATGCAGGAAGTACGATTGGAACGTATCTGAACACACTTGGTTTTAATATGGATTTTGCTCCGGTTGCGGATGTGTTGACGAATCCGGATAACACCGTGATCAAAGACCGGTCATTTGGTTCAGACAGCCAGCTTGTGGCGGATATGGTCTGTGCTGAGATGCAGGGACTGAACGAACACCAGATATTAAGCGTGGTAAAACATTTTCCAGGACAGGGAGCTACAGCAGGGGATTCCCATGACGGGGCAGTTTCTACAGATAAATCTTTGGATGATCTGCTGGCAAATGAGCTTGTTCCATTCCAGCAGGCAGTGAATAACGGAGCATCTTTTGTGATGGTAGGACATATTTCAGCACCAGCTGTTACAGGAGATGATACGCCGGCTTCGCTTTCCTCTGTCATGGTGACAGATGTGCTTCGCAACCAGCTTGGCTTCCATGGTGTAGTGATCACAGACGCAATGAATATGGGGGCGGTCACCGGAACATACAGTTCTGCTGATGCGGCAGTGACGGCAATTCAGGCAGGTGTGGATATGATCTTAATGCCGGATGATTTCCAGAGTGCATATCAGGGTGTGATGGATGCAGTGGCTGGTGGAACGATCACAGAGGATCGTATCAATGAATCTGTTGCAAGGATCATCAAGGTAAAGCTCACAATGTAGTATAATAACACTTTACTTTTTGAAATTGTTATGTTATTCTGTGACTATGGTGCGGTAAGTGTACCATAGAAATATTTTTTGGAGGTACTTTTCAATGAACAAAGGTACAGTAAAGTGGTTTAACAACCAAAAAGGATACGGATTCATCTCCGATGAACAGGGAAATGATGTATTCGTTCACTACTCAGGTCTTAATATGGAAGGTTTCAAATCCTTAGAAGAAGGCGCTGCAGTAGAATTTGAAGTTGTTGAAGGTGCAAAAGGACCACAGGCAACAAACGTAACAGTAGTAAGATAATTTTATTATCGCTTGTTACTACAGTCTAAATCAGTAGTTTCATGTACCTTTTTCTTTATTAAATAGAACTTGTTTTATTTTTCTAGATTAAGATATTGCAAACAATGGATTTGAAAAAGAGTGTCGGTTTTCCGGCACTCTTTTTTGCATACGTATTTTGAAAATTCCTTGACTTTCCCAATCCAGCCCCTTACAATAAACCTATCTTTTTTATCAAATCAAAGTTACAAAACATACTAACATAACAAAAATCCATCACCACATCGGTGAACCGTTCAGCAGGAGAAAATGACAGACACAAATTTAGAATAGTAACTAAAAAATCCATGCAAACAGTCTTGAAGAATCTTGAGGGGTTCTATATAATAAAAAAAGAGATAGATAATGCCAAATTTCCGAAATTAACCAACCGTGTGCACTATCTGAAACATGAAGAGGGAGGCGTAAACGAAATGTGTGAAGTAATGGAACAATATTCAAAAAAAGCGTATAAGCAGGGTGAAGAGGCCGGTCAACGCCAGGCAAACATTGCCGCCATCAAAAATATGATCATCCGCTTTCAGGCAACGAAGGAAGTCATTTTGGAAGATTACACCGAGTCCGAATACAACACCGCTATCGCCGAACTCCAGTCTGAATCCAGATAACCCAAGACAAAAACCACCCATCACAGAGCCAGCCCGTCAGGAGCTGGCTCTTTCCACATCATAAAAGACCATTACCACATAACCTGCTGTGGAGAAAACAAGGAGAAAAGTTATGCGGACGGAATAAAAATGATATTTTTTGTCGGAAAAGAATATTTTTTATCAAATAGTTTTTACATTTGCCGGAAAAAGCGTTATAATACGACACGATAAAAAAATGTGAGGTGATGAAAGTGCTTTTTGAAAAAGCAAAAGCGAAAAATGCAAGAGTCCAGATGTCGGAGGCTTTTATCACGAGTGTATTTTTGGCACTTTCCGGCGGATTTCAGGATGCATATACTTATTTTACAAGGGATGAAGTATTTTCGAATGCACAGACAGGAAACGTGGTACTGATGAGCCAGCATTTTATGCTGGGTGAATGGCAGAGAGGACTGCATTATCTGATACCGCTGCTCGCATTTGCCGGAGGCGTTTTCTTTGCAGACTGTGTACAGGGAAAGTTTAAATATGCCAACCGTCTTCATTGGAGGCAGGGGATATTATTGTTGGAGATCCTGATTTTATTTGGTGTCGGATTTATTCCGCAGGATTATAATATGCTTGCGACAACATTAGTGTCGTTCTCCTGTGCGATGCAGGTGCAGTCATTCCGCAAAGTTGGCGGATATTCTTATGCGAGTACGATGTGTATCGGAAACTTAAGAAGCGGCACAGCAGCGTTGTCAGCATACATGAGGGACAGACGCCCGGAGCAGATCCGGCAGGCGATGTATTATTTTGGGATTATCCTGTTTTTTGCAGTGGGAGCAGGAATCGGTGGAAATCTGTCTATGCGGCTTGGATTTAAGGCAATCTGGTTTTCAAGTGCTGTTCTGGCAGTCAGCTTTTTGTTAATGTTTATAGAAGAAAAGGAAAAATCATTATGTTAAACCAGTTTTCAAGAACGGAGTTATTATTGGGAAAAGAGGCGATGGAGAAACTCGGACATTCCAGAGTGGCTGTCTTTGGTGTCGGCGGCGTCGGAGGCTATGTCTGCGAAGCACTTGTGCGGAGTGGTGTGGGAGCGTTTGATCTGATCGATGATGACAAGGTATGCCTGACAAACTTAAACCGCCAGATCATTGCGACAAGAAAGACGGTAGGAAAGTATAAGGCAGAGGTGATGCGTGACCGCATCCTGGAAATCAATCCGGAAGCAGATGTACGGATCCATAAGTGCTTTTTCCTGCCGGAGAATGCGGATGATTTTCCGTTTGGCGAATATGATTATATTGTGGATGCGGTGGATACCGTAACTGCAAAAATCGAGCTTGTCATGAAGGCGAAGGAAAAGGATATCCCGATCATCAGCAGCATGGGGGCGGGAAATAAGCTTGACGGAAGCCAGTTTAAGGTGGCAGATATTTATAAGACGAAAGTATGCCCATTGGCAAAAGTAATGCGCCGCGAACTGAAAAAGCGCGGAGTGAAGAAGTTAAAAGTAGTTTATTCCGAAGAGACTCCAACAAGACCAATCGAGGATATGGCCATCAGCTGCAGGACAAACTGTATCTGTCCGCCGGGAGCAGCCCATAAATGTACGGAGCGGCGTGACATACCGGGAAGTGTGGCATTTGTTCCTTCCGTGGCAGGATTGATCATTGCCGGGGAAGTGGTAAAAGATCTGATACGGAAATAAGGTGTATCACACCAGCTGGATAAATATATAGACAAATAGAACCTATATAAGTTATAATGTTGTGCAGTGCTGTAAAACAATAAAATGAAAAACGAGGGAAAGATATGTTTATAATTCAGTTTATCAGAGGTTTCTGTATGGCATTAGCAGACAGTGTTCCGGGTGTATCCGGAGGCACAATTGCATTTTTACTTGGATTTTATGATAAGTTTATCGATTCAATTGATGATCTGCTGACCGGAACAAAAGAGGAGAGAAAAGACGCATTTGTTTTCCTGATCAAACTTGGAATAGGATGGATCAGTGGATTTGTGATCGCAGTACTGATCCTGACAAGTGTATTTGAATCACATATTTATTATATAAGCTCCCTGTTTATCGGATTTATTATTTTTGCGATCCCGATCGTGATAAAAGAGGAGAAAAAATGTCTTGGAACCAATAAAAAGGCGATACCGTTTGTACTGCTTGGAATTGCGGTTGTATGTGCCATCACATATTTTAATCCGGTTTCCGGTGGAAATGACGGAGTGAATCTGGATCATCTGACACCGGGTCTTGCGGTGTTTGTGTTTTTTGCAGGAGTGATCGCTATTTCAGCCATGGTGCTTCCTGGAATTTCCGGGTCCACCCTGCTTTTGATCTTTGGATTATATCTTCCGATCATCACTGCAATCAAGGATATGCTGCATTTGGATTTCTCGAGTTTCTGGACGGTAGTTATTTTTGGGTGCGGTGTTTTAGTCGGTATTTTCAGTGTAGTAAAGCTGATCCGCAGGGCATTGGAAAAGTACAGGGCACAGACGATTTATCTGATCATCGGACTGATGCTCGGCTCCATCTTCGCTGTTGTTATGGGACCGACTACTCTGGATACTCCGCAGCCGGCTATGGGAATCCATGATTTTAGTATTCTTTTCTTTTTGATTGGCGGTGCAGTTATTTTAGGACTGCAGAAGATGAAGGATATTAAACAATAATCGGAGTAGAAGACGATGGTTTGAAAAAGACGCACAGGATAGTGCGGATAAGCATTGGATAAAACAGCATAATAGGGACAGAAGGAAACCGGCGCAAGTATTTGTGCCGGTTTCTGTATTGTCTTAAGAACGAAAGGAATTTTAATGGGAGAACAGGAAATGGGAAAGTTATTGGTGTACCTGAAAGATTATAAAAAAGAAAGCGTGTTAGGACCGCTTTTTAAATTGCTCGAAGCGTCTTTTGAGCTGATCGTGCCTCTTGTTATGGCGGCGATCATCGATCATGGAGTAGCAGACGGAGATAAACCATACATTATGAAAATGTGTCTGGTACTTGTGCTGCTTGCAGTGATCGGATTGACGTGTTCTATCACGGCACAGTATTTTGCAGCAAAGGCAGCGGTCGGTTTTTCCACAGGACTGCGCCACGCACTTTTTGAGCATATTCAGAAATTATCATTTTCGGAGATGGATACTGTGGGAACATCCACACTGATCACGAGAATGACAAGTGATATCAACCAGACGCAGAATGGTGTAAACCTTGTATTACGTTTGTTTCTGCGCTCGCCGTTTATCGTGTTCGGTGCAATGATCATGGCATTCACGATCGATGTGAAAGCTGCTCTTGTCTTTGTTGTAACGATTCCGCTGTTATCGGTTGTGGTATTCGGAATTATGCTTGTGAGTATTCCATTGTATAAAAAAGTACAGTCTGCACTGGACAAGGTGCTTGGGATCACAAGAGAGAACCTGACCGGAAGCAGGGTGATCCGTGCTTTTAATAAAGAGGATGATGAGATCACAGACTTTAATAATAGCAATGATGCACTGACAAAGATCCAGCTTTATGTAGGAAAAATTTCAGCACTGATGAATCCGCTTACTTATGTGATCATAAATGGTGCAGTCGTTGTTTTAGTCTGGACAGGAGCAATCCGTGTTAACAGCGGATATATCACACAGGGTGAAGTGGTAGCACTGGTAAATTATATGTCCCAGATTTTAGTGGAACTTATAAAACTTGCAAATCTTATTATCAACATTAATAAATCTATTGCATGCGGAAACCGTATTCAGGCGATTTTTGAATTACAGCCATCCATCACAGATCATGCGGTGACGCCTATGGCAGAGGAAAAAACAGAACACAGTGGAGAGGTGCCGGAAGTGGTATTTTCCCATGTGGGCTTAACTTATGCCGGAGCTGGAGAGGAATCCCTGACAGACATCGATTTCACTGTGAAAAAGGGAGAGACGGTCGGTATCATTGGTGGTACAGGTTCTGGAAAATCATCGGTCGTCAACCTGATCCCGCGTTTTTATGATGCGACAAAGGGAAGCGTGCAGATTGAGGGAAAAGATGTGCGTGAGTATTCGCTGGAAGAACTTCGTGGAAAAATCGGTATGGTACTCCAGAAAGCGGTTTTATTCAAGGGAACGATCCGCGAAAATATGTTATGGGGTAATGAGAATGCAACAGATGAGGACATCATGCAGGCGTTAGAGGTTGCCCAGGCAAAAGAGTTTGTAGATAAAAAAGAAGGCGGACTTGATTTTGAGATCGAGCAGGGCGGTAAGAATCTTTCCGGAGGACAGCGGCAGCGAATGACGATTGCCCGTGCGGTTGTGAAGAAGCCGGATATCCTGATCTTAGATGACAGTGCTTCTGCACTGGATTTTGCGACAGATGCAAAACTTCGTATGGCAATCCGCGATATGGAGAACAGAGCAACCGTATTTATCGTATCGCAGAGAGCAGCATCCATTATGTATGCAGACAAGATCATTGTGTTAGATGATGGACAGATCGTTGGAATGGGAACCCATGAGGAACTCTTAAAACAGTGTGAAGTATATCAGGAAATTTATTATTCCCAGTTTAAAAAGACCGAAGATGAGAAGGAGGGAAGATAAATGAAAAAGAGGATCAATAACCATCAGAGATCAACGATCAAAAAAGTGATGAATTATATCAGAAGATACTGGGGGTATCTTGGAATGTCCATTGTCCTTGCGGCAGTGACAGTTGCATTGACTTTATATCTGCCGGTATTGACCGGACGCGCAGTCGATCTGATCATTGAAAAAGGAGTGGTGGATTTTGCAGGGATCCTTGCAATCCTGAAAAGGATGGCAGTTATCATTCTTCTCACTGCAGCTGCACAGTGGATCATGAATGCATGCAACAATAAGATCACTTATCATATTATCCGGGATATCCGGAAGGAAGCATTCGAAAAAATTGAAAGACTCCCATTAAAATATATTGACGGACATTCCTACGGCGAGATCGTCAGCCGTGTCATTGCGGATGTGGATCAGTTTGCGGATGGCCTGCTGATGGGATTTACCCAGTTTTTCACCGGTATTGTAACGATTTTAGGTACATTGATCTTCATGCTCACAATCAGTGTGAAAATTACGGTGGCAGTTGTTGTAATTACACCGGTTTCGCTGCTTGTGGCAAGTTTTATCGCAAAGAAAACTTTTTCCATGTTTAAATTACAGTCCGAGACGAGAGGAGAACAGACCGCATTTATCGAGGAAATGATCGGTAACCAGAAGGTTGTTCAGGCGTTTTCCCATGAGGATGAAGCACTGGAAAAGTTTGATGAGATCAATGGCAGATTACAGAAATGTTCTTTGAGAGCCATTTTCTTTTCCAGTATCACAAATCCTGCAACCCGGTTTGTCAACAGTCTGGTGTATGCAGTCGTTGGCGTGGTAGGAGCATTTACCGCAATTGCAGGAGGTATTTCAGTCGGGCAGCTTTCTGCGTTACTCAGTTACGCAAACCAGTATACAAAACCTTTCAATGAGATTTCCGGTGTTGTGACAGAGTTACAGAATGCGCTGGCATGTGCAGCGAGGGTGTTTGAATTGATGGAGGAGCCTTCGGAAGTTCCGGATGCGCCGGATGCAGTGAACTTGGAGGAGGCAGACGGTCATGTGGCGTTAGAGCATGTATCTTTCTCTTATGTGCCGGAACAGAAACTGATCGAGGATTTTAATCTTTCTGTAAAACCGGGACAGAGGGTGGCAATCGTCGGTCCGACCGGATGTGGAAAAACGACACTGATCAATCTTTTGATGCGCTTTTATGATACAAACAGCGGAACGATCCGTGTGAGCGGAGTGCCAGTCAATGATATGACAAGAAAGAGTCTTCGAAATAATTATGGTATGGTATTGCAGGAAACATGGCTGCGCAGTGGAACGATCCGTGATAATATCGTGATGGGAAAACCGGATGCAACTGATGAGGAAGTGATCGCAGCGGCAAAAGCTTCCCATGCACACAGTTTCATCAAGCGTCTGCCGCATGGTTATGACACCGTAATGTCAGAGGACGGCGGTAATCTTTCCCAGGGACAGAAACAGTTGTTATGTATTACCCGTGTTATGCTCTGCCTGC
>ENA-OPBE01003693-OPBE01003693.1-human-gut-metagenome-genome-assembly--contig:-NODE-3693-length-9982-cov-2.502367_pt1 | contig 9982 bp, 8 predicted proteins | sample MGYA00241066_ERZ501448 | MGnify/ENA primary metagenome ERZ501448 (study PRJEB25962, sample SAMEA2042585) | human gut metagenome | biome: human gut; feature: human-associated habitat; material: faeces...
CGTCGACAACGCCCTCGGCGGTGGTGCGGATGAGCGAGCCCATACGGCCCGTTCCCATAATGACGGTCTTAATCAAGTAGACCAGCTCCCTTCAGAGCATCGGTAAGTGCGGCTCGCGTGTCGTCTGCCATGGGGCACAGCGGCATACGGTAGTTTGCCTCGATCATGCCCATCTGGGCGAGCGCTTCCTTGACGGGGATGGGGTTGACCTCGCAAAACAGCGCGCGAATGAGCTCATGCAGCTTGAGCTGAAGCGTGCCTGCCTCCAAGAAGCGATTTTCAAGGCAGAGCTGCGTCAGCTCGTGCATTTCACGCGGGACGACATTCGCGGCGACGGAGATGACGCCCTTGCCGCCAAGAGCCATGATGGCGGCGGTGGAGCCGTCGTTGCCGCTCCAGACGGTGAAGTCCGGCGGGCAGAGGTTGAGGGTGTCCTGAATGAGGTCGAAGTCGTCGCTCGCCTCCTTGACACCGGCAATGTTCGGATGCTTGGCAAGCGCTTGATAGGTCTGCGCCGTGCAGCCGACGCCTGTGCGGGAGGGAACGTTGTAGAGGATGACCGGAATGTCGACCGCGTCCGCAATGGCGGAGAAATGCTGCACAAGACCGCTCTGCGAGGCCTTGTTGTAGTACGGCGTGACGGTGAGCAGCGCGTCGACGCCCGCGCTTTGCGCGGCTTTGGAGAGCGCGATGGAGGACGCGGTGCTGTTCGTGCCGCTGCCCGCGATGACAGGCACGCGGCGGTCGACGGTGCGCACGCAGCGCTCAATGAGCGCCATGCGCTCATTGTAGCTCAGCGTCGCGGCCTCGCCGGTTGTGCCGCAGACGACGATGGCGTCGGTGCCGCCTTGGATCTGGCGCTTGATGAGACGGTCGAAGGCTTCGAGATCGACACCGTCGCCGCAAAACGGTGTGACGATAGCGACGGCGCTGCCGGTAAACACACAGGGTTTCATAAAGGACTCCTTTCCATGACGCTTGACCGCCAAAACGGTAGGGGGGAGCGGCGGCCAAAAAGAGATACAGTTTTGCTTGAAAGCAGAGGGAAACTGTCGTATAATGTAAAATACGATTCATATGGATATGTTCAGCCGGGCGCAGAGCGATCGCTTCTGCAAAACTGGCTGTGGAGGATACTATGAAAAAATGGTGCAGAACGTTCCTGCTTTCCTGTCTGCTGTGCCTTTCACTGTGCACGCTCGCGCAGGCAACGGACGGTGAGACGCTCCGTGTGGGGCTCAAGTACGGCTCGGACGCGATGAGCGCGGCGAACCTTCAGAATTATTCGGCCTTCGGCGGCTACGCGCTGGGGTATTTTGACGCGGACGGCAGCTTTGAAGAGCTGGGCGCGTTGCCGCAGTTGTATGAAAAGATCACGGTGACGACGGATACGACCTATCATGTGCAGCTTTCCGGCACGTTTTACGATTACGGCGACGCGTCGCGCACAGCGGCGCAGTACAGCGGCGGCTTCGCTGCCTACGAGGATGGCGCGTTCTATGCGCGCGCTGGCAGCTACACGAGCCTGAGTGCGGCGCGGTCCGCAGCAGCCCAATACGGCGGCACTGCCGTCGGCGGCAGCAGCACGGGCGTGACGGTCATCGTGACGGGAACGGATACGATCCTCTTTGAATTCGACTGCGGCGGGAGCGAAAACCTCGGCATTCTGCCGATCGAGACGCGTGAAAAGACGGTCACATGGTTCCGCGGCTACCGCTACTACGGCGGCTTTGAATACCAGCGCGTGAGCGGCGGGAACATCAATGTCATCAACGTGGTGGATCTCGAGGACTATGTCAAATGTGTCATTCCCTGGGAAATGAGCAAGGACTGGCCGGTCGAGGCGCTCAAGGCGCAGGCGGTCTGTGCGCGCACCTACGCGGTCTGTCAGACGAAGCATCGCGCGCAGGGCTTTGACATCTGCGCGACGACGCACTGTCAGGTGTATCAGGGCACGGCAGCGAGCGGTGCGAATTCCGATGCTGCGGTCGACCAGACGACGGGGGAGTTCCTCTACTACAGCGGAAGACTCGTGCAGGAGGCTGTGTATTATTCAAGCAACGGCGGCGCGAGCGAGGACAGCCTGAACGTCTGGGGCAATGACGTCGGCTATCTCAAAGGCAAGATCGACCCCTATGAGGGCAAGATCGCCTCGATCATCCCACGGTACAACTGGTCGACGACGTTTACCGCGTCGGAACTCACAACGCTTCTCAACAACCGCGGCTATGGCATCGGCACGGTGAAAAACGCCTATGTCTCGGCCTATACCGACACAGGTAACGTCTATTCCGTCACCTTTACCGGTACGAGCGGCAGCAAGACCGTTTCGCGCGAGGCATGCCGGACGCTGCTGAATCTGCGCAGCCAGCGCTTTACGATCGGCGGCGGTACGGGCGAAAATATTTACAGTGTGAATGACACGGGCGAAAGCGTCGCGCTCGGCTCTATGAGCGCGATCGACAGCAGCGGGAAGAACTCGGCGCTGTCCGGCAACGTGTACGTCATCACGTCGAGCGGCACATCGCAGCTTGTGCAGCGGACGACGACATCGTCCGGCAGCGGCAGCTTTGTGATCTCCGGCAGCGGTTACGGGCATAATGTCGGCATGAGCCAGTGGGGGGCGTACTCGATGGCAAACCTCGGCTATTCCTACCGCGATATTTTGCAGTTTTACTACACGGATGTCAGCATCCGATGAGGGAAGAGAAACAACATGAAGACAAAAGATTTTGATTATTACCTGCCCGAGGAGCTGATCGCGCAGACGCCGCTCGAAAAGCGCGACGAATCGCGCCTGATGTGCCTTGACAAGGAGACGGGTGAGCTCTCACACCACCATTTTTATGAGCTGCCGGACTTTTTGAACCCCGGCGACTGCCTGATCTTGAACAATTCCCGCGTGCTGCCGGCGCGCCTTTTGGGCCAGCGCCTACCGGGCGGCGGCGCGTGCGAGGTGCTTCTGCTCATCGACCGCGGCGACAAAACATGGGAGTGCATCGTGCGGCCGGGCAAGCACCTGCGCAAGGGCACAAAGATGCAGTTCGGCAACGGCGAGCTCAAAGCGGAGGTCGTGGACGTGTTACCTGATGGCAACCGCATGGTGAAATTCGACTTTGAGGGTATTTTCCTCGAGGTGCTCGAACACCTTGGCAAGATGCCGCTGCCGCCTTACATCAAGGAGGAATTGCAGGATCAGGAGCGCTACCAGACCGTCTATTCCAAGGTCAACGGCAGCGCCGCCGCGCCGACAGCGGGCTTGCACTTCACGCCGGAGCTGCTGGAAAAAATTCAGGCAAAGGGCGTGAACATCGGCTATGTGACGCTGCATGTCGGCCTCGGTACGTTCCGTCCTGTCAAGGAGGACGACATCGAGCAGCACGATATGCACAGCGAATACTGCGTTATCCCGCCTGAGACGGCGACGCTTATCAACGAGACGAAGGCGCGCGGCGGACGCGTGATCTGCGTCGGTACAACGTCGTGCCGCACGCTCGAGAGCTGGGCACAGGAGGACGGACACATGGAGCCGTCCGCAGGCTGGACGAGCATCTACATCTACCCGGGCTACCGCTTCAAGGTGATGGATGCACTCGTGACGAATTTCCACCTGCCGCAGTCCACGCTCATCATGCTGGTCTCGGCGCTCGCGGGCCGCGAGCACGTACTGCATGCCTACGAAGAGGCGGTAAAAGAACGTTATAGATTTTTTAGTTTTGGCGACGCTATGTTCGTTTCCTGAAACGGGGGAAGACTATGTTCAAAGTGATTAAATACGAGGGCAAGGCTCGGCGCGGTAAGTTCAAATGCGCGCACGGCGGGGAAGTGCAGACGCCGGTTTTTATGAACGTCGGCACGCAGGCGGCCATTAAGGGCGGCGTGAGCGCGCTGGACTTAAAAGACCTCGGCTGTCAGATCGAGCTTTCCAACACGTACCACCTGCATCTGCGCCCCGGCGACGATGTGGTGCGCCAAATGGGCGGCCTCCACAAGTTTATGCACTGGGACGGCCCTATCCTGACCGACAGCGGCGGGTTTCAAGTATTTTCCCTTGCGGGCCTGCGCAAAATCAAAGAAGAGGGCGTGACATTCGCCTCGCACCTCGACGGCCGGCGCATCTTCATGGGGCCGGAGGAGAGCATGCGCATTCAGTCGAATCTCGGCAGCGACATTGCGATGGCCTTCGACGAGTGCGTGGAAAACCCGGCACGCTACGAGTACGCGAAGGCATCCTGCGAGCGCACGCTGCGCTGGCTGGAGCGCTGCAAGATCGAGCATGACAAGCTGAATGCCTTGTCAGATACGGTCAACCCGCAGCAGATGTTATTTGGCATCAATCAGGGTGCGACGTTCGAAGATCTTCGCATCTGGCACATGAAAGAGATCGCAAAGCTCGACTGTGACGGCTACGCCATCGGCGGCCTCGCGGTCGGCGAGCCAACGCAGACAATGTACGACATCATCGACGCGGTCGAGCCCTATATGCCGCAGGATAAGCCGCGCTATCTCATGGGCGTCGGTACGCCGTCAAACATCATCGAGGGTGTGGCGCGCGGCGTGGACTTTTTTGACTGTGTGATGCCGGCGCGCAACGCACGCCACGGCAAGCTCTTCACGTGGAGCGGCTCGATCAACCTCAAAAACGAGAAGTACAAGCTCGACGAGCAGCCGATCGACGAGCAGTGCGACTGCCCGACGTGCCGGAATTTCTCGCGTGCGTACCTGCGCCACCTCTTTAAGGCGGAGGAGATCCTGGCCCTGCGCCTCGCGGTGATGCACAATCTGTATTTCTACAACAAGCTGACGCAGCGCATCCGCGACGCGCTCGACGCGGGAGAGTTTGCGGCTTTCCGAGCGGAGTACAGCACGAAGCTGTCGGAAAGAGTTTGATTCTTTGGATAAACCCCTTGCACAATAGTGAAATATCCGTTATAATACCAATATCTTTTGTTTTGGAAAGGAACTTGTACTATGGATAGCATTATCTTGCTGGTTGCGATGATCGCGGTGTTCTACTTCCTGATCATCCGCCCGGAAAACAAGCGCAAAAAGCAGGCAGAAAACATGCGCAACAGCCTCAAGAAGGGCGAGCGCATCACCACCATCGGCGGTCTGGTCGGCCGCATCGTTCAGGTGAACGACGCGACGGTTGTGTTCGAGACCTCTGAGGATCGCGTCCGCATCGAGGTTGCCAAGTGGGGCATCCAGTCTGCGGAGTCGATGGAGCAGGCGGCTGCGCCCAAGGCCAAGAAGGCTGACAAGGCGGAGAAGAAGGCTGAGGAAAAGCCTCAGACCGAGGAAGAGGCCAAGACGGTGGCTCTGCCGGTCGAGGATAAGGCGGAAAAGGCTGAAAAGTCCGAGGATAAGCCCTCTTACGATCCTGAGATCAAGTAAGATCGACAACTGCATAGCATAAACAAACCTCCCCTGACATACGCTCATGTAGGCGAATGCAGGGGAGGTTTTTGCGTGGAAAAGACGGTGAACACCGCGTGGTACGCGAAAAAATGCGCGCTGGGTACGCTTGTGTGCTGCGGCACGGAGCTGGTGCTTTTGATGCTGGCATCGGCGCTGATACTGCGCGGTGCGATCAGCGAGGAGATGGCGAACGGCGCGGTGCTGGTCTGCGCGGCGGTCGCGGCGTTTTTGGGTTGCATGATCGGAGCGAGGAAGACAAGCAAGCGTGTGATGATGACGGCGGGCTGCGCGGCGAGCGCGTGGGTCACGATGCAGGTGATCGGCTTTTTTGTTTATGATGGGTTGACGCCGGAGCGGTCGCTCGAGCTGGCGGCGGCGATGGCGGTCGGCGCGGTGGCGCCGCTCCTACTACAAAGAAACGGGAAAAAGGGGAGAGGCGCCAAGACACGCGCTCGCCGCAAGCGCAGGTGAACATAAAGCAATAGGCGTATTCACACGTTTTTGATCGGCGGTGGAGGAAATGCGGCGCGAAAAGCTGTAACAACTTGCACAAATGGAGCAAGAGCGACGGGAAAATATGACTTTTTCTGACTTGGGTGGTGAAGCGGAGAACTGCTTCCAGATATGGGGAACGGGTGCGAAAACCACCCCATATCTTGGTAAAATGCCACCGCTTTTTCAATTTGTTTCAATAGTTCACATAATACACTTTACATAATATTTTGACATAATTAACAAAAATGGGAAAAGTTGGCAATTCCGCTTGCGAAAAGAGTGCAAACGGCCTATATTTATAGGTACGTTCTATCGTTTTGCTCCGTGGGCAGAATGCCGCTTCCCTTCACGAGGGGTGACATACTTGCTGAGTCGAACGAACAGAAGAGACCGCCGCGGCGCGCTGCCGCAGCGCGTGCCTGTGCCGATGCTGGTGTTATCGGCGTTTATTGTGTTGGGTGTGATCCTTGGGTACGTGTTTGCGCTCCGGTCGCTGCAGAGCGCGGGCGGCGAGCTGAAACAGTATTTCGACGCGTTTTTATCGGGCGGCGTGAACAGGCCGTTTTCGGTAAGGGCGCTGGGCGAAACGCTGTTGTGCTATTTCCGCGCGCCGGGTATCGTGTTTTTGCTGGGCTTTGCGTCCATCGGCATTGTGGCGGTACCGCTCGTGTGTGCGTGCCAGGGGTTTCTTCTATCGTACTCGCTGTTCTGCTTTGCGCTCTCGCTCGGGCGGGGGAGCTTTCCGTTGCTGCTGGCGCTGTTCGGCATCCGGCTTCTGGCGGTGCTGCCGTGCACGCTGCTGCTCGGGAACGCATCGCTTGACAAGTCCCGCGCGCTGCTGTCGCTTTCGCTTGGCGGCGGGGGACGGGGACGCGCAGTCAGCTACGGGAGCGCGTACTGGTACCGCTTTGGCATTTGTTGTGTGTGTTTGTTGTTTGCCGCTCTGCTGGAGCTGTGGCTCGTGCCGCAGTTTTTGCTGCTGGCGGCGTCTTGAGCTGTTTTTTAGGAAGGAGGGGTGCGATCATGGCCGACCTTTTGGCGCAATACGAAGAATATCTGGCCACGGAAAAGCACGCCTCCCAGAATACGCTCAGCTCCTATATGCGCGATCTGCACCAGTTCGCCGTGTATTTGGACGAGTTCCACCCCATGCCGCTGCCGCAGGTGACGCAGGAGGTCATCAGCGGCTATGTCGCCTGGATGGGCGGCAAGGGCAAGTCCGCCGCGACGATCACGCGCTCCATCGCGTCGATCAAGTCGCTCTACACCTACCTCCAGATGACCGGAGAGGTCAGCGCGAACCCGGCCAAGGGCGTTGCCGCGGTGAAGGTGGAGCACAAGTTCCCCGAGATCCTCACGGGCAAAGAGGTCGAGCTCTTCCTTGACCAGCCCCAGTGCGTGGACGCTAAGGGCTACCGCGACCACGCGATGCTCGAACTGCTGTACGCCACGGGCATCCGCGTCTCCGAGCTCATTTCGCTCAATGAAGAGGACGTGAGCCTGAGCGCGAGCTTCATCCGCGCGCAGAGCAAGGGCAAAGAGCGTATCATCCCGCTCTATCCCGCCGCCGTCAAGGCACTTTCGCACTACATGAAGGAGGTGCGTCCGCAGCTTTTGGCTGATCCGGAGGAAACGGCGCTGTTCGTCAACATGAACGGCGAGCGCATGAGCCGCCAGGGATTCTGGAAGATCGTCAAGCACTATCAGGAGACCGCCGGCATCTCAAAGGACATCACGCCGCATACGCTGCGCCACTCGTTTGCCGTGCACCTGCTCGAAAACGGTGCGGACCTGCGCTCCATTCAGGAGATGCTGGGCCACGCGGATATTTCCTCGACGCAGATCTACACGCATGTCGTCAAAAAGCACCTCAAGGACGTCTATCAGAAGGCGCATCCGCGGGCATGAAAAGAAAATTGGAAGGCCGCTCTTTGAGCGGCCTTTTTCATGCTGTGATTTCTCGTTGCATTTCGGACAGTTGTTTGATATAATTTCTAAATAAGTATCGTGGGAGGTGATGCGCATGCGGATACTCGGCATCGATCCGGGCATCGCCATCGTGGGCTTTGGCCTGATCGAAGCGGACCGCGGCAGAACGCAGCTATTGAATTACGGCGCGATCACCACGCCCGCGGGACTGCCGCTGGCGCGCCGCCTTGTGCAGATCGAGCAGGACATGGAAGCGCTCATCGCGCAGCTAAAGCCCGACGCCATCGCGGTCGAAGAACTGTTCTTTTCGAACAACATCACGACCGGCATCGCCGTGGCGCACGGCCGCGGCATCATTCTGTGCACGGCGGAAAAGAGCGGCGTGCCGCTCTATGAATATACGCCAATGCAGGTCAAGCAGGCGGTCGTAGGGTACGGCCTTGCCGAAAAAAGACAGGTCATGGACATGGTCAAGCGCCTCTTAAAGCTCAAGGCCGTGCCGCGTCCTGATGACGCGGCCGACGCGCTGGCCATTGCCATCTGCCACGCGCGCAGCGCCACGTCGCTCCTGAGCCGCGTGGGCGGGAACGACGTCAAGCAGACCATTTAAGCAGGAGAGAGGCAGTTTATGTTTTATTATGTCAGCGGAACGGTCGCGCATGTGGAGCCGTACCTCGCCGTGATCGATTGCGGCGGCGTGGGCTACGCCTGCAAGACCACCAGCACGACGATCTCACAGTTGCAAGTGGGTAAAGCAAGCAAGCTTTACACCTATTTGCACGTGGGTGAGGGGATCTTTGACCTTTACGGTTTTGCCACGCAGGGTGAGCTCGGGAGCTTCAAGCAGCTCATCGGCGTCTCGGGCGTGGGGCCGAAGGCGGCGCTCGCGATACTTTCGGTCTGCACGCCGCAGGAGCTTGCAATGGCCGTCATCACGGGCGATGAAAAGGCGCTCATCGCCGCGCCGGGCATCGGCAAGAAGATCGCCCAGCGCATCATCTTAGAGCTCAAGGACAAGCTCACCAAGGAGCAGCAGGAGATCGGTATGCCGACCGCCCCCGGCATCGTTGCGGGTGAGAAGAGCAAGGCCGTCGAGGCCGCCGCCGCGCTCGCGGTGCTCGGCTACACGCAGCAGGACATCGCGGTCGCGATGAAGGGCGTGGACGTGGAAAACTTACCGCTTGAAGAGATCGTGCGCCAGAGCCTGAAAAAAATGGTAAAGTAACTTCAATGACAGAATTTGCGCCGCGCACGGCGCAAATCAACTTTGATCGTGATTTGCCGCGACATGCGCGTGGCAAATCACACTTCGCGCAGAGCGAGTGTCGAATGAGCCGCTTTCAGCGGCTCATCGAGGCACAGAGCGGCGCGATATCCCCATCTCGTCGAAAGTCCGCAGGACTTTTGACGAAGCGAAAGTGAGGGTGAGCTTTTGAGCATTGATTTTGGAACCGATATTTATGAAGAGCCCATCGTGGCCAAGACTTTCCTGAGCGAGGACGCGCAGGAGGGCTCGCTGCGCCCGAAGACGCTCTCGGAATACATCGGGCAGGAGAAGGCGAAGGGCAACCTTGCCGTCTTCATCGCGGCGGCGAAAAAGCGCGGCGAATCGCTCGACCACGTGCTGCTGCACGGCCCTCCGGGCCTCGGCAAGACGACGCTCGCGGGCATTATTGCCCAGGAAATGGGCGTGAACATCCGCATCACGTCCGGCCCCGCCATTGAAAAGGCGGGCGACCTTGCGGCGCTTTTGACGAATCTGAGCGAGGGGGACATCCTGTTCGTCGACGAGATCCACCGCCTGAACCGCAGCGTGGAGGAGATCCTGTACCCCGCGATGGAGGACTACGCCATCGACATCATCATCGGCAAGGGCCCTTCCGCCAACTCCATTCGGCTGGATCTGCCCAAGTTCACCCTCATCGGCGCCACCACACGGGCCGGACAGCTGTCCGCTCCGCTGCGGGATCGGTTCGGCGTGACGCTGCGGCTGGAGCTCTATACCCCGGAAGAGCTGGCCCTGATCGTCACCCGCAGCGCCGGAATACTGAATGTCCCCATTCAACCGGAGGGCGCCATGGAGATCGCACGGCGCTCCCGTGGAACGCCCCGTATCGCCAACCGGATGCTGCGGCGGGTG
>ENA-OPBE01003707-OPBE01003707.1-human-gut-metagenome-genome-assembly--contig:-NODE-3707-length-9945-cov-1.345298_pt1 | contig 9945 bp, 6 predicted proteins | sample MGYA00241066_ERZ501448 | MGnify/ENA primary metagenome ERZ501448 (study PRJEB25962, sample SAMEA2042585) | human gut metagenome | biome: human gut; feature: human-associated habitat; material: faeces...
CGGGCGGCAGCGTATTTATTGAACTTTCCGAACTTCTCCATTTTAGCGCCTTCACGGCCTCCCTTGTTCTCGGGTTTCGCTTTCCGGAGCGTGCCGAGTAATTCTTTTTCTTGCTGCACCTCCTTTTTCTCCTCCTCTTGCAGGCGGATATATTTCTCTACGTTCAAGCGTTCACCGTCCACCAATACGACATCCTCCGCCGTGACCTTCTGGCCTACGTGCGGTTGCTTGCCGTTTACGGTTACCCGTTCCATCTCGATGAAATTGTCTGCTTCCCGGCGTGAGCAAACACCGGCTTCGCTTATCAGTTTGTTTAATCTAATTTCCATATTATTAATATTATATTATTAGTAAAATAAGGGTGACGATCACACCCATCAACAGTTCCGTATTACTATTCACTTGAATGGCGATACGCATATCCTCGGTCGTGAAAGGCCTCGCGTTCGTTCCGATATAAGGCTTCTCCACCGGTTTGCCGAAATAATCGTGCGTCCCCCCGAACTGGCAGTCCAAGACCGCCGCCAAGGCCGCTTCTGGATAACCGGAATTAGGGCTTGCGTGTTCAGGGCCGAAACGCCGTACGAAATCCCTTTTCCCCCAATTATTGGAGACCAGCAACATCAAATAGGCCGTGAGGCGGGCCGGGATGTAATTGGCGATATCGTCGATTTGCGCCGCTATCCGTCCGAACTCAAGGTAACGCTCATTCTTATAACCGATCATCGAGTCCAGTGTATTCACCATCTTGTAAGCCATCATCCCCGGCAACCCCAGCAGGGCGAACCAAAACATCGGGGCGATCACGCCGTCGCTCAGGTTCTCGGACAAGGTCTCCAACGCCGCCGCCCGTATCTCTTGCGGCGACAGGTTCGAGGTATCCCTCCCAACGATCCGCGCCACTTGCCGCCGTCCTTCTTCCGTGCTACGGTCCACGGCCTCGAACACCGCCTTCACTTCCTTGATAAGCGTCTTTCCGGATAGGCAATAAAATACGCCGACAGCCGTCAGCAACCCACTGAACTGCGGATGTATGATCCAAGCCCACGACAATATCCACTCGCAGATTAAATACACGCCAAGGATAAGCACGACTGCCAGTATGCCGCCTTTTAGGACCCGCTCGGAGCCTTTATTCAACTCTTTCTCTCCGGCGCTGATCGCTTTGCCAAACCATACGATAGGATGGGGCCAACCTTCCGGGTCTCCCAGCAACCGGTCGGATAACCAACCGCCCAAAAAGGGCACGATCTTGAGTAAATTGATAGAATGATGTAACCAATACATATTGAATGTCATTGAAGGAACAAACTTAGACAAAAAAAAGAACATAAGGAAGCGGTAAGCGATTCTTCATCACACATTAGGCGAAAGAAACCTACATTTAAAGGATTTCGAGCGTAGACTTTCATATTCTATCAGCTGTTGTATGATCATCCACCATCCGTTGCATGATCTTCTAACAGTTGGTGGATGATCATACAACGGATGGTAGAAGATGAATAGGTACGGAGAAAACGGCTAAAGGATGCCTTTAGAAGCCTTAAATCTTCGGGAAGGGAGGGCTTGATATACGGGGGATTCCTTTCAATTTTGTATTTATTAACAAGAAGAGCGTTCTTACGGCCGGTTATTATTACTTTATTTGCTCCCACCGTATCGTGAAAGGAGTTAATCGAGATGACAGATGAAAAATCCATTTTAGAACAATTTGCCGTTGGAAATCATACCGCTTTCCGGGAATTGTTCATGCGTTACCATCTGAAAGTCTATTATTTCGTGCTGGGACTCGTGAAGTCCGAGAGTGATGCCGAGGACTTGACCCAAGAGATTTTCCTAAAGCTTTGGACGCATCGGAGTCGTTTCACGGAAGTGAGGACGTTCGGTTCCTACCTCTATGTGCTGGCGAAGCATACGGCGTTCAATTATATCGAATCCCGCCGGGTGAATCTCGTGAGCTTAGAGAGAGCCGGGGAGGAAGACGGGGAACGAAGTGATACGCCTTACGAGGATTTAGTTGCCAAGGATTTACGGTTGCTAGTGGATATGATCGTGGAGACCATGCCGCCACAGCGGAAGATGATCTACCGGATGAGCCGCGACGAGGGTTTGTCGAACACAGAGATCGCCGAGAATCTACAACTCTCGAAAAAGACCGTGGAAAACCACTTGAACCTAGCGCTAAAGGAATTGCGGAACGCGGTATTGACTTTCCTTCTTGTTATGATGTGTTAATAGCTTGGGGGTAAAGCGGGAAAAGGAGGTCCTATAAACAAGATAAAATAGAAAAGCAGGAATGAGTCCTATAAAAAAGATATTAAAATACTTTTTCCATCATTCGTTCTCCGGGGAGATGGTGGATCGGGTACATCAGCGATTGGCGGAGCCGGGAGACGAGCGGGAAAAGGAAGAGGCTTTACGGGATATCTGGAATGAGATCGGTTTCCCGGAGGCGGATAAGCGGAGCGAGATGGCTTTCGCCCGGTTGGAGAATGCATTGGGGGTGAGGCCCCGCCGCCGTCTGCGTATCCCGGCGTGGGTACGTATCGCCGCTATCTGGCTGATTCCTTTGTTGTCGTTGGGTGTTTCTTATTATCTATACAGGGATGCGCGGGATGTCAAGAAACTGGCTTTTATGGAACAGTTCGTGCCTTCCGGCAAGCGGGAGCGGATCACCTTGCCCGATGGTAGCGAGGTTTGGTTGAATTCCGGTACCTTGCTGCTTTATCCATCTGACTTTATTGGGGATAAGCGGGAGATCTATCTGGTGGGAGAGGGATATTTCAAGGTGCGAAAACGCCCCGAGCAGCCTTTCATCGTGCGGACGAAAGCGATGCGGGTACAAGTGCTGGGCACCGAGTTCAATTTATCCGCCTACCCGGACCAAGAGAAAATAACAACGACCTTGGAGGAAGGTTCCTTGAAGATTCTTCCCGATGATCCCTCGGTGGCTCCATGTATCTTGTCTACATCCCTTCCCGGGGAAAGATGGACGTGCGGCAGGTGGTGGCCTCGGATTACTCGGATTGGAAAGAGGGAGGCTTGTTGTTTAACAACGACTCTTTCGAGGAAATCTTGAAAACCTTGGAACGTGTCTACAACGTGAAGGTGCATTTGCGTACTTCCGCTTATCATTCCAACCGGCTTACGATCCATTTCAATAAGCATGAGTCGTTGGAGAACATCATGATGTTGGTCAAGGAGATGATACCCGGCTTGGAGTATCAGATCAAAGAGGATGGGATCTATATTGATTGAGTTAAGGAGATATTAGGCTTTTATAATTCGTTAACGTTTTTCCGTTGGGTGCGCTCCTCGTTTCCCTTGTCCTAATAGCGAGTACGTACTACAAAGGAGATATAAATGTTTAACTAAAAAATCAGAACTATGTTAGTATCTATCACTTACTTGCTTATTGTCGTATTATTACTTGTTTCCATGTGGAAAGTGTACGAAAAAGCAGGAAGACAAGGTTGGGAAGGCATTATCGCTATGGCTGGGAGCTTGCCTATCGATGCGCAGAAAGTGACCTTCCATGAAGGTTCGATCTCATTGAAACAGGCGTTTGAGAAACTAGAGTCAAGCTCTGCTTATAAGATAGCTTATAATGATAGCCAATTGGACGTGTCGAGAAAGGTCTCGATGGATCAGAAAGACATGGAAGTATTGCAGGTCTTATCACAGCTGTTAAAGAATACGGGATACACGTATAAAATAAACGGGAATTATGTGATCATCGTGCCGGAAGAGGTCAAGACTGTCAAGGGGAAAAAGCAAGTATCGGGTGTGATTGTCGATACGAACGGCGATCCTGTGATCGGGGCGAACGTGGTGGAGAAAGGAACTACCAACGGTACGATTACCGATCTCGACGGAAAGTTTACGCTAGAGGTAAATGACAACTCTGTCCTTCAAGTTTCCTATATCGGCTATAATACACAAGAGGTTTCGGCGAACGGAAAGACGAGTTTCTCTATCAAGCTGGGCGAGAATACACAAACATTGGATGAGGTGGTAGTCGTAGGTTACGGAACGATGAAGAAGAGCGACTTGACCGGATCGGTTACCAACGTAAAGGCGGAGAAGCTGTTGAGCAAGCCGGTGGTGAATGTTGGGCAGGCCTTGGCGGGAAAGGCTTCCGGTGTGGAGATCTTTGAGAATGGCGGTACGCCGGACGGGAAAGTACGGGTGCGTATCCGTGGTAATAACTCTATCAACTCATCGAATGAGCCTCTGTATGTGGTAGATGGCGTGATTGGCGTAAGCAATATCAATCTGTTGAATCCTAGTGAGATCGAATCCTTGGAGGTATTGAAGGATGCCTCCGCCACGGCTATCTATGGTGCCCGTGGAGCAAATGGCGTGATCATGATTACGACGAAACGAGGTATCAAGAACGAGAAAGCGCAGATCTCGTACGACGGTTATGTCTCTATCGGTAAGATGGCGAAGAAACTGGACTTGATGAACGCTTCCGAGTGGTGGCAGAATTACAATACCACGATGGATAACGGGCAGAAATATGATCCGGAAGGGTATGCGCAAGGCAAGTACAAGAAAGTGACGCCGGCGGATCTGCCGAATTTGTTCGATGCTAATGGTAACCCATTGTATGATACCGATTGGCAGGATGAGGCTTATCAAACGGCTATCAACCATAATCACCAAGTCAGCATCCGGGGCGGAGCCGATAAGACCTTGTATAGCGTGCATTTGGGATATATGCATAAGGATGCCTTGATGCGTAACGGTTTCCTAGACCGGTATAGCGGTAGGATCAACTTGGATTCCCAGCTTCGGGATTGGTTGAAAATGGGTGCCAATATGTCGTTCAATTATAATAAGGGAAACGATAATTACAAAAGTTATGGAGTAAAGCGTTTGGTACAGGAAGCAATTCCGTTGATTCCCGTAAAATATCCCGATGGCTCTTGGGGAAGCAACCGTGATTTCCCCGGTGCGGTACAGGATACACCTTCCCGGTATCTGGAAGAGATGGTGAACGAGACTTCCAATATCCAGACGATCGCCGACCTATATCTGGATTTCAAGATCACGGACGACTTGAACTTTAAGTCTACTTTCGCCGTAGATGCCAGTAATAGGAAACGTAATTATTATTCGGGTAAGGATCTGATCCAGTTCAGTAAGACGGCGGGAGGTATCGCTACGATAGAGACTTTGAAGGAAATGTATTGGCAGAATGAGAACTACTTTAATTATAATAAGGAGTTTAATAAAAACAATCGCATGAATGTGATGCTTGGATTAAGCTGGCAGCAGCGAGTTGCCGAAAGCGTGGAAGCTACCTCGCAGAATTTCAGCGATGATTTTTACCAATGGCATAATCTGGGAGCGGGAACGGTGACGATTCCGTCGAAATCGGAAGATTACGGTTGGTCTATCAACTCTTATTTCGCGCGTATCAATTATACCTTGAAAGACCGCTATCTATTTACGGCCACAGGCCGTTACGACGGATCGTCCAAATTCGGAAAGAATAATAAATACGCATTCTTCCCCTCTTTCGCCTTTGCGTGGAGAGCCTCGGAGGAAAGCATCTTGAAAGGTGTCAATTGGCTGAATAATTTAAAGGTACGTACTAGTATCGGCGAGACCGGAAACCAAGAGATCGGCAATTACGCTTTCTACCAGAAGCTAGGCTCGGAGAATACCATTTTTGGTAATGACTATTATACGGCTCTATACCGCAGTACGTTCGGTAACCCGGACTTGAAATGGGAGAAGACCTTGCAATGGGATGCCGGTGTCGATGTGAGTGTATTGAATCAGCGTATCGATCTGTCTTTGGATTATTATTATAAAAAGACGAGCGACTTATTATTGGAGGCCCCGATCCCGGGAACTTCTGGATTGAATACGATCATGCGGAACATCGGCTCCGTGCAGAACCAAGGTTTTGAGTTGACCTTAAATACGCATAATATCCAAACGGATAATTTCAACTGGATGTCTACAGTATTATTTAACGTAAACCGTAATAAGATATTGAACTTAGGCGAGAATGATGAGGATATTTATCCGAAACCCCGCCATGCGCAAGGGGATATGCTGATCCTGCGTGTCGGTGAACCTGTTGGTTCGCTATGGGGATTGCGTCGTCTGGGAACTTGGGGGGAGGACGAGGCCGCTGAAGCGGCTAAATACAACCGCCTTCCGGGAGACGTGAAGTATGAGGACTTGAATGGCGACGGGAAGATCAATAGCGAGGATAATACGATTATCGGCTGTACCTCCCCGGACTGGACCATGACGATCTCTAATACGTTTCTTTATAAGAACTTCGATTTCTCGTTCGATCTCCGCTTCGTGTTCGGGAATGATGTCGTGAATTGCGCTACTCATAATGCTGAAGACCGGTCGGGTGTAGCGAATGGCTTCAAGTCGAATTTGAACGCTTGGACTCCGCAAAACCAGCATACGATGGTCGCCCAGCGTCGTCCGATGAAATCGTACTATGATTCTTATCCGGATTCACATTGGATGCAGAACGGTTCTTTCGTTCGGGGGCAGAACTTCGTCTTGGGATATACTTTCAGCAAGAGCTTGCTCCAGAAGATAAAGTTACAGGATTTGAGAATCTACGCGAGTGCTCAGAACTTGTTCTGTATTACGAAGTACAAAGGCTATGATCCGGAGGTTACGACCTATGAGGATGCTGCTTTCGGACAAGGTATCGACGACTTCAGCGAGCCTAAAGCACGTACTTTTACTTTCGGTTTAAATGTTAAATTCTAATGCGATTGAGTTATGAAAATAAATAAAATCTATATCGTCTCATTATGTGCGTTATTCTTGTCTTCTTGTAATAATTTCTTGGACGAGCAGCCTACCGGTACAATGACTACCGATTCAAAGTTGACAAGTAAGGAGTCCGCTTTGGCCTTGACGAATTCGGCTTATTTGAAGAATACGGTCTTTAATAAGATGACCCCGGGTTGGGGATGTAATACGATCTTATTGCTCGAATATATGACTGGCAAAGCTACTTCCGAGAATTCCCAATCGAATTATAAGGACTTTCAGGATCTACTGGTGAGTGATCGTTCTTTATATATCGAGGACTGGTGGCAAGATTGTTATGCAGGTATAGCGAACTGTAACCTCGCGCTTCAAAAACTCGGGGAGTTCGAGAATCTGGATGCTTCCTTGGTTAATGGCTACATGGCCGAGGTGAAGTTTATGAGGGCTTTGTATTATTTCTATTTGGTACGTATCTTTGGTGATGTCCCTAAGATTACGACCGTACAGTCGGAGTTGGGAGAGCTGCAAGTATCTCGTGCCCCGGTAAAGGAAATCTATGATGAGATCATTATTCCGGATTTGTTGGAGGCCGAGCAATCGGATCTGGCTTTTAGCGATCATACAGGGCGTGTCTCGATGGGAGCGGTGAAAGCGCTTCTTGCGGATGTCTATCTTACGTATGCCGGTTATCCTTTGCAAGGAGGTAAATCTTATTACGCGGAATCGGCTAAACGTTCATTGGAGGTTATAAAATCGAATGAGTATACGCTCTTCACGGATTATGAGAGCCTACGGCTTCCGTCGCAGAATAATAAGGGAGAGTTTATTTATCAAGTTCAGTTCTCCTTGAACAAGCGGCATAACGAGTCGGTACGTATCTTTTTACCTTCTCGTTCCGGCATTTCCGCCTACGATTTGGAATATGGTAGCCTGATCCCTACCAAAGAATTCGTGGAAAGCTTTGAGAAAGGAGATAAGCGTACGGAAGAGAAGCAATATTTCTTTACAAACTACAAGGGGCATCCGAGTAAGTTCTCTCCGGGAGCGGCAGAGTTGGAGTTTATGGATTTGAATGGCTATTATATCTATAAGTTTTTTGATCAAGTGGCTATTGATAATACGGCGAAGTCAGACTTGAACTGGAGTGTATATCGTTACACGGATGTATTATTAATGTATGCGGAAGCGCAAGTGAATGCGGATGGTACTCCGAACCAGCAATCCATCGATATCGTGAACCAAATACGAGGAAGGGCCGGATTAGCGCCGTTTAAGCAGACCAACGCAAGCGCATTCTTGGAGGAAGTCTGGGACCAACGTTACTTTGACCTATGTTATGAGAATAAGATGTGGTTTGATATGCTACGCACCCGTAAGATCCGGGATGATAAATCCGGGGAATATGTGGACTTTATCGGCTATAAGACGAATTGGGGTAAGGTGTATACGGAAACCCAGCTATTGTTCCCGATTCCATTAAGCGAACGGCAGGCGAATCCGAACCTGACTCAGAATCAAGGTTATTAACGAATAGAAAATAATATATGAAGATCAAGTTGTCTTTATTAGCCACCGGTTTACTATATGTGCCGGTGGTGTTCGCCCAAAAGCAACCCAATGTCGTGATCATTTTGGCGGATGATATGGGTTACGGGGATGTTGGATGCAATAATCCATATGCTAGGGTACGTACACCGGCCATCGATCAATTGGCCCGGAACGGTATCCGTTTTACGGATGCCCATTCTGCGGGTGCGTTGAGTGGGCCTTCACGCTACGGTTTAGTGACAGGACGTTATTTTTTCCGTACGCCGAAGAAGTCCGAGTATTGGGGGTACTTGTCTCCATATATCGAACCAGAGCGTTTGACGATCGGTTCCTTGATGCGTAATGCCGGCTATACGACCGCTTGTGTCGGGAAATGGCATCTAGGGCTCGACTGGCAGTTGAAAGATGACTCGAAACCACAGATTCTTACCCCTAAGAAATTTGGTTATACGAATACGGATTTCTCCGCCCCTGTAAAAAGAGGCCCTACGGAATTAGGGTTTGACTATTCTTTCATCCTTCCGGCTTCTTTGGATATGCCGCCTTATGCGTTCGTGCGTAATGACCGTGTCGTGGACCCGGATGTCATCTTGACGGCGGACGCTTATCCGAAGAAACAGGATGAGACGGTTTACGCTTGGGATCGTAAACATACGAACGAGAATGATATTTATTGGGAACGGGGCGTTTGGTGGCGTAACGGAGAGATGTCGCGCTCCTTTAAGTTTGAGGAATGTTTCCCGACAATCGTAGATGAGGGTATCGCTTTTATCGATCGGGAAGGACGAAAGGACAAGCCATTCTTTTTATATATGCCGTTAACCGGTCCGCATACCCCATGGCTGCCCACCGTTCAGTTTAAGGGATCTACTGAGTTAGGTACCTATGGCGATTTTATGGGCGATATCGATAATGTCGTGGCTCGGGTGAATGCCAAACTAAAGGAATTAGGTCTGGAGAAGAATACGATTGTCATTTTCGCCAGTGATAACGGAGGCGCATGGGAAGAGGAGGATATCCAGCAATACGGACATCAAAGTAACTGGAGCCGCCGTGGGCAGAAAGGTGATGCGTGGGACGGCGGTCATCATGTTCCGCTGATTGTTCATTGGCCGGATCATATCAAGCGCCCTGGGGTTTGTTCCCAAACGGTTGGCTTGGTAGATATATTGGCTACATTGGCGGATTTAACCGGGCAATCCCTTCCTAAAGGACAGGCAGAGGATAGCTTTAGCTTTAAGAAAGTATTGGATGGTGATATGAATGCCTCGACGAGAGACCAGATCATGTACTTGTCCGGCTCCGGCAAATTAGCGATCAAGAAGGGAGATTGGAAATATATCGATTGTCTGGGCTCCGGTGGTTTTACGGCTCCCGCCCGTTTATCCCCGGTGAAGAATGGACCGAAAGGCCAACTTTATAATATGCGGACCGATTCTTTGGAGAGTAATAATCTCTTCTTGCGTGAGAAAGGCATTGCGAATGAGCTTTCCGCGTTGTTGAAGAAATTGTTGGATCAAGGATATAGCCGTCCGCAATAAAGGTAATCTTGATTAGGCAAAAAGTTGAATCGAATGACAAAGTTAGGCGTATTGTTTAGTGTTTTGGGAGTGGGGGCCGGTTGTATTCCGG
>ENA-OPBE01003708-OPBE01003708.1-human-gut-metagenome-genome-assembly--contig:-NODE-3708-length-9943-cov-1.377326_pt1 | contig 9943 bp, 9 predicted proteins | sample MGYA00241066_ERZ501448 | MGnify/ENA primary metagenome ERZ501448 (study PRJEB25962, sample SAMEA2042585) | human gut metagenome | biome: human gut; feature: human-associated habitat; material: faeces...
AGTAAGCGCGATCACGAACGTACAGAACTGGGGACAGCAGATATACACGGAAGCAACAACGTATATACAAAATACGATAACTTCCGTAGTGGGATTCCTGGTAGAGCTTCCAGGAAAGATTTGGAACGCGATAGTAAGCGCGATCACGAACGTACAGAACTGGGGACAACAGGTATACACACAAGCAACTAATTATATACAGAATACTATAACGACGGTCGTAAACTTTTTATCCCAGCTTCCAGGTAAGATTTGGAACGCAATAGTAAGCGCGATTACAAATATGGCGAACTGGGGGCAGCAGATGTTAAGCCAGGCGAGCGCGGCAGCATCGAATATTTTAAGTAATGTATATTCAACACTTTCACAGATGCCGGGCAGAGTCTGGAACGCAATACAGGGCGCTATACAATCTGTAGCAAACTGGGGAAGCGGACTACTGCAACAGGGTAGAAACGCGGCAAGTCAGTTAGTAAGTGCTGTGATTAACGGTGTAGCTTCGCTACCGTCGCAAATGGCGAGCGTAGGATACAATATCGTAACTGGTGTATGGAATGGAATATGCAACGCCGCTGGCTGGTTCAGACGACAAGTACGGAGCTTCTTTAGCGGAATCGTAGACGGTGTAAAAAATGCGCTTGGTATTCATTCGCCGTCGAGGGTATTCCAGGACGAAATAGGTAAGTACATGGCACAAGGAGCGGGCGTAGGTTTCACAAACGAACTTGGAAATGTCGAAGAAGACATAAATAAGAGCCTGGGAACACTTACAAAGAACGTAGCAAAGATTACACCGATAACAGAAGTTAAGCAGAGTGCGAAAGTAGTAGCGTTGAACAATAGAGTAGATACTACAGAATTTACGGACAATTCAGAGAAGACCGTAATAGTAGAAATTACAAATATTACAGAGCTTGACGGAAAAGAGATAGCACGAAAGACAACGAAGCGAGTAGTTAAGAATGTAACGAAAGAACAGAAAAATAAGCAGAAAGCGAAAGGGGCGGCATAATGAACGGAGTATATTACACAATATACAACAATATTAGGGACAGAGACGCGGGCGTTAAGCCCGTGAGCCGCCCTAATATCCCTACGGCAGAGCAAGAATACGACGAGATAAAAGTACCGGGAAGAGATGGAAATTTATACAGAAAAAAAGGAACGCTAAAAGATATTACTATCGAGATCACTTATAACTTTCTGTCGGAATGCCCGGAAGACTGGGCGGAAGACTATAGAAGCATAAAGCGGCGCTTTCTTAAGGAAAGTACAGGGATGCTTATGTTTTCGGACGACCCAGGTTATTATTACAAAGTGAAGAAGATTGATATAGGAACAAACGAGCGCTTAGCTAAGCGTATCGGAAAATTCCAGGTAACATTTACTTGCGAAGGATATATGTATCTAACAGAAGGGGCAGAAACCAGGAATTTAAGCGATACACTGTATAATGCTTTTGAAGAGTGCAAACCAGTGTACGAGATCACAGGAGACGGCGTATGCGCACTTACTGTAAATGGTACAGAAATTACGGCGAATATCGGCGGGAAGCTGGTAATAGATACTGGGCTGAAACTTTGCTACACGGCGTTAAAGGAAACGGCAAACAGAAGGCTTACAGGGTATTACGAAGACCTGTATTTAAAAGAAGGGGAAAATACATTTAGTGTAAGCCCTGGATTTACAGTTAAGATAAAACCTAACTGGCGGTGCAGATAAATGATAGAGGTATACGTTAAAGGTAATGAGGATTACGAAAGCAATGGAGATATGACCTTAACGCCGACTACGTGCGAAGTAGAACTTACTGTAGAAGGAATAGCAGAGCTTACCTTAGAACATCCTATAGACGACCTGGGGCGCTGGGAATACCTGGTAAATGATAATGTGATAGCAGCACCTACGCCATACTCAAAGAAGCAGCTTTTTAGAATCTATGATTATACAAAGACTGAGACAGAAGTAACGGCTTATGCAAGACATGTTTTCTATGATTCTGCCGGGGAAATGCTGGTAGATGTAAGACCGACGGACAAGACAGGGCAAGAAGCGTTAGATATAATCTTAAGCGGCACGAAGTATAAAGCGAAGACAAATATTAAAACGCGATCCACAGCCTACTATATCCGTAAAAACATCATGGAAGCAATCGGCGGGGACAATGAAAACAGCTTTATAAATCGCTGGGGCGGCGAAAGAATGTATGATAATTTTACTGTTATCATAAATGACCGCCTGGGCGGGGACTATGGAGCGTGCGCAGAGTTTGGGCGGAATATGACAGGGATAGAAGCGGACATAAGTATAGACGATGTAATAACGCGAATTATCCCAGTGTCATACAACGGGCACACCCTGGAAGGGGAAGAACCGTGGATAGATAGCCCGCTCATTGGAAGCTATGCAAATCCCAGGGCAGCAGTTATTAAATTTGAAGATGTTAAATTGCTGGAAGATTGCCAGGAAGGGGAAGAAGGATTTAGCACGCTGGAACTTTTAAGGGAAGAACTTAAAAGACGGTGCACGAAAGAGTATGAAAACGGGCTTGATAAGCCGAAAGTAAATTATAAAGTAGACCTGGTAGAAGTTGCGAATACGGAAGACTATAAAGACTACAAGAAATTAACAACAATAGGAATAGGCGACGACGTATTAACAAAGGACAGAAAGCTTAAGATAAATGTAACGGCAAGATGTATAAGGCTTGTGTACGACTGCATAGAGGAAGAAAACGCAGAAGTTGAGCTAGGGAACTTTATAGAAAATTATTTTGACAAGACAACCAGCGCGGCAGATATTATACAGAAAGTAACCAGGGAAGACGGGACGCTTAAGGCAGAAGAAGTATACGGTAAAATCGACGCTGTAAAGGCACAATTAAAAGCCCAGCGCGACATATCGCAACCTTCAGAAGTAAGGGCGGTAATATTTGAAGACCTGGTAGAAGGAAGCCCAACTTACGGGGCTATGTCTATCGGTACAATGGGCTTCTGTATTGCATCAGAACGTACAGCAGACGGGAAAGACTGGGATTGGAAGACCTTTGGAACTGGTAGCGGTTTCTATGCTGATTATATATGTGTCGGGCAGCTTGACGGAGCGCTTATAAAAGCAGATAGCATACAAGCGGAATCTATCAGCATCAACTATAAAAAGTCGGTGGAAACCCATATAAGCGAAGCGGTAAACACTGTAGAGAGAAACTATAAAAATGATATCGACGGGCTCAAAAGCGATTTCAAGAAAACCTACACTACTTTTCAGTATGTAGACGAAACAGCGGGAAACCTGGCAAATGAAGCAGAAAGCAACGCGAACAGCTATACGGAAGAAAAACTTAAGAAGTATGTTACTACGGTCGAAATGGGGACATCAATAAACCAGACAGCAGAAGAGATTAAGACCGAAGCGAGCAAGAAGTATACAACGTATAAGTATGTAGATGATTCCGCCGGAGCAGCAGAAACAAACGCAAAAGGATATGCGGATACTGTAGGAGCGGGAGCAAAGAGTTATACAGACGAGAAGCTTAAGAAATATGTTACTACTACAGAAATGAATACGGCGATAAGTCAGACAGCGGAACAGATCAAGACCGAAGCAAGTAAAACTTATACCAGTTTTCAGTATGTAGATGAAACGGCGGGAAACCTGGCAAACGAAGCGGAAATAAACGCAAAAGGGTATGCAGATAAGGTAGGCACAGGAGCGAACAGTTATGCCGATACAGTGGGAACAAATGCGAAAAACTACGCGGACACAAAGGCAAATAAGGCGTTGACAGATGCAAAAGCCGACACGGACGAAAAGCTTAAGAAATATGTTACACAGGTTAGCATGAATACGGCTATAAACCAGTCGGCAGAATCAGTAAAAACATATGCAAAAAAAGCAGTAAACGAACTGAAACATAACTATGTAGAAAATGGAACTTTTGAAAGTGGAAACTTAGACGGATGGAACTTAAGTGATAGCAATAATATTAAAGCTATAAACGACGAATACTTAGGGAATGTAGCAAGTATTACAAGGGGAACGTCTAACATCTACATGCGCCAAAGCTGGAAACTGAAAGCTGGAACATATACGGTAAGGTTCAAAGCTGGGGCGAACTTAAGAAGCATAAGCAAAGCAAGAATTAGAGTTTCACTTGGTGGAACAAGTTATTATACAAAAGCCGGAGAACTGGACGACGAAGTATTTAAACAGTATGAAACGGAGATAACTATAAGCTCGGCGGGGACAAAGTACCTTTATGTGTATAACTATGTGGATAACACTACGATTTACATTAAAGACGTTGAAGTACTGGGTAAATACGAAGACCATGCAGAAGCGCAATTTACAGTAGCAAATGACGCTATCGAAGCAGAGGTAAAAAGAGCAGAAGGCATAGAAGACGAACTTAGAAGCTCTATACAAGTAAATGCAAATAAAATAACGAGTAAAGTAGAAAAAGGGGATATGGGAAGCTATATAACCCAATATTACAATAATGTGCTAGTTGCATTTAATAATAGTTCTAAGTATGTGCAAATTTCAGCCGGACAGATCGCTATTTACAATGGAGAAGTAACAACAAAAGGCAAACGAGCAGTATTTGACCAGTCGGGAAATGCATTCTATAGGGATAATTATTTTGTAGGGCGAATAGGTACAAATGAGTGGAAGAGTAATAGTGCGCATAAAGGGCTTACGTTCGATTTGGAATATCAAGGAAAATATATGGCGTGGGCGCAAGAAGAAAGTAGCAGCGCGACAAGTTACGATACGATTTTATGCTATTCGAGAGCGAATAGTATTTACACAGAAAAGGGCTTACATTTTGGTTGTAATATGTACGCACATGGTTGGAACTTGTATAACGCTGATTTAAGAAACACGTCATACGATGGATATACTAGTTGGTCGGGGTCGATTCCGATAATAACAAAAATACAGGCGAATAGTGATGGCACTATTACCTGGTGGAGTTCGTCGATAACTGTAAGAAATGGCGGCATAACAAGCGCGCCGAGTAGTTAGGAGAAACTATGGAAAAAGACAGATACTTAAAGATCAATGAAGCGGAAGAACCGAAAGAAGAAGAAAGCCCGGTAATAGAAAAAACCACGGTAAGGCTTTTCAATACAGAAGTGGGCGAAATGAAAATAGAAGAGGAAAAAGAAGTAGTATGAGCAGAGAAGAAGTAAAAGAAGAAAGACACACAGAAACAAAAGAAGAAGCCATTAAGAATATGGGGAAAATAGTAGAGGTTGAGAAAGAAAACCACGTAGAGACAAAAGAAGAAGCAGTTAAGAGAGTAGCCGAGCCGCTTAGCGTAACTATTGAAAAAGCAAAAAAAGATATCAATACAGCGGTTATTATGGCAGAAAGAAATTACGGATTACATTCAAGTATTACGGTGCTGGTTCTTGAAAGTATCTTAGCAAATGCACGCGCGGGAAATGCTACAGTAGCAGCTATGGAATTTGAACAATACAAAGGGGAACTGTTGAAGAATGAATAAACAGATCACACGACTTACGTTAGATGTAGGCTTAAGAGATTCCTATAAAGTTGTATTCGCAAAGATGGGCGATACAGAACGCCGGGTAATTGCGGAAATTAAAGACAACGGAGAGGACTATAGCCTTGCTGGGGTAAATACTGTAGAAGTTCGCTGTAGAAAGGCGGATGGAAAACAGGTTACTAAAAATGCTACGAAAGATAACAATACAATCGTAATTGACATAAGCGGGCAAATGACAACTTGCAAGGGTACAGCTATTGTAGACGTAGTACTGTACGGAACTGACGGCGGCGTATTAAGTACAGCTAAATTCTATTTGAATGTAGACGACGGGGCGGTAAGCGAAGACGATATTAAAAGCAGCAACGAATACGAAAGCCTTACAGATGCATTAAGAACGGTGGGACTTGCCAAGGAAGTGGCGAATACTGCATTAAATACAGCTAATGAAGCAGTTAAAACAGCAGAATCAGCTATGAAACAGATACCGGGTTATACTTCCAGGGCAGAGACAGCGGCGAGCAAAGCGGAAGAAAATAAAACGGCAGCAGCAAATTCAGCAAGCGCGGCAGCAGATTCTAAGGCAGCCGCCGGAAAGTCCGCAACAGCAGCGGCAAATTCAGCAAGCGCGGCAGCAGAAAGCAAAACAGCAGCGGCAAACTCAGTAAAAGCAGCAGAAGCGGCGAAGGCGAAGGCAGAAGACGTAGTAAAAGGGATTGCAGATACAAAGGCGGAAGCAATCGCGCAAATAGAAGCTGCCGGAGTAGAAGCCACACAAAATATTAAGGGATACACGAAGGAAGAAACAAACGCACTCTTAAGAGCTGCCGGAATCCACACACAGGTAGGCGCGCCGATTTACGGGGTAAAAAGAGTGTGGAATACAGCAAATGTAAGTGACACCTGGGAACGTACAGACGCAAGTGTAGGCATGGAAGCAAACCCGACCATAGGGACAAAAGTAGGGAAAGACGACTTTTCTTATGTAATGCCGTGGGCGGGGATTGTATCTAAATGCTGCGACCTGGATACAGGGGAAACAATAGCGTATATCGGAGAACCGGGGTACGACCCAACGAAGTACATGGTACTTACAGAGTATCCGGGATATTATCTCAAACGCTGGCGAGACGATACATACGAATATGTACAGATTTCCGCCGGAGCATTTGGCGGAGCGGTATATATAGAGCCGTGGGAGTGGGGACGCTACCCGTCTTCACTTATGGGAAGTAAGCACGTATCCATGAGCGGAAAGCACCCGGATTGTAGAATAAATAGAGCTACGGTACGTGCACGATCAAAAGCAGCCGGAGATGGATACTACAGCATGGATAGTACAAGCTACTGGGCGTATAGTATGCTGGTTCTTGTGAAATACGCGAGTCTTAATACTCAAGAAAAAGTATGCAAGGGCTATTACTATTTGAGATACACAGATCGAGACAAAGCACTGGTAGCAGAACAGAGTACGAATCGTATCGTTATCGCATTGGCGACAGCGGCTAACGAATACCTGGTAGGAAATGCTGTGGAAATTGGTACGAGCCTGGGCGGAGCACAGGTAGCAAAGCAAAGACTGATAACAAGAGTGGAAGACTACAGCAGCGGAAGCGTAACGGGAAAAGCGATCTATTTTGACGGCGACCCGGTAAATATTGCGGTAGGCAATATTATTAGTCATTGCGCTAACATATCGGGAACAACCGATAGCCTGGGGATGAAAGACGGATGCTTAGTAAATGATGGCAAGCACGCCATGTTACTTTTAGGGCATGAGTTTAACGGACAATATGCTTTCGTAGATAACGTGAATAGATACCAGGATAAATTATATGTATGCTACGACAACACAGCGACGAAAGATAACGTAGGAGATACAGACCCGAATTATAAGGCGTTAAGCTTTGCGTTTCCTACAACGTCCGGCCGGCAGCTTTTGGAAGGATTTGACCCGGAACACCCGTTAGAAATGTGGTGCGAAAAGCTGGGCGGTTCTTCGGTTGGAAAAGGAAACGGGGCGTACTTATGGAGCAACAACAATGCCGCCTGGTACGTCTTGTGTGTCTTCGGTGGCGCGAGCAGCGGAGCTGACGCGGGCTTGCCTTGCGTGATCGCGTGCGACGGCAGCGGTGACGCGAACTGGAACATCGGCGGGGTGCTTCTTAATGCTTATAATGGAAAATATGAATTATTGCACACTATCTAAACACGGCGCAAGCTGTGACCTTACCAGAGTAACCGACACGGCGAAGGACTGGTAAAAATAAGCGACTGGCAAGGAACTATTAGGGGAAACCCGGAAGCCGCTATTTACAGGGCGGTACGTCTTTGGACGTATTCCGAATAAGCATTTAAGAAAGGGTAGTATATGGATAAGCCAGTAAATAAGAAATCAAAGTTAAAGAAACAAGAGATACTACCTAAAAGAGTTGGTGGAATCTACGAAAAAATCTACGAATATGAAAACATTAAAACGGCGATTAAGGCAGTATGCAGTAGCCCGAACGCCACGAAGTCAAAGAAAAATGAAAAAGCAAATGCAAAACAACAGAAAGAAAAGTATTTAGGGGATATCGACAAATACACGAAAATGATACAGGCACTTTTGATAGAAGGCAGATATAAGCCGCGTAAGTTGAGAAGGAAAGAAATATACGACGGTGTGCGGCATAAAAAACGAATGATCGCTAAGCCCTGTATGGTTGATAAGATTGTACAACGGGCAGTATTACAGATCATTGAGCCTATTCTGACAAGAAGGATGTATATGTATTCGTGCGCAAGTATAAAGGGAAAAGGCGGGACGTATTGCAAAAGGAAGATTGAAAGAGCGATAGCCAGGAAGAACAGGAAAGGAAAGACGTATAAGAATGTAAAGCATACAAAGTACTGGGAAGCCCTGGATATTAAGAAATGCTACGACAATATTTTACATTGCTTTTTGAAGTTCCGGCTTATCAAAATGTTTAAAGACAAAAGGTTACTTGAATTACTGTTTATGTGTATAGATATTTACTGGGTAAAAGAGACAGCAGCCGGGAAAAGAGGAATACCAATAGGTACGCCGTTCGGTCACTGGTTCGCTAATATCATGCTGACACCAGTAGACTTTGTAATAAAACATATTTTCAAGATAAAATACTATTTTAGGTACATGGACGATATGTTATTATTTAGTAGTAATAAAAAGAAGCTACGGCAGTATGTAGCCTGTATCCGTGATGCGCTATCACGAATAGGCTTACACATAAAGAGTAAATTACAAGTGCACGCGACAAATGATAAAGGGAAACTGGGAAACAGACCAATAGACTTTATAGGCTATAGATTCTACCGGGACTGTACTACCTTACGTTCCAGTATATGCTTAAGAATAACACGAAGAATACGGAAGGTACGAAAGAAGCAGGTACTTAACGGACACGATGCGAGAAGTATTATAAGCTATTATGGCTGGATAAAAAATACAGACTCTTACGGACTGAAAGTAAAGTATTTTAAGGATACCGTAAAAAGCGCAAAGGAGAAGATAAGCAATGGAAGCGGTAAGAATCAGAGAAGGCGTAGAGACAGAAGAGGAAGTACTGACAGGCGCGGCTATAGTCGAGAGACAGGCGGGGCGTGTGCGTGTACAGCTTAAGACGGATGTAGAGACGGTAGAAGAAACGGAAGAGAAACCGAAACACTACCGTTTTACATTGATTGAGTTTTGCACCCGTGAAACTGCAAAACTGGAAGCGCGCATTAACGGAAGCCTGGCTAAATGGATTGAAGAAGCCCGGAGAATTGCAGCGGAGAAAGCGGGAAAGAAAACAGCAGAAGAAAAGTACGACGATCTCAAAGAGACAACCGACGGACTGGTAGAGACAACCGACGAGCTTGTAGAAACTATGGCGGATATCTTAGGGGGTGCTATTTAATGCTGACAGGTGCAAAACTTAAAATTATTGTACGCGGTGTAAAAATAAAGGTACAGCGTGGCGAAGACCTGGAAGAGATTTTAGAGAGCTACGAAAACCTTACAGAAGAAGAAAAACAGCAGATAAGGGATAAAATAAATGAATAATTATCTTTTACAAATGATTGAAGTACAAGCCAGCGTAATTACAGATTTGACAGAAGTAAATAAAAGGCTTCTGTTAGAATTGGAACAATACAGAGCGATAGAGGAAGAAGACAACATTATACTAACGATGATACAGGACATAGAAGCGGGGAAGGAAGACTTAATAGAAATGTCTTCTGTATAGGAAGGTTAGTATTTTGGGTAATGAATTTTGGATAGGGCTGTTGATACAGCTTGTAGTCTATGGCGTATCTATCGGTACAATATACGGAATTATGCGCACTAGATTAGATTATATTGAAAAGAAATTAGATAAACACAACAACGTAGCGGAAAGAGTGTACAAATTAGAAGCGGAT
>ENA-OPBE01003711-OPBE01003711.1-human-gut-metagenome-genome-assembly--contig:-NODE-3711-length-9930-cov-1.808608_pt1 | contig 9930 bp, 8 predicted proteins | sample MGYA00241066_ERZ501448 | MGnify/ENA primary metagenome ERZ501448 (study PRJEB25962, sample SAMEA2042585) | human gut metagenome | biome: human gut; feature: human-associated habitat; material: faeces...
CTTACGGGCAAGGTCCACCAGCTTTCGCCCATCTTTTTTCAAAGCAGAATACATCGGAGGAATCTGCTCCTGATCCCCTAAGAAACTTAAAATTGTACGCTCCGCCTCTTCGTCTGTCACACTTACCGGATGTTCTTCTAACACTTTACCAGTCATATCCTGTGTATCTGTTACAATTCCCAACTGAAGAACTGCCTCATAAGTCTTTGTTTTATCTGTCAGCAATTCACAAAGCTTTGTCGCTTTTCCAAGGCAGACCGGAAGCACGCCTTCTGCTTCAGGGTCAAGTGTTCCTGTATGACCGATTTTTTTCTGTCTTAAAATTCCACGAAGCTTTGCCACTACATCATGAGAAGTATAACCCTTTTCTTTGTATACATTAATTACTCCGTTAATCACTGCATTTTTTCCTTTATTTCTTTTTCAATCTGTTTTAGCAGATTATTCATAACATCGTAAATAGACCCCTGCATCGTGCATCCGGCTGCACGTACATGACCGCCTCCTGAGAAATAAGATGCTATTTTATTTACATCTACTTTTGATTTAGAACGAAGACTTACTTTAAATTCCTGTGTCTTTGTTTCATAAATAAACACAGCCACTTCCACTCCACGGGTCAGACGAAGCTGTTCTACAATGCCATCTAACTCTTTTGGTCCTACTCCGTAAAAATCCAAATCTCTTTTTCTAAGACAACCAATGATGCATTTTTTATCTAACACCTGAATGCTTTCCATCAGGCATCTTCCCAGAATCTGATTCTGCACATAGCTTTTTTCATAGAAAGACTGATCAATGATACTGGAAAAATCAATTCCTTTTTCCATCAGCTTTGCCACAACCCGCATGGTTTCCGGTGAAGTACAGGAATATTTAAACACACCGGTATCGCTTGCAATTCCGGTATAAATTGCTTCTGCCACATCTTTTGTGATTTTTTCTTCTTCTAAAAGGTGAAACAACAGTTCTGATGCAGAACTCATTTCAGGTTCAATCAGATTTTCATCTGCAAACCCGTGATTACTGATATGATGATCCAGACAGATCGTCTTCTTTGCTGTTTTTAATGCTTCTCCTGCAACCCCAATTCTGTCCGGTGAACTGACATCTAAAAGAATCAACAGGTCATATTCCGCCTGTGAATCATATTCCTGTTTTGCTTCTTCCAGATTTTTGATATAAGAAAATCCTTCTTTTGCTGTTTCCAAATAGACATCACATTTGATATCCGGTTCATTTTCTTTTAAATACAGGTATAATCCCATACAAGAACCAATACAATCGCCATCCGGACGTACATGTCCGGCAATGGCAACTGTTTTAATACCTGCTAATTTACTCGCTAATTTCTCCATCTTCCTGCACCTCCCCAGCTGCATCTTTATGTGTTACTTCATCAATTAATTTTGACATAGAAACTCCATATTCGATTGATTCATCCAGGATAAATCGGATTTCCGGTGTATTTCTTAAGTTTACAGTCTTAGCAAGCTGTCTTCTGATATAACCCTCTGCACTTCTTAACCCTGCAATCGTATTCTTTTTTGCTTCTTCATCACCCAGAACACTAATATATGCTTTACAGGTTTTTAAATCCGGTGCTACTTCCACAGAAGTAACAGAGGTCATCGGGTGAATCCGCGGGTCTTTGATTTCCCCACGGATAATCTGTGCAAGTTCCTTATGAACTTCCGCATTTACCCTTGTATTCTTAATGCTGTTTTTTCTCATTTATAAAGCTCTCCTATCTTGGTACTTCTACCATAATATAAGCTTCCACTTTATCTTCTTCCTGAATATCGTTAAAGTCTTCAAATACAAGACCACATTCATATCCGGCTTTTACTTCTTTTACGTCATCTTTAAAACGTTTTAAGGAAGCAAGATTTCCTTCATAAATCTGTTCTTCGCCTCTTGTAATACGAACTTTACAGTTTCTCTGGAAGATACCGTCTAATACATAACCACCTGCGATAGTACCGACTCCGGAAGCTTTGAATGTCTGACGAACTTCTACATGACCAATTACTTTTTCTTCGTATACAGGATCAAGCATACCTTTCATAGCTGCTTCTACATCTTCGATTGCCTGATAAATAACTTTATACAGACGTACATCTACGCCCTCCTGGTCTGCAATTGTTTTTGCAGTCGCATCCGGACGTACATTAAATCCGATAATGATGGCATTTGATGCACTTGCAAGAGAAACATCAGATTCTGTGATTGCACCAACTCCACCGTGGATTACTTTTACTACAACTTCTTCATTAGAAAGTTTAACAAGACTCTGTTTTACCGCTTCTACAGAACCCTGTACATCGGCTTTTACAATAATTGGTAATTCTTTTAAGTTACCGGCCTGAATCTGGGAGAATAAATCATCCAGAGACATTTTTGCTTTTGTTTCTTCAAGCAGACGATTCTTGTTTTCAGAAACGAAGGTAGCAGCAAAGCTTTTCGCTTCTTTATCATTTTCTGTTGCAACTAAGATTTCACCTGCATTTGGAACATCGCTTAAACCAAGAATTTCAACCGGTGTAGACGGACCTGCCTCTTTTACTCTCTTTCCTTTATCATCCATCATCGCACGTACTTTACCAGAGCATGCACCTGCTGCAATGGAGTCACCAACTTTTAAAGTACCTTTCTGTACTAAAATTGTTGCAACCGGACCTTTTCCTTTATCCAGTTCGGCTTCAATAACAAGACCTCTTGCTCTTCTCTTTGGATTTGCTTTTAATTCTTCTACTTCTGCTGTTAACAGAATCATCTCTAAGAGGGTATCAATTCCTTCTCCTGTGTGTGCGGAAACCGGAACAAAGATTGTGCTTCCGCCCCAGTCTTCCGGAATTAATTCATACTCGGATAATTCCTGTTTTACACGTTCTACATTTGCGCTTGGTTTATCAATCTTGTTGATTGCAACAATGATTTCTACTCCAGCGGCTTTTGCATGGTTAATTGCTTCAATTGTCTGAGGCATAACACCATCATCTGCTGCAACGACAAGAATTGCAATATCTGTTGCATTTGCACCACGCATACGCATTGCGGTAAATGCTTCATGTCCCGGTGTATCTAAGAAGGTAATCTTCTGTCCATTGATACTTACCACATAGGCTCCGATATGCTGTGTGATACCACCAGCCTCACGGTCTGTTACATGTGTATTACGGATTGCATCCAGAAGGGATGTTTTACCATGGTCAACGTGACCCATTACACAGACAACAGGTGGTCTTGGAACTAAATCTTCTTCTCTTTCTTCATCCTCTTTTAAGAGCTCTGCAATTACGTCTACCTTTTCTTCCGGCTCTGCAATACAGTTAAATTCCAGTGCAATTTCTTCTGCACTGTCATAGTCGATTTCCTGGTTTACGGTAACCATCTGTCCCTTCATAAAGAGCTTCTTGATGATTTCAGAAGCCTGAACCTTCATCTTATCTGCCAGTTCCTTAATCGTCATACGCTCCGGCAGGGATACGCTGCGGATGGTATCTTCTTCCTTTGGTTTCGGCTGTGCAGGACGTTTCTTCTTACCGCCGTTTTTCTCAAGATTTACATATCTTTCCTGTTTCTTGCTTCCTAACTTATCGTGCTCCTGCACCTGTTTCTTACGGGTATTGTCACGGTCACGGTTTTCACGGCTTTCTTTTCTTAAATCATCCGGTCCTGCCTGGATAGCTTCTTTATTGAAACGGTTTAATTCCTGATCGAATCTTCCACCATTTCTTCCGCCTCTTCCATTTCTGTCGCCTTGTGAACGGTTATTATTGTATGGTCTGTCTCCCTGTGGGCGGTTATTGTTGTACGGTCTGTCTCCCTGCGGGCGGTTGTTATTATACGGTCTGTCTCCCTGTTGACGGTTATTGTTAAAGTTTCTTGTCTCCGTCTTCTTCTCTTCTGTTTTCACTACCGGTTTCTCCTGAACAGTTTTTGTTTCCGTAGTCTTTACTTCTGCAGTTTTCGTTTCTGCTGGTTTTACTTCTGCAGCCTTAACTTCTGTTGCTTTTACCTCTGCCGGCTTAACTTCTGCAGCTTTTACCTCAGCAGGCTTTGGTGCTGCCGGTTTTGCAGGCTGAGCTGGTCTTGCAGCCGGTGCCGGTCTTCTTGCTTCTCCGGTCTTGGCATTGGTGTGATAAGCCTGACGTCTGCTTCCCGGATTGGTCTTGCTGTTCTGCGGGTTAAATACAGCAGAAATACTTGCTTTTTTCTTCGGACGAGCCGGTGCTTCTGTTGCAGCTTTTGCTTCACCTGCCGGCTTTGTCTCTGCTGCCGGCTTTGTCTCTGCTGCCGGCTTTTTCTCTGCTGCTGGTTTTGCTGCTCCGTTTACTTTAGAACGCACCAGCTTCTGTGCATCTTCATCTATACTATTGCTGGATGTCTTTACTTCATACTGGGTTCCTTGTAAGGAATCCAAAACATCCTGCGGCTTTATATTTAATTCTTTTGCGAGTTCATATACTCTGAGTTTTGACATATATAACTACCTCCGTTATTCAGTTGTTAACAGTTTCAATTGCTTTATGACGGCTTTGGCAAGACCTTCGTTGGTAACTGCCAATGATGCCCGAAATTCTTTTCCAATATGATGTCCGAGACTCTCCTTATCAGCATAAGCATAAAATGGCACTTCATAAAAGCTGCACATATCACGGAAATGTTTCTTCGTATTATCTGAAGCATCTCCTGCGACAATGACCAGATGAGCCTTTCCTTCTTTTACCGCTTTCTCTGTTGAAAATTCTCCGCTTGCAACATTTCCTGCCTTGGCAGAAAGTCCAAGCATGGATAACACCTTATCTTGTTTCAATATTCTGCATCTCCTTTTGCAACTCCTCATATATTTCTTCCGGAATCGCCATTTTCAAAGATCTTTCCAAGCCCTTTGTCTTTTTTGCTGCCAAAAAGCAATCCATATTCGGACAGATATATGCGCCTCTTCCATTCTTCCTTCCAGTGGAGTCCACTACAAGTTCATCTTCCGGCGTATGAATAATCCGAATCAGTTCTTTCTTGCTTTTCATTTCCTGGCATCCTACACATTTCCGCATAGGAATCTTCTTATTCGTTGCCATCTATGAACTCACCATCTCCTGTGTTTTCTTCTTCATAACCTTCTTCATACTCCTCATCATAGTCCTCGTAATCATTTTCATAATCCATAAATTCACCGGACTCTCTTGCCTGTGTCTCACTCTTGATATCAATCTTGAATCCGGTCAGTCTTGCAGCAAGTCTTGCATTCTGTCCTTCTTTACCGATAGCAAGTGACAACTGATAATCCGGAACAACAACCTTTGCGCTCTTCTCTTCGCCATCTGCGATTACGGAAATAACTTTTGCTGGGCTTAATGCGTTCTCGATTAACATGGCAGGATTCTCATTCCAGTTAATGATATCAATTTTCTCACCGCGTAATTCACTTACGATAGCATTTACCCTGGCTCCGTTCATACCTACACAAGCTCCTACCGGATCCACATCAGGGTCATTGGAGTAAACAGCAATCTTGGTTCTGCTTCCTGCTTCACGGGCAATACTCTTAATTTCTACAATACCATCTTTTACTTCAGTAACTTCTGATTCAAACAGACGTTTTACTAATTCCGGATGGGTTCTTGAAACCATAATCTTTGGTCCCTTTGGTGTAGATTTTACTTCCAGGATATATACCTTGATACGTTCGGTCGGTTTGAATACCTCTCCCTTTACCTGCTCATTTTCAGTAAGAATGGCATCTGCTTTACCAAGATTAATGGAAATATTTTTTCCAACATATCTCTGTACAATTCCGGTTACAACGTCTTTTTCCATGCTGTAATATTCGCTGTAAATTGCTTTTCTTTCTTCCTCACGAATCTTCTGTAAAATTACGTTCTTTGCATTCTGTGTTGCAATACGTCCAAATTCTTTGGATTTAACTTCTACATTTACCACATCACCAAGATTGTACGCAGAATCAATCATGCGTGCATTTGCAAGACTGATTTCTGTTACATCATCTTCTACTTTTTCCACTACGGTCTTCTCAGCAAGCACATGGAACTCGCATGTTTCCGGGTCAATATTTACTTTAATATTATCTGCCTTTCCAAAATGGTTTTTGCATGCAGTCAGCAGAGAATTCTCAATTGCCTCAAGTAAAGTCTCTTTGCTGATATTTTTTTCCTGTTCCAGTATTGTCAATGCTTCCAACAACTCGTTATTCATTTCTTTATCCTCCTATATACTTATTTTCTAAGTTGTATGCTATGTTAATGATTAAAAATCGATGGCAAGACGGATTAATGCAATATCCTTCTTATCAAATACCTTCTGTCCATAAGATTCGTCTTCAATTGTTACGGTATTCTCATCATATGCACTTAAGACTCCACAAAATTCCTTTTCATGGTCTATGGCACGATACAGACGTATCTCCACTTCTTTTCCCATAGAACGGACATAGTCCTTTTCTTTCTTCAACGGTCTGCCAAGTCCCGGCGAACTCACTTCAAAAATGTAAGAGTCTTCCACATAATCTTCCCGATCCAGAATCTCATTCATTTCCCGTGCTACCATTTCACAGTCATTGACGGTAATTCCGCCTTCCTTATCAATGTAAGCCCGTAAGTACCAGTCGGAACCTTCCTTGACATATTCCACATCTACCAGTTCAAAATGATACTTATCAACGATTGGCTGAATGAAGCTTTCTGTCTTCTGTTCATAAATTTCTTTTCTGGACATGTAACCACCTTTCCATCTGTCTAAATTTTGTTCTAAACATGAATTGAGAGTGGACGCAACGCCCACTCTCAAAGCCTAAATCATCATGTACTGTATTATTATAGCACTATTTTCTTAAATTGCAAGATTTTATTTCCAAATTATCTACTTTCTGCCGGCTTTTCCTGCCTTTTTCTGTGACCAGACAGAACATGCTCCAATCACTACGGCAACCAGAATTGTAAATACATATGCCATCCATGCCGGGAATGTTCCTGCAGATGCTACTGCTGTGCTGCCGTTTCCATCACCTTTTACTAAAATCAATGCAGAAACCGGAGCTACTTCTGCTGTTCCAGAAATTGTTTCAATCGTATCTGTTCCTGCTAAGGTATCATTAACGCATACATTCCAGTTTCCTTCCGGAAGAGTTACTTCTTTTTTCTCATTATTGGCATTGAAGATCACATACATTCCATCTGCTGTCTCTCCGTCAACATCGCCGGTAATTGCAAACGCTACTACATTATCATCTAAATCTTCTACCGGAGTCACATGTGCTTTTACATCCTCTGCATTGTCAAGGCGAAGCACCGGATGTGCCTTACGGAATGCAATCAGTCCTTTATAATACTGGTAAGCATTCTGATACTGTTCATCTTCCAGATTGCTCCATTTTAAGCTGTTTACTGAATCTGGTGAGGCATAGCTGTTTTCATCTAGACCACCATCTGCTTTCACTTTGCTTCTTAAGAATTCTTCTCCTGCCTGCATAAACGGAACACCCTCTGCCGTCATATAAATGGCTGCTGCAAGATTGTTCATGCGGATTCGCTCCTCCACGGAAGCTTCCGGAGTAGAACGGATAATACGATCCATCAGGGAAAGATTATCGTGACAGGATGCGTAGTTAATGGACTGGGAAGGTGTAGTACACCATTCCGGTGATAATCCCATAAAGCATTTTTGTAAGGTCTTCTCTTTGCCATTTGCTCCGGATACAAAACCTTTTTCTGTAGTTGAAAATGTATTTCCTTTTAACAAATCTCTTAAAGTATCACTGAAAAAAGCCATTTCCGGTACTTCTGTGGAATTGGTCTGTGTTGTCATGGAATATCCTTCTTTGGTAAGGCTTGTCTGCATCGACCATCCTTCTCCGTAGAAGATAACATCCGGGTGGTCTTTGTGCACTTCCTCGATTACCTCGTTCATGGTTTCCGTATCCAAAAGTCCTACCAGGTCAAAACGGAAGCCATCAATATGATATTCATCTGCCCAGTATTTCACAGAGTCCACAATATATTTCTTCACCATGGAACGCTCGGATGCTGTGTCATTTCCACAGCCGGAACCATTAGAATAAGTCCCATTATCATTTACTCTTGAGAAATACTCCGGCACAATTACGTTAAAACAGAATTCTCCTGCATTGTATACATGATTGTAAACCACGTCCATAACGACACTGATATCGTTATTATGTAATGTCTTTACCATTTCTTTAGCTTCTTTCACCCGGACTTCTCCATGATATGGATCCGTGGAATAAGAGCCTTCCGGTACGTTGTAGTTGACCGGATCATATCCCCAGTTAAACTGCGGTGTATCCAGCTTTGTTTCATCTACGGAACCATAATCATAAAACGGAAGTAAATGTAAATGTGTGATTTCCAAATCCTTGATATGGTCAAGTCCGGTCGGAACACCATTTTCAGTTGTGGTTCCGGTCTCTGTCAGTCCTAAATATTTTCCAACGTTTTCAATTCCGGAACTGGAATCTGAAGAGACGTCACGGATATGCATTTCATAAATAACAGCATCATTAATACCCTCTCCGGCATGTGGGTTACTGTCACTGTCCCACCCTTCCGGATTGGTGGATTCCAAATCAATTATCATGGCACGTTTTCCGTTGACACCTGTGGTTCTTGCATATGGGTCATTGGCTTCTTTTTCCTCACCATTAATGGTAACGGTATAAGTATAATAGGTACCATTTAAATCTCCATCCTTTGATGCAACCCAGGTTCCGTTTATATCTGCAGTCATTGGAATGGATTCGATTAAATCATCGGTTCCTTCTGTTCCTGATTCATAGAGATTTACAGAAACAGCCTGTGCGGTTGGTGCCCAGAGACGGAACGCTGTGCTGTCTTTTGTCCAGGTTGCACCAAGGTCATCTCCGTCATAAGTATATTCTTCTTCAAATTCTTTGGTGGAATATACGCTCGGCATCACTACTTTATATTCAGTTCCTTCGTATGTAATCTGATAGCTCTTATAAGCATCTAATGGTTCTTCCGCAACTACCTGATATACGAAATCATCATCTTGTGTTACTTCTTTGATAGTAACCGCCACACCATCGGCACTCTTAATAGAAAATGCCTGCATCAGATTCCCTTCAATTGCTCCGGTCATCTGAACGGTTACTGCGCCTTCCCCATCATATTTGGCTCCGGATAATTTAGTTCCGGTTACGGCATCATCACCATATTCTTTGGTATATCCTTCCACACCAGACTCTACATAAATATCCACAGTACCGGATACCATCTCGGAAATATCAATGAACTGGTCTTCATCAACATCCTTGGTCCAGTCTGCTGTACGCACAATAAATCCCACAGAGGTTGTACCCGGTGTTACTTCCATGGTTGCCACGTGGTCACCATCTTCCTCTGCCAGTTCATAAGCTGCACCATCCGCACCTTCTCCCCACATCCAGACATCCCATCCATCGTAATTGTCGTCTGCTCTGTGGTAATGCAGCTTAATCAAAAGTTCGTCAGCCTTTACCATTGCCGCATCTGAGACTACTGAAAAAACAGTCATCATGATAAGCAGCAATGCCATCCCCAATGCTTTTCCTCTTCTCTTCATGTCACCCTCCATCATACATTTGTTAGATTTGCTTATTTTTTCCTTGTTTATTACCAGAAACATAGTAAATTATAACATAATATATGCTGATTTGGAAGAAATATTTTCGCTAATTTTAGTAAATTAAGATATATCGAATTTTTACGCAAAAAAAATCATACAAACACGCCTAGCAAGCTTCTTACATAAAAGAACAAAGAATGTCGCGGTCGCTTGCGGCATTTACCTTATACACCGCAGTGTGCATCCTCGCGGAGCTTTTTTACTTTACAGGAAAACAATTTCCTGTAAAATAAAAAATGCTGTAAAACCATTATCTGGCTTTCAGCA
>ENA-OPBE01003712-OPBE01003712.1-human-gut-metagenome-genome-assembly--contig:-NODE-3712-length-9924-cov-2.830682_pt1 | contig 9924 bp, 10 predicted proteins | sample MGYA00241066_ERZ501448 | MGnify/ENA primary metagenome ERZ501448 (study PRJEB25962, sample SAMEA2042585) | human gut metagenome | biome: human gut; feature: human-associated habitat; material: faeces...
GGGTACTCAAGGTGCAGGCGTTGGAGGAAAAGAAACGCCACTATGAGGGGGTGCTGCAGCGTGAACTGGACGGGCTGGACGATGAGTTTTCCGTCTTGAAGCTTCTTTCGCAGGAGCTTCAGGTACGGGCCAAGAGCATCCGCAGCCAGCGGTTTCAGCAAAAGGCTGCGTAAATAAAAAACAAGGGGACATTGGCAGTTGAGCCAATGTCCCCTTTCGATTTCGATGATGAGTGCATCAAATGTAGCAAGAAATATTGCAATGGTAAATCGCTACTGGTATCACCGTTTAAGTGTACATAAAATTTGTGAAAAGGGAGTTGCTTATAAAGCAAAATCCTGAACTTATGTTAGGAGATGTAGAAAGAAACAGAAAAACGCAAAGACATTCATGACATAACCATAACCCGTTTTTGCGGTTTTTTGCTGACTGTGTTATATTAAATATGCTATAAGAGTTTTATATATCGCATTTTGATCTGTAAGTGAAGCGGTCCGAGATAATCAAGTGAAGCTGAAGACGCTGCCATGAGCCATCATGCAAAACGGCTGGGAGAGGCGGTTACCTTCTCTCAGCCGTTCGTTTTATTTGAACCATCTTCCTTGCAGCGCTCCTTCTCATAGCGGATTTGCTGCAGCACCGCTCTGGCGGCAGCCGCAGCCATGCGCTGCTCCTCTTCACTAAAACTGGACAACTCCTGAAAAAGCTGTTCGGTATCCTGCGTCAGACCGCAATCATAATTAAAGATATCATTAGGGGCGATGTCCAGTAGGCGAACCATCACAAACAGATTTTCAAAACGGGGATTGCCCCTGCCGTTCTCTATTTCCAGAATCGTTCGTGGCTGAACCCCGACCCTTTCTGCAAGGTAGTCCTGCGTGATCCGCTTGCGCTTACGGGCTATGCGAACAACTTTGCCCAAGTTTAACTTTGCTTCCTGCATTATAACTCACCTCGGCATAATCTTATAATGCAGTATGATAAGTATGAATGTGTTAATTCAGCATACAAAGATGTTCTATACTTCACTAATGGAAGGAGCCTTTGTATGATACCTTCGTAGCATACGGATTGCAGTACCTTCTCCACAAATGGCGGATGAAGTTCTACCGCAAGACGTATGCTACGGCACTTCTATGTGAGTTTTTGCAGCATATTGGCAGGATATTAAACGCATATTTTCCGGAGGACAAGCCAGCAGAGATATTCTTGACAGCCGTTCAGTACGGGATGCCGCACAGGGAGAGTGTGCGTCGGCTTCTGTACGATTCTGATTTCAACCATGGATCATTGCGCTTCCGTAGTTGGGATAACTCCATATTTTCTCAAGGCGCTTTCGCGGGTTATGATATCCGTGAAAGTGCCTTTTGCTTTGCCATATCAGGCAACCGACAGATTCGCTGCCGTTCCCCGCCTTCAGCGATCATGGCAGTCAAAAATCTGTAACAGAAAGGAAATTGCTATGAGTACGGAAATGAGTAAGTATGTTTTGTCGCTGTTGGAGAGCTATAACGAGCGTGAGCGCAAGATTGCGGTGCTTCGGTATAATCTGGAGCACCCGACCACAGTCAGCCGTACAGAACAGATCGAAGCCATGAATTTCAGACATGGCGATAGTCTTGGTCATAGTGCGGGACATATTTCCAATAAGACCCTTTACATTGCGCTCAATTACGAAGAACAGACGGAACGCATGAATGCAGAGTCGGCACATGAAATTGCAAAGGAACTGTTTGCCTTGGAATGTGAGCAGAGACGCCTGACATATTTTATTGGCCTATTGGATAAGCGGCAGGCTGAGGTGATTCGTCTGGTGTTTGTGGACGGCATTCCTACAAAGGAAGTTGCTGCAAGCTTTGGCTTGACCTACCGCACCATCGACCGGATCAAGCGTACTGCCATCGAAAATCTTGCGGAGATGTATGCCTATTCCGATCAATTTCGCGTCTGATTTTTTGAAAATGTCCTAAAAATGTCTAAGCCGATGTACTTGAAGTGTCATATGGCGCTGTGGTATGATTAGGATGACAAAAAGGAGATGCCCCCAGTGAATGGAGGCATCTCCTTTTGTAATTTGTACGGAATAGGCCACGCATAAAAGTGCGATCCGGGTCTGGAATAATTTTGCTTCTGGTTGGGGAAAATGGCTGTATCAGGGAGGTGCAGATGATGGACGGTGGAGAGAACTTTGACGTCAGAAAAGCGGACAGAGCAGCGCTTTGTGATATTCGCAATGTTGTGATCGATACCACGCTGCCGTGCAAGGAACGCATCAAAAGCTATATCGACCAGATCGGCAACCCGTATTGCTATGTAGATGACGGCGTTGTGGTTGCGATCGGATATGCGGATACGCAGGTCAGCCTGCAAGACCGATTAAAGTCCTATGTGAGCAGTTTGGGTTAAGGGACAGGAAAGTGATGGCAATTCTTCAGATCTGTTGACAAAGAACAGGATTTCCGTCATAATAGCATTGTCAATGAAGAACGGCGGAAACTGCCAAATAGGATAACAGCCAGAAACGACTTTCCTGAAGCTTTTGAAGGAGGTTTGTTTTATGGCTGATTTTTTGTGCCAAAATGAAGGAACGGTATATGAAGCCGTTGCATATTATCGACTTTCCAAATACGCCAAGAGCAATGACAGCGAGAGCATTGCCAATCAGCGTAAGTTAGTTCGGGAGTATTTATCCCGCCACCCTGAGATCCTTCTGGTGGATGAACAAGAGGATGACGGCTTTACCGGAACAAATTATGAGCGGCCCGGTTTTCAGGCAGTTATGCGGGCGATCAGGGAAAAGAGGGCCAACTGCGTCATTGTCAAAGACCTTTCCCGTTTGGGACGGAACACCATCGACACCGGCTATTACATCGAGCAGTATTTCCGCATCCGCAGCATCCGCTTCATTGCGGTCAATGAAAACTTCGACACCGCCGCCCCGGAGGACGCCCATTCCGGTATCATCATCCCGCTGCGGAACATGATAAACGAAGCCTATGCGCTGGACATTGGGCGAAAGATCAGGGCACAGCAGCGGCAGGCCATGAAGGACGGCAAGTTCATCGGTGCGCGTACTCCTTACGGTTATCTGAAAGCCGAGGACGATTGCCACCAGCTTATCATCGACCCCGTTGCCGCCGTTGTGGTGCAGCGGATGTTCCGCTGGGCTTCCGAGGGCGCTGGCCTGAATACCATTGCCGTGCGGCTGAACGAAGCAGGCGTTCTTACCCCCAGCCACTACAAGAAGATGCAGGGCAAAATCACTCATGAGAATTTGCTCGGCAGCGGCAAGTGGCAGACCCGAACAGTCGGCGTCATTCTTCGCTCCGAGGTCTACACCGGAGATCTCGTTCAGGGGCAGACCAAGACCGTGGATCACCGGCAGGTCAAGGCCGATGCCGAGGAATGGACGGTGGTGCGGGACACCCATGAGGCCATCATCAGCCGGGAACAGTTCGCGGCGGTGCAGGAAATTCTCAATCAGACCGCCAGCCGCGCCAAGGCACGGGAGTTCAAAGTCTACACGCCGAATCTTCTCAAAGGCAAGGTGTTCTGCGCCCATTGCGGCGGCAGCCTGCACCGGCAGAGAAACATCCGCAAGAAGTCCGACGATGTGTACTTCTACCATTGTCTGAGCAGGAGCCGAATCAGCAAGGATGCCTGCCCCGGCGTGACCATCCGCGAGGATGCGTTGCTGGATATGCTGGCAGATATGCTTCAGGACGCGCTTGATACGGCGCTGGGGCAATATACCCTCTCCCTTGCGGAGCAGCCCCGGCAGGCCGCTGACCGCGCCGAGCTGCGGGAGAAAATCACCAACCGCAAGCAGGAAATCCAGCGGCTTCGCGGTATCGTGCGGAGTTTATATGAAAACCTCGTCCAAGGCGTTCTCACCAAGGATGAATACTTTGACTACAAGGAAAAGTACGAAAGCCGCATTGCCGACCTCGCCGTGGAAATGGAGCAGTTGGAGGACGGCCTGCGAACGATGGATACGCAGCTTGAGCAGCACCGGGCACTGAAGCAGGATGCCGCGCAGATCAAGACCGACCGTGCGCTGACCGGCGCACTTATCGAGCGGCTGATTGACCGCATCGAGGTATCCCACGACAAGCAGATCACGGTGCGCTATCGCTTCCAGAGCGAGTTTGAAACCTATGCGGAGGTGCTGGAACAATGCAGAAATATGTGATTGCCCTCTACATCCGCCTCTCCATTGAAGATTATAAGTACGACAGCCTGAGCATTGAAAATCAGAGCCTTGTCCTCCACGAATATGTGGCTTCCATGCCCGAAGCCCTGAACGCGGAGACCATGGAGTTCATCGACAACGGGTACAGCGGCACGAATTTTGAGCGTCCGCAGGTACAGAAGCTCATTGAGCTGGTGCGGGCCAATCAAATCGACTGCATCATCGTCAAGGATTTTTCCCGCTTCGGGCGAAACAGCATTGAAACCGGCTACTTTATCGAGCGCGTGTTCCCGCTGTTCCATACCCGCTTCATTTCCATCAGCGACGATTTTGACAGCAGCAAATTCAAGGGTGACACCGGCGGCATGGATGTGGCGTTCAAGTATCTCATCAGCGAGTATTACAGCCGAGATATGTCCATCAAGACCAAGAGCGCCAAGTACGCCAAGATGCAGCGCGGCGAGTATCAGAGCAAAATCTGTCCCTACGGCTACCGCAAAAGCGCCGATGGCAGAATGGAGCCTGACCCGGAGGCCGCTGCCGTTGTGCAGCTCATCTTCCAGCTTGCCGCCGAGGGCATCAACGCCACCGCCATCACGCGAGAGCTGTTCCGCAGAAACATCCCCACTCCCGGCCAGTACAAAGCGGCGCACGGCAATCACACCCACGATATTTCCCGCTGTCACGGGATTTGGAGTGCATCCACCATTCTCCGCATTTTGGAGGACGAACGCTACACCGGCGTGTATGTGATCGGCAAGCGGGCGGTTCTCGAAGTAGGCGGCACCAGAAGCCGCCTGAAGGACAGAGAATCGTGGTACATCATCCCCGACCATCACCCGGCCATCGTCGAGAAAGCCGTGTTTGATACCGTGCAGGCCAGCCAGCTCCGCTTTTCCCAGCCCAACAAAAAGAAGCGGGACTACCCGCTGAAAGGCAAAGCCTTCTGCGGCTGCTGCGGTCATGCGCTGTCCCGCACCATGCAGAAAACCTCGTACTATTACTGCCGCCATTCCGAGGCGGACGTAGAAAGCCGCTGCCACAAGATGCGTCTGAACGCCGCAGAGCTGGAACAGGCGGTATTCCTGACGCTGAAAAAGCAGATGGAAGCCGCCGCGCCACTTGCCCCTGACGGTACGCTCCGGGTGGATGCTTCCGTACCGGAACGCACCGAATATGAGCAGCAAATCGAGGCGCTGCAAGACGGCAAGCGCACTTTGTATGAACGCTATCTCATGGGCGAGATCGACCTGAACACCTACAAGGCAGAAAAGGCCGCGTGTGACGAGCTGCTACTGAAAACAAAAAACGCCTATGCCGCAGTATTGGCACAGGCGAAACAGAAGCAGGACGAACAGGCACGGCAAGACAGCCGCAAGGAAGCGTCCAAGGTGATTTTCGATGCGGACACGCTGACCACCGAGCTGGCCGAGCTGCTGATCGACAGGGTGCTGGTGTACCCCGATAAGCGCATTGAGATCGCATATAAAATCCAAGACATTTTCGATTGAGGTGGCAGTCATGAAAATCGCTTTCTATTGCAGAGTGGACGGACAGGGCTTTGGCTTTGTCCTCCCCGATGAAGCTGACAAGCTCCGCGAGTTTTTCGCCGAGCATCAGGATAAGCCTGCGCTTGAAAATCCATCAGGCGTAAGCTAAAAATTTTTGTCGTGTGCTTGACATACGGGTGACGAAGATCGTGAAAGCGGATCTTCCGCATACCGTTCTTTTGCAGGATCAGCGGGAAATGCTGTGTGATATAGCCGGGCTTCACGAGTTCACCGATTTCATTGACATAGATATAATCAGCAAACTTCCTGCAATAAGATTTTCCGCACAGCTTTCGGTTCAGCTCCTGTTCCGCTTTCAAGCGGTGCAGCAATTCCTCAAACGGCGGAACAAGCGGCAGACTGCGGTAGCTGGCCTTTGTCTTTGTTCTGTCCTTTTGAATGATCTTGCTCTTGCCGTCTATTGTCGCCTGCGTAACGGTGTGCCGAATCGTAATGGTCTTTTTCTTGAAGTCGATGGCGTCCCATTTCAGGCCTACCGCCTCGCTTCGGCGCAAACCGTAAAATGCACCGAGGATCACGCCAAGCTCAATGGGATCACCACGGACAACTTCAAAAAGATGGTTCAGCTCATCCTCCTCATAGAAGCTGCCAACGAACTTTTCCTTCTTGGGCCGTTCAATCCGGTCTGCCGGATTCGAGTCAATCAGGCCGAGTTTGAAAGCGTGCTGCAAGGCTTTACGAATATTGGCGTGACGGTGTATGACCGTATTGGCAGAAACACCTCGCACCGTCAATTCGTAGGTGTAGTAGTCCTGTATGTGCTTGGGTGTAACATCCTGCAATGCAAGACCGGGGTGGTGTTCCTCAAAGTACGGGATGATTTTGCTTTTGATTCCCATGGAATACGCGCCATAGGTGGTTTCCTCCACATTCTTTTTTGTCATTTCCAGCCAGTCGAGCAGGAACGCAGTAAAAAGAATCGTGCCAATGGGGGCTTTACCCGTACTGCGTTCGATTGCTCTTGCTTCCAGCTCTGCTTCCTTGGCGGCACGAGCCTCAGAAAGCATCTTTTCGGCACGCTTTTTGTTTCCCTTTACCGTCAGACCTGTAGACTTGGACGGCGTGTGCCGTTTGCCGTATTCGTCCACATAGTTCAGTACCATATGATAGTACCCGTTTTTCTCTCGCAGATGTCCTGCTACCATAATAAGACCTCCTTTGATTGGTACAGCGCTGATCCATCTGCCATTGACAGCAATATTGTAGCAGATAGAAGTACATCGGCCAAATGTGCAAACGAGGTTTTACGCAGTAGATTTTTCTATCAAGTCCAAGTATTCCAAAATGTTGAGCTTCGGGATTCGATAGCGGCGACCAACAATAAAGCTCTTGATCTTGCCGGACTTTAAAAGCCGATAGGCAGTTTTATCGCAGATGCCGCCGAGCATTTCACACATTTGCTCAACATTGACTACATCGGGATATTCAGCAAATAACAGTTTGTAGGCTGTCTGTGATTCCATAGGCCGCCTCCTTACCGTTTTTTCGGCACAAGTTCATAGTCATACCCTTTCCGCTGATTACAGTAGGTGCAAGTGTCTTTTGCCGTTTGGTGCGGGTCGATCCTGCGCAAATAATAAGCACCCGTGCCGTAGAAATTGTCGGCGCAGGTGCTGCAAAGGCAGAGGATCAGTTTTTTCGGGACGCTTTCAATCAGACCGATGCTGACCGCCAGCGCATGATTGATGCCGCAAATGTGCTTTTCGGACAGATGCCCAATGAAGTTGCCCAAGCGGCGCTTATCGACGGTGCGCAGCTGTTCCAGCAGGACGATAGAGGGCAGCTTCAAGCCGTCCTCGGCGTCGATGTAGTAGTGGGTAGGAAGTTTGGCTTTCACGCCGGTTTTGCTTGTAATGGAAGCGATAATGACCGTGGGGCTGTGTTTGTTCCCGACATTATTCTGAATGATCACGACGGGACGGTAGCCCTCCTGCTCAGAGCCGATGCCCCGGCCCAGATCAACGTAATACATATCGCCGCGCAAATATGTGTGGTTCATTCTGTGATGACCTCCTTTGTGTATTTAGGCGTTTCCGCCTATGTAGAGGTCAAGCGGCAGAACAGAATTGAGGTTGGTGAGAGATAAAACATTCTCTGTTTCGTCTGACCCGTCCCGCCGCTTGACCGTAGTATTTTGAAGAAAATCTATTTGTCCTCGACACCCCGATTTCCTATTGGGAAGTCATCAAGCGGCCGATGGCTGTCGGCTCCACGGGGATTTCACCCTCACGAGGTTCTCTCATGACCGCCCCCATTGCCTGCGACGGCTTCACGGTCGAAATGCCGCTTATCACGCTCGGACTGTGGCTGGACGGGAGTATCGTTAGCCCTATTGCCGGTCGTCGCCGGGGCGGGAGCCACCCGCCCGTGATAGCCGACTGGATATCGCTCCCCGCAGTGCGGATTGTGGCGCAGCCGCTAATGTGGCTCATGCTTTCGCAATGGCAATAGGAATGTGCTTGATGAATGGGTATTCGGTTGTCAAAGGCCATCCCTGCTTGCCGAAAAGGAAAACAGGCAGAGAGTTTTCGTACCTCTCCACCTGTTTCCTCACTTAAAGGCTATTTTTCAACCACCTATTCCAAAAATTATTTTCAATCTTTTTTCGGCGGCAGCAACCGATTTTGCAACGGCCTGAAAAGTGCATCCCTCCATTCCTGCGATCTGCTCATAGGTCAAGCCTTGAAAATAGTAGAGGATCAACCTCCGCTTTTGTATTTCGGGCAGTTCGGAGATCGCTCTATGTAACTGCGCATATTCCATGCTCTGCAAAGCGCTTTCTTCGACCGTCGCCGGACGATGCATGGCCCGGTCATACAACGATGCCTCCGTAAGCTCCGATTGCTCATAGTGGCGATCCACTTCGTTCAGATAGGAGAGGTCGTCCAGCTCAAAGGAATCAAACAGCGCAAATACGGCAGCATTGATCTCAAGATGATGCCGATGTCTCTGTCCGTCCGAAAAGGTCAGCCAGTGGCGGCCGTCCCCGGTCGTGCCGATGGTATAGGGATTGTATTTGTCCTTCCTTCGTTTCGGATGGTTTCCATCCATGATATTTTCCTCCGTTTCGATTTGAATTTTGAAAATCCAAATCGTGCGGAGGACTGCGGCAGCCTACGCTGCAGACCGAAAAGCGCAGACATAGGAAAATGCATCTGCAGAAAGCGAAGGCCTGCAAAACAAGTGAGTATAATCTATATGGGGTGGCTGTTTTTACTACATATTTCATTGCTCGGAGAGCGCTTCTTGAGGAACTCACCATTCGCAACGCAGGCTATAGAATGAAATAAAACTTGCTACTTTTTACAGGGAAGGCGGTTTGCAAACAAATAAACACAAAAAATCCCTCCAATCTAAAAAACTCAGATTGGAGGGATATACGCGCAATGAATCAGCCCGCCAACATTCGTTTTTTTATTTGGCGGGATATATGATTTCGTATTTGTTGCATCGCTTATTTGCTGATACTTGTACAGTTGACATGAATGGCGCTGCTATAACAATTACTTACTATAATGAAGCTCCATTAACAAAAGTCAAGCCAAAAAACAAAAAAACATGCGAACATCTTAGCGGAGAGAAGGAGATCATTTTTCATGGTCATCTTTTGGAATTATATTTTCTAATAAATTCTATCAAAAATATAAAAACAGTATTGACAGAGGAAAATGGGTTTGTCATAATTACACCAATACGTTTCATTTTTTTACAGAAACGTACAAAATTTTACTTTGTGGGGTAAAGAAATATGAAAGAAGGCGTAAAGAAGAGCATATCCCTCATCCTTGTGCTGACGCTGCTGGTGCAGCTGCTGCCGGTGGTGGCATTCGGTGTCGGCGACGAAACAAACGATCTGGACATCAGTACAGACAGCGAAACGGTGTCCATGAAGGACGACGATGCGGAGATCGTCGGCGAGGAGGACGGGCTGCGCGAGGAATCCGTCAAGCATTTCCGGCTGCGGGACGGGGGCTACATGCTGGTGGAGTACGAGACGGCAGTGCACTACCAGACGGCGGACGGGTCCTGGGAGGAGATCGACAACACGCTGCAGAAAACCGGTCAGCAGTATGTTGCCCAGGCGGGAGACATGACGCGGAAATTTGCCGCGTCGCTCGACAGCGGCTTCCTGTTCGAGACGGCGTATCAGGGGCAGAGCGT
>ENA-OPBE01003716-OPBE01003716.1-human-gut-metagenome-genome-assembly--contig:-NODE-3716-length-9916-cov-2.727512_pt1 | contig 9916 bp, 10 predicted proteins | sample MGYA00241066_ERZ501448 | MGnify/ENA primary metagenome ERZ501448 (study PRJEB25962, sample SAMEA2042585) | human gut metagenome | biome: human gut; feature: human-associated habitat; material: faeces...
AGATTGTTGAAAAGTAGCGGGATGATAGAAAATGAAGGTTAAATTAGAAGATGATGGCGAAGATAATTCAGAACTTATTGAAGAAATAGAAGATTCATTTATAGAAGAGTATATTCCATTACCAGGACAGTATGAAATCAATGAGTCCAGGATTATTGATTTAGCTAATGCACAGGATATATGGGAAGATAAGATTTTACCTCTTACTGCAAAAGAACATGATATTTTAGAAGTGCTTGTACGAAATGCTAACCATATCGTAACAATAGACGCTCTTTGTGAAGCTGTATGGGGCGACAATCCATTTGGATATGGAAATTCGCTACTTGCTCATATTCGACGCATAAGAGAAAAAATTGAAATTACCCCCTCAAAACCAAAATCACTAATAACTGTTAAAGGATTGGGATATAAAATAAATGTGGAGAGCAGGTTATAATCATGCGGAATTTTGGGAAATTTATTAGTAAACATTTATTCATATACTTGTCAGTAATAATCCTTATAGTGGGTTTTGATTTACTGCTTTTCTTCCTAACTTTTAATGGTACTGTCAACAGTATAAGCGAAAATAATCCTGTCCAAACATTAGAAAAAGTATCTAATAATCTTACTATCCAAGATGGAAAATATATATTAAATAATAGGTGTCAAAAAGATTTAATTACAAACAACATCTGGGGAATTGTAATAGATAATAGCGGTAATGTAATCTGGCAATACAATCTACCAGAAGAAATACCACTTAAATATTCATTACAAGACGTTGCCACCTTTTCTAAGGGGTATATCAAAAATTATCCAGTATTCACATGGAAGCAAGAAAATGATTTATTGGTATTAGGTTATCCAAAGAACAGTTATTCAAAATTTGTGACTAACTATCTTCCTTTATCAGCAATGCAGAAAACTCCCATTATTCTGTTTATTATGTTGGTATCAAATGTAACTATTCTGTTTATTGTATATTATTTATCAAAACGAAATGTAATGCTGAAAGTTGCTCCTATTCTCAATGGATTAGATAAGCTATCTCATGGCGAAACGGTTGTCCTTAATATAAATGGGGAATTGGAAGATGTTGGAAAACGTATTAACGAAACATCATTGCAATTAGACAAACAAAATAAATCGAGAGCAAACTGGATAAGTGGCGTTTCACATGATATACGAACACCTCTTTCCATGATTATGGGGTATGCAGATAGAATAACTTCTTCATTAGATGTTGGGGAAAACACCAGAAAACAAGCAAATATTATTAAAATCCAAAGTGTGAAAATTAAAAATTTGGTTCAGGATTTGAACCTTGTGAGTCAATTAAATTATAATGTTCAGCCAGTTAAACAAACGCCTGTTCATTTATGTAAAATGATACGAGAAATTGTCGTTGAGTATCTAAATAACAATCTAGATAATAAATTTGATTTTGAATTAAATTTAAACTGTAATACAGAACAAATCTCTATTATAGGAGATGAAAGATTGTTATATCGGGCAATACAAAACATTATCTCTAATAGTATTAATCATAATGAAAACGGTTGTACAATCTCAGTCAGTTTAGCTGTAAATGGAAACAATTTAATATTGGTAATCAGTGATAACGGAAAAGGAATATCAGAAGAAAAATTACAAAAAATACAGTCAACACCTCATTATCTGCAAAGTACAGATGAAAGATTAGATTTACGACATGGTTTAGGACTTCTGCTTGTGAAAGAAATCATTTCTATTCATAATGGAACAGTATCTATTTCAAGTGCATTAAATAACGGATTTTCCACGACTATTTCCTTACCCATAAAAAAACAATAATAAAGCCCTGGCTTGTAACATAAAAATAAATGATAAATTTTTGTATATATCAATACAAGCAAAAGGATGAAAATCAGCTGACTGGTTGTCTGTAAAACAACCAGTCAGCTGATTTTCATTTTCTGTTAAAATTATAGAAAACGGAATACGCCAAACACTTTTCCTAAAATCGAACATTCTTTTACAATGATCGGATCCATCGTATCGTTCTCAGGCTGCAGGCGGTAATAACCGTCTTCTTTGTAAAAAGTCTTAACCGTTGCGGAATCATCCACCAATGCCACTACAATATCGCCATTCTCGGCGTTTGGCTGTTTCTTGACAAGAACATTATCGCCGTTGAAAATACCGGCGTTGATCATACTTTCTCCTTTTACTTTTAACATAAAAGTCTCTTCATTCGGCATATATTCAACTGGGATTGGAAAGTAATTCTCAATATTCTCCGTTGCAAGGATCGGTTCTCCGGCTGCGACATGTCCGACAATAGGTACGTTCACAACCTCACGTCTGGTAAGGTTAAAATCGTCATCAAGAATCTCGATTGCTCTTGGCTTGGTCGGGTCTCTCCGGATATAACCATTCTTCTCCAACGTTTCAAGGTGAGAGTGGACAGAAGAAGTAGACTTTAAATCGACTGCTTCACAGATCTCACGGACTGCAGGCGGATAACCTTTGCTTAAAATCTCACCCTTGATATATTCTAAAATTTCTTTTTGCTTTGCACTAATCTTACCTGGCATAAACTGTCTCCTTATATATGGGATTTCTGTAATGATCCAGCAGCTTCTTAACCACTGCTTCTTTATCTATTAATCATGATAACATACCATATATCGAAATGCAAACATATATTCCGAAAATTTGTTCGATTTTTCTATTGACAAACAGATGTTCGAATAGTAAGATACAGTTATGCAAACAAATGTTCGTAACAAGTGTTCGGGGTATTTATAACACAGATTTACAATTGATGATCCAGGGAGGTACCGTTATGAGAAATGAGAGCAATACAATCACAGGCAGAACCTGTCAGATGTCTGGCAATACATCCAGCCGGATGCATTCTGGTGATGTATCCAGAAACAGACGTATCGTTGTCCGCAGGCAGAAGATAGCTTTAGTTTCGGTCGCATTCATTGCATTGGCAACTATCATCTGTATATTTTTATCTGGTGCGGTTTTTTAAGCGTCAGCTACTGCAGCAAGAAATGCCTTTCCATCAAAATTGAGCAGTTTGTTGCGATTTTCCCGCGGAGAGGAAAAGCCATCTTCAAAATTGTGAATCATACATTTGAACTGATTTTTTTCATCTATATGATTCCGTTTGCTTTTTCCTATATGATGTCGTCAGTTAAAAGCGGCCAGCTTTCCCCGGCCTGCAAAATTCCGATGTACTTTATCCAGGCAGCACCGCTCGTCTCCTTTGTGCTGGTTGCATTCCGCGTTCTGCAGCGGTGGATGATCGAGTTCCGTGTGGCACGCGGTGAGAGTGTTTTCGACCCGGCGCATCCGGAGCGAAATACGCCGGAGTCCTTCATCGAGGCAAATGCCGGAGCAGATAACTCCACAGAAAATGCCCTGAACGCGGGTATCGACAACCGCATCCATACGATTAAAAATTCGAATGAGGAGGAACGCTAATGCCAGTCGTAGTATTATTTCTGATTTTTGTTGCATTGCTGGTCATCGCTGTTCCGGTATCGATTACCCTTGGAATCACATCTGTGCTTCCGTCGGTGTTTGACCCGTCTTTTACGGTAGGAGCCAAATATCTGATCCGTGCCATGTTCGGAGGACTCGATTCCTTCCCTCTGCTGGCAGTTCCGATGTTCGTCCTCTCCGGTATCATCATGGCTAAGGGAGGCATCTCAAAAAAACTGTTTGATGTCTTTGCCTATTTTCTCGGAAAATTCACCGCAGGTATGCCGTGCGCCGTTATCGTCACCTGCCTTTTTTACGGTGCGATTTCCGGTTCCGCTCCGGCGACCGTTGCCGCTGTCGGAAGCATGACAATCCCGATTCTGACTACCCTTGGTTATGATCTGACATTCTCCACAGCGATTGTGGCAGTTGCCGGCGGCCTTGGCGTTATCATTCCCCCGAGTATTCCGTTCATCATGTACGGTATGGCTTCCGGCGCTTCGGTCAGTGACCTGTTCCTTGCCGGAATTGTACCGGGTCTGATGATCGGTCTGCTGCTGATGGTTTATGCCGTTTATCACTGCAAACGGTATGGGGAGGACAAAGAGAAGATCCATGCAGAAGTCAAAGTGCTGCATGACAAAGGCCTGCTTCGCGTTTTAAAAGAGAGCTTTTTTGCACTGCTCAGCCCGGTGATCATCCTTGGCTGTATCTACAGCGGTGTCGCTTCCCCGACTGAGGCGGCTGTTATCTCCGTATTCTATGCATTGATCATCAGCCTTTTTGTGTACAGGAGTATCCGCATCCGCGGCATCTGGTCCATTCTGGTTGAGGCGATTCGTACCTTCACCCCGATCCTGTTTATTCTGGCGGCATCGACGGCATTTTCCCGTGTGCTGACGCTGATGCAGGTACCGCAGACGGTCAGCGAGTTTATCCTGAACAACTTCCACAGCCCGGTTGCGATCCTTCTGATCATCAATGTATTCCTGCTGATTGTCGGAATGGTTATGGATACGACCCCGGCGATTCTGATTCTGACGCCGATCCTTCTGCCGATTGTACAGGCGATCGGCATGAATCCGATTCAGTTTGGTGTCATCATGGTTGTCAACCTTGCGATTGGTTTCGTAACACCGCCGATCGGCGTCAACCTGTTCGTGGCAAGCTCCCTGACCGAGGTTCCGGTCATGCAGATCGCAAAGAAGGCTATGCCGATGATCGGTTTCTTCCTTGTGGCACTGCTGCTGATTACGTTTATTCCGGCGATTTCGATTGGAATTTTATAGGGAGGAGCGAAGGACAATGAAAAAGATGACAAAAAAGAAAAAGCTTTTCCGAAAAGTGACGGCACTTGCCGCTGTCATTGCGCTTGGCGCATCGCTTGCCGGCTGCGGCTCTTCCGATGGAGAGACGACACAGCGCTATTCCTGGCCGCTGGCAACGGCGAGCCCGGAGGACACGGTAACGCAGATCTTCGCTGAGAAGTTTGCGGAAGAGATTTCAGAGCTGAGCGATGGAAGGATGAAAATTCAGGTTTACGCAAACTCAACGCTTGGCGGCGACCGCGATCTGCTGGAAACGTGTGCTGACGGCGATATTCCGTTTGTCGTACAGAATACGGCACCGCAGGTTTCTTTTATGGGGGATCTTGCCGTGTTTGATTTGCCGTGTGTGTTTGATTCTCTCGATGAATGCCGTGAGAAGATTGATAATCCGGAGTTTTACGAGTTGATCAGCAATGTTTACACAGAGGGCGGCTATCACCTGCTCGGTATGGCGGATCAGGGATTTCGTGTCATGAGTACGAATAAGCCGGTTTACAGCTTTTCGGATTTCAAGGGCCAGAAGATCCGTACCATGGAGAACAGCTACCATCTGGCATTCTGGAAAGCCATCGGTGCCAACCCGACGCCGATGAGCTTCAGTGAGGTTTACATCGGCCTGCAGCAGCACACGATTGATGCGCAGGAGAACCCGTATGAGGTCATCGTTTCGAATAATCTGTATGAGCAGCAGGATTACGTAGTGGAAACGAACCATCTGCCGCATCTGATTTCCCTGATTGTCAACGACGATTTCTTCAAAGCTCTGCCGGAGGACGAGCAGGAGATCATGACCAAGGCGGCAAAGATTGCGACCGAGTACGCAAGAGAGCAGTCCGATGCCCGTATCGCCGATAAAATTGCGACGATCGAGGAGAGCGGAACGAAGATTCTGACACTCGATGACCAGACAAGAGCTGACATCCGCGAGGCATCCCAGGGCGTGTATGAGTCAATCAAAGAGAATATTGACCCGGCAATTTACAATGCTTATATGGATGGCATTGAGTAAGAAAAAGAAAGATGAAATTCCCGACAGCAAGGCACAAAAAACGACGCTTTGCCGCCGGGAATTTTTGCGTCCGCCAAGTGGGGGATTCGCAAAGATTGCCTTGCACAGTCGAAACGGCAAGACTATAATGAGGCTCAGAAGATTTAAAAAATTAGGACCAGAGGAGGTACAGAAATGATTTTTGAACACATGGACCGGATTGTATTTGCAGGAGATTCCGTAACGGATATGGAGAGCGCACAGCCGGTGGGGGAAGGTTTATTTGAAAATGTTGGAAAGAGTTATGTCAGAATCGTCGAGAATATGCTTGCGGCATTTTACCCGGAGGTGTATCTGCGTGTGACAAACTCCGGTATTGGCGGAAACACAAGCCGCGATCTGCTGCAGAGATTTGACCGCGATGTGGTATCTCTGAAACCGGACTGGGTTTCCATCTGCATCGGTATCAACGATGTCTGGAGACAGTTCGACAGCCCGGCTATCCCGGACGAGCAGGTATCCCCGGAGGAGTACCGTTTTAACGTCGAAAAGATGATTCTTTCCGTAAAAGACAACGTAAAAGGTATTTTCCTTATGACCCCATACTACATGGAGCCAAATGGAGAGGACTGGATGAGAAAACGTATGGATACGTATGGGGAAATCTGCCGTGAGCTGGCCGAAAAATATGGCTGCTGTTTTATCGATCTGCAGGCTGTTTTTAATAATTACTTCCAATACCGCCATTCTTCCTACATCGCCTGGGACAGAATCCATCCGAACCAGATCGGTGCGACGGTAATCGCTCGGGCATTTCTGGAAAAATGTGGATTTGATTATCATCACAGACCGGGAGAGGAATAAAAAGGCTGATAAATCTGTTTTGCTCCTGTTCTGTCTGAAAACAGCCGATACAGTCGAAAAAAAGAGAAAAAGAACGGTAAAATTCTGCTTAAATGACCAAATTTAATTGCTGTTTTGGGCTGGCTATGGTATATTATGACTATAGTGTACTTATGCTTGCATTAGGATGGACATTACATAGCAGGACATAAAATAAAAGAGAACAGGAGAGATAAACACATGTATCTGGAAGAGTATAAGAGATGGCTGGCAGCTGATCTGGAAGACGCAGATCTGAACCCGGAGCTGGCACGGATTGAAGGAAACGATGAGGAGATCAAGGACCGTTTTGCTGTATCTCTGAAATTCGGAACCGCAGGACTTCGTGGTGTACTTGGCGCAGGAACAAACCGTATGAATATCTATGTAGTGCGTCAGGCAACACAGGGCCTTGCAAACTGGGTAAAAACACAGGGCGGAAACCAGACCGTAGCCATTAGCTATGACAGCCGTATCAAGAGCGATGTTTTCGCAAAAACAGCAGCAGGCGTTCTGGCTGCAAACGGAATCAAAGTCAGAATTTACGATGCACTGATGCCGGTACCGGCACTTTCCTTTGCAACCCGTTACTATAACTGCAATGCAGGTATCATGGTAACTGCATCCCACAACCCGGCAAAATACAACGGCTACAAAGCCTACGGCCCGGACGGATGCCAGATGACCGATGATGCTGCAGCAATCGTATACGCAGAGATTCAGAAAACCGATATCCTGACCGGCGTAAAATATATGCCGTTTGCACAGGGAGTAGAAGAGGGACTGATCCGTTTCGTCGGCGATGACTGCAAGAATGCACTGTACGAAGCCATCGAATCCCGTCAGGTTCGTCCAGGCCTCTGCAAGACCGCTGGACTGAAACTCGTTTACAGCCCGCTGAACGGATCTGGTCTTGTACCGGTTACCCGTGTATTAAAAGACATCGGCATCACTGATATCACCATCGTTCCGGAGCAGGAGTATCCGAACGGATACTTCACCACCTGCAGCTATCCGAATCCGGAAATCTTTGCAGCACTGGAAAAAGGCCTGGATCTTGCAAAAGAGACCGGCGCAGACCTGATGCTGGCAACCGACCCGGATGCAGACCGCGTTGGTATCGCCATGAAATGCCCGGATGGAAGTTATGAGCTGGTAACCGGAAATGAAGTCGGCGTTCTGCTTCTCGACTACATCTGCGCAGGCCGCATCGAGAAAGGCACCATGCCGGAGAAACCAGTTGCTGTAAAATCCATCGTGTCCACACCGCTGGCAGATGCAGTTGCAGAGCACTACGGCGTAGAGCTCCGCAGCGTTCTGACCGGATTCAAATGGATCGGCGATCAGATTGCAAACCTTGAGGCAGACGGCGAAGTAGACCGCTTCATCTTCGGATTCGAGGAGAGCTACGGATACCTGGCAGGACCGTACGTAAGAGATAAAGACGCAGTCATCGGCTCCATGCTGATCTGCGAGATGGCAGCTTACTACAGAAGCATCGGAAGCTCTCTGAAACAGAGACTGGAAGAGATCTATGCCGAGTATGGCCGCTACCTGAACAAAGTAGACAGTTTCGAGTTCCCGGGACTTAGCGGAATGGACAAAATGGCCGGCATCATGGATGGCCTCAGAAAACAGCCGCTGACCGAGATCGCAGGTTCCACTGTTGTCAAAGTAACCGATTACGAGAAACCAGAAGAGACCGGACTCCCGGCAGCAAACGTTCTGATCTACAAACTGGCAAACGGTGAAACCGTCATCGTCCGCCCGTCCGGAACAGAGCCGAAGATCAAAGTATACTACACAACACTTGGTAAGGATCTGGCAGAGGCAGAAGCAGAGAAAGAAAAACTCGCAGAGGCTTTAAAACCGATTCTGGCATAAAGAAAACAAAAAAGAATAGAAGGGCGTGGCTTCGGCTGCGCCCTTTTTCGAACCTGAATTTTTTTTCGAAAAGTGTAAGATTTTCTGCAGAACAGCGTGATGATAGATGAAAGGGGGAAGTTCCATATGGAAGATGAAAGAATTGTCCTGCTGTATTGGGACAGAGATGAAGCTGCGATCAGCGAATCCTCGATGAAATATGGTGCATACTGTACATCTATTGCACAGAATATTCTGCAGAATCCGGCGGATGCAGAAGAATGCGTCAATGACACCTGGCTTCATGCGTGGAATGCCATGCCGCCGCACCGGCCGTCTCTGTTATCGACATTTCTTGGAAAGATAACAAGAAATCTTTCGTTTGATCTGTATAGAAAAATGCATCGCGGAAAACGCGGAGGAAGTCAGGTTGATGCGGTGTTGGACGAGTTGGAAGAATGCGTTTCGGGGAAAGATAATATTGAGCGGCAGTGGGAGATGAAAGAACTGATCGCGGAGATCAATCAGTTTCTGCAGAAGCTGCCGGAGGAGAAACGATGCATGTTTGTCCTGCGGTACTGGTATGTGGACAGTATCAGCGAAATCGCGGGGCGTCTGGGCAGAAGCGAAAACTATGTTTCAGTTACGCTGAACCGGATCCGTGGGAAACTGCATACACACTTGACGGAAAGGGGGTTCGAAGTATGAAGAAAGAAGAACTGTTTGAAACACTGAGTGACCTGGATCCTGCTATGGTGAAAAAGGCGCGGGACTATCAGCGTTCCCAAGGGGCTGCATGGAAAAAATGGACGGCCGCGGCAGCCTGCGCGGTGATCATCGGCGGAGCTGTGCTGGGGGTTACGACATGGAGAAATGGACAGGAGAGTTCGGCAGTCCGTTACCCGTCGGGGCTAAAGACGGTTATGGCAGCTTATCCGGCATCTGTGGCGCAGACGATGGATGCACAGGAATTTATGGAAAGTGATGCGCACTGGGACTGGTGGAATTCCTACAGGGAACTGACGACAAAATCAGCGGAACTGCAGTCGGGAATGGATGCGTATTATCAGAAACTGATGGAACAGATGCTGGTTTCCGATAATGAAAATACCGTCTGCTCGCCGATCAATCTGTATATCGCGTTTGCGATGCTGGCGGAAACTTCGGATGGAAATACGCGGCAGCAGATTCTGGATATGCTTGGTGCGCAGGATATGGACACCTTACGGAAAAATATTTCTTCGCTCTGGAAAAGCAATTATGCAGACACGCCCGCGCTGAAAAGTGTGTTGGCAAATTCGCTGTGGCTGGATGGTGAGGAAACATACAATGACACAACGCTGCAGCGGCTGGCGGAACAGTATTATGCATCGACCTTCCGTGGGACTCCCGG
>ENA-OPBE01003736-OPBE01003736.1-human-gut-metagenome-genome-assembly--contig:-NODE-3736-length-9878-cov-1.831111_pt1 | contig 9878 bp, 15 predicted proteins | sample MGYA00241066_ERZ501448 | MGnify/ENA primary metagenome ERZ501448 (study PRJEB25962, sample SAMEA2042585) | human gut metagenome | biome: human gut; feature: human-associated habitat; material: faeces...
CATTGAAAAAGCATGATGTAAAGGCAACCTTCTTTGTAGTAGGGCATTTCTTAGAGACCAGTCCGGATCTGGTAAGGAAAATGGTGGAAGAAGGTCATACCGTAGGAAACCATACTTATCATCATCCGGATATGTCAGAAATTGCAGATGTATCGTCATTTCAAAAGGAAGTTGAAGATGTCAAGTTACTTTATGAAGAGATTACAGACAAGGAGATGGTTAAATTTTACCGGCCGCCTCAGGGGAAATACAGTGAATCAAATCTGAAAATGGCAAAAGAATTAGGTTATTATACTTTTTTCTGGAGTCTTGCCTATGTGGACTGGGATCCGGATAATCAGCCAACAAAAGAAGAGGCCTTTGAAAAACTCACCGGACGTATTCATCCGGGAGCTATAGTGCTGCTGCACAATACTTCAAAGACCAATGGTGAAATATTAGATGAACTACTTACAAAGTGGGAAGAGATGGGCTACCATTTTGGTACTCTGGATGAGTTAATCGCAGGTTCTAATTCTTAGAAAAATGCTCTTTATAGACAGCTTAAGTATTATTATATTTAAAAGAAAGGTGGTGAAGAGTATTTTCCACTGGTAATACTTTCTATTGCTATGATAAGTAATAGGAATTATACCTTTCGAAATATGAGTGAATTTTCAGGTGAACTGGTAAAAAAGAAAAAAGCGGCAAAGCAAACAGAGGGAAACAGTATTCAGATTTTATAGAATTAGAAAATGAATAAAATTTTGAAAAATCATTAAATAAAACTTGTCTTTTTATTTCTTTTGTATTATACTCTTTGATTGGTAATACCAATCGGAGGATTTAGAAATGAAGTATTTTAGACAGTTTTTTTTAATTCTGGCAATTTCTTTTGCTGGAGAAATTCTGCATATGGTGCTGCCATTACCGGTTCCTGCAAGCATTTACGGACTGGTGTTAATGCTGCTTGCTCTGGTAACGGGTATCGTTAAGATAGAACAGGTGAAGGACACTGCGGTATTCTTAATTGAAATTATGCCGGTGATGTTTATTCCGGCAGCAGTAGGACTTCTGGACTCCTGGAGCGTTCTGCGTCCGACTATTGTGCCGGTGATTGTCATTACAGTACTTACGACGATTATTGTTATGGTCGTGACCGGAAGAGTGACACAGAATGTGATACGAAAGGGAAGGGAGAAAGAAGAAAATGAATAATTTTGCAGGAGATACCCTTTTCTTTGGTGTAGTAATCAGTCTCATTGGATATGAAATCGGAGCACTGTTAAAGCGTAAATTAAAGCTGGCGCTGTTTAATCCACTTTTGATTTCTATTATTTTTGTTATGGTTGTATTAAGTGTAGGCAGGATTGACTATGACAGTTATTATGAAGGAGCAAAGTATTTAAGCTATCTTTTAACCCCGGCAACGGTATGTCTTGCTGTTCCGTTGTATGAGCAGCTGGAATTGTTAAAGAAACATAAAAGTGCCATTGCAGCAGGAATTATATCCGGTGTCATTGCAAGTATGGGAAGTGTGTTTCTTTTTGCGGTGATATTCCATCTGAATCATGAGGAATATGTAACCCTTCTGCCAAAATCCATTACCACAGCAATTGGAATGGGAGTATCTGAAGAACTTGGAGGAATCGTAACGATTACGGTGGCAGTAATTATCATTACCGGAGTCTTGGGAAATATGATTGCAGAAGTGGTATGCCGTGTATTTCATATAGAAGAGCCGGTGGCAAAGGGACTGGCACTTGGTACTTCCGCCCATGCAATCGGAACCGCCCGTGCCATGGAAATGGGAGAAGTAGAAGGAGCAATGAGCAGTCTTGCCATTGCAGTAGCAGGACTTCTGACGGTAGCAGCAGCAACTGTATTTGCTAATTTTTATTGATGTATCTATGATGCAATAATTTTGCAAGGGATGAAAGGAGATTCAGATGAAGGACAGAGAGTATAAGAGGGTAATGGCATTCGTAAAAGATGGAATACGGAGTGGGGAGTTTCGGGTAGGCAGCAAGCTGCCAACAGAACGTGAAATGGCGGAAACACTTGGTATGTCACGTCCATCTATCCGGGAAGCATTAAAGAGTATGGAGAATATCGGATTGATTGAAAGCCAGCAGGGCTCCGGCAATTATATCTGCTGCAACATGGAAAAAAGCCTTTCAGAAGTAATTAATATGATGCTGCTATTGCAGCAGATAGATAAGGATGAGCTTGCAGAGGCACGCTGCCTTTTAGAATACACAATAGGTCTTCTTGCGGCTAAAAACATGGGTAAACAGGATTTTGCGGAGTTAAAAGCACTGGCAGAATCTATGCAGAATGCTGACCAGCAGAGAAGTTATGAGATTGACCGGGAGTTTCATCAGAAATTAATATTAGGTTCCGGCAACCGTTTCATGATTACGATTATGCAGGTATTTTCTGAAATTTATAAGGAAAGTATCCGAAAAGGCTGGGAAAATGCAGATGCCGAGAAATTTGAAAAAATGTGGAAGCTTCATGTAGAAATTGCAGAAGCAATCGAAACGGGAGACCAGAAAAAAATCGATGCTGCCATACAGGCACATTATGATATTATTCATAAGTAAAATGATGGTAAAAAAAGTCTGGCAGAAAAGAAGGAGCCAGGTTTGCTTGAGCGAACTTCTTTTTTGCGCAGACTTTGGCTAGCACCGCGATAACTGTGGAAACTTGCAAAGCATGTTTCCCATGGTTACGCGAGTAGCTTAGCGGGCAAGTACTTCTAAGATTTCACCTACATACATGGTGTGAAGGTTGCCATCGGCATACCAGCTGCTTTCGATAGAAGAATCAATAAACTGGTCCGGAGTCATCTTTGTAGCAGATAATTTACGGCAGATAAATACCAGATTTCCTTCGTCAATATAAGGTGTGTCCTTGCAGTAATCAAGATGCATTCTTGCATTTTCAATTTTATTTTCATCACGTCCGGAAACAGCTCCAAGATATTTTAAAGCTCCTTTATTGGACTCATCTAAAAAGGTCAGTGAAAATGTCTCTCCATTATCAATAAATTCTTTGGTATAGCGTGTATCTCTTACAAAGATGTAGACAACATTTTTGCCCCAGAGGACACCAACACCGCCCCAGCTTGCAGTCATTGTATTTGCTTTCTTCTCATCACCTGCTGTGATTAACATCCATTCTTTGCCGATTTTAGTAAATGGATTCATTTCCATAAGGTCAATTGGATATGGTTGAAATGTATGCATTATTTTTCCCTCCAGTAAATTCGTAATATGAATTTAGTATAGCATTGTATTTTCATAATTACTATGGATTTGTGGTAAAAAGAATTCCCGAAAAGGTTTAAGTTATGAAATTTATTGATATAATTCTGCAATTCTTGAAACAGCCACATAAATTTCGGAAATACGGTACCAGGTACGGAAATCTACAATTCCGGTAACAGGAAGCCCAAAGATGGACTGGAATTTTTCTACGGCAGCTTTGGTTGCAGAACCATAAATGCCATCCACGGCAATAGTCGGAAGCGCAGGGTAGTTACGTGCAATCCGGTTCAGCTGCTCCTGCAGCATCCGCACCTTATCCCCGGTAGAACCAACCTCAAGGTTGCTGCCCGGCCAGGAAGCAGGCACACCACTGATTTCATCCGCCGTGTTGATATACATACTGCTGCCGTAATAGTAGCGCAGAATCTCAATGGTGGAATATCCCTGGTCGGCTAAGTATTTCGAACCCCACTGAGTCAACCTTTTCCCATTTGCGTATGTAGTACGTCTAAAGCCTTATTTTATGCGGGTTTAGAGGGTGTCGGAGCAGTAGAGATAAATGCTTAATTCTTTCTTCTCACTGTCATAGACAATTTTATCTACAATGGATTTTAGCGCATTGCTTTTGGTGACGGTAGAGACATCCTCACTGGAAAGTATCTCATATACATTCTTAAGCCGGTTGCGCATGAGTTCCCTTGTATCTGTCTCAGATGGAGCAGGAGCAGGGGTTAATTCTGCCAGTCGGCTTTCTATTTCTGTCCGTTCTTTGAAAAGAATGGCTTTATTGTCCCGGTATTCTTCTATGGTATCAATGCCATCCCGGTAAGCCTGCCGGATCCGTTCTTCTTTTTTCTCAATGTCATGCAGTCTTTCGGTGAGTATCTCATGAGCAGACTGGGCGGTTGGTTCTTCTGACTTGATGATTTTAAACTGGAGTGGTCGCACACCTTCCATAATTTCTTTCAGACCTTCCAACACGGCAGGTTCTAGTTTCCGGGCGGAAATCTGATGGGACACGCTGCATTTTCCCTTTAAATATCCATAGCATTGAAAATTCGTGTATGTCCGTCCGTACCGTTTATCCTTATGAATGGAAGTAGAGAGGGAGCGCCCACAGGTGTGGCACTTTACCATGCCGGATAACCAGTGCCGGTGCAGTTCTGGTGGCTTGGCATATTTGGGAGTGTATTCTGCCTTGATACGCTGCTGTGCCTTTTCATACTGTTCTGTGCTGATAATCGGCTCATGGCTGCCATCTCTTATAATCCATTCAGATTCATCCTTTAATGCCTTGTTATCGTTAGAATGACGGTTCCAGACGGATTTCCCAATATAAGTAGGGTTGCTTAAAATGTAGCCGATACTCCGCCTTTCAAATGGCTTCTTATGTGAGGTAAGATAGCCGAGGTCATTTAAGTGTTTTGCAATTGCAAACATACTGGCACCATTCTCGGTATACATGTCGAATATCGTATGTATGATAAGAGCTTCTTCTGGCACAATAACGGGAGTTTCTTTGGCATGCGGTACTTTATAGCCTAAAGGCGGTCGAGCCTGATTTCGCCCTCTTAAAGCGTTCTCCGTCATACCTCGCACAACCTCACCGGACAGACGGATAGAATAATATTCATCCATCCATTCTATGATTCGCTCAATCAGGGAACCAAAGGGACCATCCACCAGTGGCTCGGACACGGAAATGACTTCCACATGGTCTTTCCGGAGCATGGACTTATAGACAATGGATTCTTCCTGATTTCTGGCAAATCTCGAATACTTCCATACCAGAATTACATCAAAGGGATGTTCTTTTGATTTGGCATGGGCAATCATATTCTGGAACTGCGGACGTTTATCCGCTTTACGTCCGGATATGCCATCTTCTTCATAGATATACTGATTGGAGATAATGATATTGTTCTTGGAAGCATAATCTAAGAGCAGCCGCCTTTGAGCGTCCGGGGATAGTTCTTCCTGCTTGCCGGTCGATACCCGGATGTAGAGGGCACCGGTACGCATGGAGGTGTTGTCGGTCATGTTATCACTCCTTTGTTAAGTGTATGAAAAAATGGGTATAAAAATAACAGCCAGCAAGGAACGTTTGTTCCGCTTGCGTTTGGCTGCTCCGAATGATACAATATGCTTGCTTAGGGCTTTCGTATTATTCGGAAGCATGCCGCCTTGCTTGAAAGAGTAGGGCGGTTTTTATTTTTACTTTTGTTGATTTTGTGAATCTAGTTGTTGATTTGTTGCGATAGCTTTAATCAATTTTTCTAGATCATTTTTGTGTTCTTTATCCAAAAAACGATATGCTTCAACTAAATGAATTTCTTTTTGGGATAAAATAAGTTCAGTATTATTATTTGGAACTAACAAATCTTTTAGATGAATAATTAACTTATATATACCAATAGTTGTATCAAATATTACACATAATGAAACAATAATAGAAAATAACAAAATTGTTGTCATTAAATCAAATTTTGGAATTAAAATAATAATAGGCTCAAATATTGAGGCTAATATAATTAAAATAATAAGAAGTAGAAGAGCGATGGTGTTTTCACACATTTCTTTTAATATATTAGTGCTACTTTTAGCCCAATCCTGCAAATCAGTTACTTTTTCTCTGTATTTCTCTAAAATTGTAATTAATAGAGCAACGATTGCTAATGAAACAGAGAAAAAAGCTGTTTCGATATTGATAACAATGTTATAGTTAATTATTTCGCTATTAGTATATTGAAACATGCAAGATAGTATAGCGGAGATAATTGTAAATATTAAGATTTTAAGAAGATTTTTTCCCAACATAATATCAATCCTTCCTATGTTCTGGATCAATTCGTTTTATATGTTTAAATGTGCTATTTATAATATGTAAGTCAGAGTCCTTTAATTGTCCTATTTCTTCGGGTAAGTGTATGATGAAAGGATTATCAGCATTAGAACATCCTTTTTTATCATTAATCGATTTTATTTTCCATTTTCCACCTCCAGCAGATGAGTAACGAATAGCATCTTGTAAAAACTCGTTATTACTATCAATATTAAGCCGTCCATCTTCATTTTTCAAGTGTATACTCATACTTGTATTGTTGTATCTTTCATTAGTTTTATGCAATAAATCTGTTACTGTTTTTATAGCTTCTAAGAAGTTTGGAGAAGAAAGTGTGATATCAATATCTGTAATGGTATCTTTATTAGCAGATACATAGTCCCAAAAATATTTTTTTTCTGCCATGATGCCAAGTTCAAAATACAAATTTTTAGGCTTTAAAAATTTCGATATTACATTTTCAATTAAATGTTTTTGTGACTCTAAACTATTTGAAACATCAGTGTTTTTTTCTATTACCATCCATTGGTTTGGAATATTTATTAGAATATTGCACTTCTTGTAATTCCCCATTGGAGTATCAATAATTCCTTCGTCAGTTTTTTGACCAATAATATCATGTAATTCTTTTGCAAAACTCATAAAAAAGGATTCGGACGATATTTGTTTGCAGTATAGGACATAGTGAGTTCCACGATAGTCTATTTCTTTGCTTTTTTCTTCTTGAAACGTCATTATCCAATCCATGAATTTATCTTCTTTAGTAATACCAAACATGGTATCTATATCAATTTGGTTATCTGGGATTAAAAAATATCGTGTGATAAAATATTCTTTTTGTTTTTCATTACTCATATGTACCTCCAATAATCAAACGTCAGTTCGTGAAAAAGACGTTTTTTTTATTAAGAAGTAATAATACACATTTATGATATTTACATTCCCAATAACTGTTTTTTCTTAAAGTCAAATTCTTCCTGTGATATTATGCCAGTATCTAGTAATTCCTTATATTTTTTCAATTCATCTGCAGAATAAAATGAAGCAGTGGAAGGAGTAATCTTCTCATATGATTGTGCTTCATATATAGCATTTTTAATTTTATTTGTTATCTCAATCAACTGAGTAAAGTAGATTGTATCGGTTAGCCCTGTAATAACAACAGTTTCTTTCCGTATAACAGTTCCAGTTTTACTATCGATTGATTGAATAGTAGATAGAGGAATTTCTTTTGAGAATCCAATTCCTAAAGCATTGTGGACAAAAAGTATCTTTTGATCGGTAATGGTAAGTATTCCTACTTTCTTCTGGTTGTTTATATCAATGGGAATAGCAAAAATAATATTTTCATTATTTGAAATTCGCTTTTCAGATGCTTTTATAGAACCTTTTACCATTGCTGTTGAAAACTTATTCTTTTTCAAAACTTCTTCAATTGTCATAGTATTATATCCCCCTATATTAATTTTAAGATAGCCAGATTTGGCTCAAAAATAATAGCGTAGTTATCAATTGTAGTGCATATACCGTATTTACTGCGGTAGCAATCTATAGTTTCCTGCAAAAATTCTGGAGTAACTTCCAGATATTCAGCGGTATCCTCTAAATTACAGCAGTGGTGGTTGTAGGCATCTACAAGCCCCCGGAGACCAACCATTTTATTATAGGCTACTAATCTGCCACGCATTTCCTGCTTACGGTTCTCAACGGTGGACTGGTCAATTATATCCCTGGTTGCGGTGTAATGGTGCCCTAATTCTTCGGCAAGGACACAAGCCTTTTCTGTACTGGTAGCCAGATTCTGATTAAGGGCAATAGACCCATCACAGTAAAGTCCTTTTATTCTATTAGAAAAATTATAATTTTCGTATACCGGCACATTATTATTATGCGCCTGGTCAAGAATTTCTTCGTATTTTGTCATGTTATCACTCCCTTCCATCTCATTATAAACATGAATGTGTCCCATAAAATGGACTTATTTTCTTTTGGATTTTACGAAGGCTGCAAACTGTCTGATTTCTTCTAATTCTTCCTCGGTATATTCATCACCATCAAAGTGAGCAGCAAGAGTATTAGGTGCATCATCTGATTTATCTTCCATTAAATCGGAACGTTTGCAGTTAAATATACTGCACATAGAATCAACTTTATCCATACGAGGTGATTTATCACCTTTACACCAATTAGTTACAGATTGGGTACTGACACCAAGCCGTTTTGCCAATTCAGACTGTGTCATATCATATTTATTAAGGTAGTATTTTAATCGTTTGGAAAAAATGGCATTAAATTCTAATTCTGACATTTTACCTCACCTCATCTCTTATTTGTGATTTAATTATAAAATAAAAGTTGAAAAAAAACAATATAAAATATAAAAAAATCAACTTTTAGTATTGACATCAACTTAAAGTTGATATATCATATAATTGTTCCTAAGAGATAGCAGGAAAGGAGATTTGAAGTGGAGAATGAAGAAATGAATTTGGCAGAACTTCTTAAAGAAACAGTAGAAGAAAATCAGACAAGAAAAATCTTAGCAATCCTTGAAGAAAGCGAAGATTTGGAAAAAGCAAAAGAAAAAGTAAAAGCCCTGCTTAATAAATAAGTAGGGCGAAGACAAAACGAAAACCCACAAGGGCGGCACTCTTAACATTCCTGCTAAGCCGCCCAAGTGATAAAAATATTATAGCAGGGAAAAGAAAAAAAGTAAAGGAGTTGGATATAGTTTGAAAAATTTACAGATTAGTCTTGCAGCAGCAAGAGTAAATGCGGGACTGACACAGGAAGAGGTGGCGAAGATAATGCATCTTAATAAGCAGACAATATGTAACTGGGAAAAGGGAAAGGTAATCCCGAAGCAGGCGCAACTGGAAATGATGTGTAAGATATACGATATTCCAGTTGATAATATTTTTTTACCCACAAAGTCAACTTTAAGTTGAATACATGCGAAGAGCTTGACAAACCTCTGAGCTAACGCTCATCAGAAAACCTCTTTCATTTTGCTATCATTTCAATATCACAAAAGAAAAGAGGTGGCTGAATGGTTCAGACAACAATTCGGATGCCAGAGAAGTTATATTGCCAGATTAAAGAACAGGCAAAAAAGCGAGGGGTATCGGTAAACAGTTTTATTATTACGATTCTGTGTGAGAAGAAAGTGATTCACGCATGAATTCCAGAAATGAAGTACAAGCGTAACAACATAAGATGTACTGGAGGTGGTGAAGTGAAGACAAATGTTTATATCCGGTTTGGTGATGATGCGAATTATAGAAATGTCAATACCTTAACGGATGAAGAAAAGAAACTTGCTGGAAATAAGTTAAATCAGCAGGCAGCAGATAGCATTGTAATAGCACCAAAGACCGCATAAGCGGCAGGAAGGACAAGCTATGAAGTATTTTGGAGACATAATTGCAGGAATAGGCTTTGTTGGAATGATATTAGGATTCAGTTCCTACGATACAAATCCGGTTATTTGTGGAGCAGTGGGAGTTATTGGAACATTGCTGATATGGATTGGTTATAACGTGGACAAGCAGACCTGCAAGGAGAGTAAAGATGATTGTTACATTAAAAAAGGATGATGCGTCAAAACTTTGGCGAGTTCGCATCATCCTTCGAAAAGGGGATATAAAATATCCATTTCGTGCATTGTAACACAAAATTAGTAAGAAGTAAAGAAAGGTGGTCTTATGTATATCTGTAAGAAGTGTAAGGCAAATGTAGATGCTGGGGAACTGGTTGGCGGTGTGTGTGATGACTGCCGGGAAGAA
>ENA-OPBE01003743-OPBE01003743.1-human-gut-metagenome-genome-assembly--contig:-NODE-3743-length-9869-cov-2.117689_pt1 | contig 9869 bp, 10 predicted proteins | sample MGYA00241066_ERZ501448 | MGnify/ENA primary metagenome ERZ501448 (study PRJEB25962, sample SAMEA2042585) | human gut metagenome | biome: human gut; feature: human-associated habitat; material: faeces...
TTGCTTGTTGCTGCTTTTATCTCGCTTCGTTAGGTACGGCAACGTACAGTACGGTTATGGCAAAGTCTGCTTTGATGACGGAAGAAGAAATAACTCTTGCTCTATTCTTGTATCCCGTAGGCAACGCGCTGTTTACGTTGATATCGGGTTTTGTGTCGGACAAATTCGGGCGCAAAATAACTATAATTGCGATGTCTTGTTCGGCGTTGGCGTGCTATTTGCTGTTTATTTTAAGCGGTATGTTCAAGTGGACTCCGTATTTGACAGGCTTTGCAATCGGCGGATTTATGGGCAGTTACTGGGGCGCGGGCGATACTATCGGCGGAATAATGTTCTCCGAGTCTTCTCCTACAAACTTGCGTTCGTCCGTAACTGTAATCAACACGTTGCTTAACGGAGTTATGGGCGGACTTGCAACGGTTATCACTATGATACTGCTTCCTATCATTCCCGAAAAGATGTTCGGCTATATGTACTTGGGTTTGACTGTGCCGGGGCTTGTGGGCGCAATCGTAATAATGTGGCTGTTTGTCGGCGAAACTCGCGGGCTGGATCTTAAAACGGTAACGGGTACGGAATGGGATAAGCCTAAAAAAATTAAAGAAAAAACACAGGATGGTGAATAAAAATGGATAACAAACGTTTTGAACTCGGCGCAAACGAACAGCCGTTGGATATTATCAAGGAAACGTGCGGTTTTGCAGGCATATTCAAACAAATAGGAGTGATAGGGGATTCTTTGGCGTCGGGTGAGTTCGAAAGCCACGACGAAAACGGCAGCATAGTTTATACCGATATGTACGAGTATTCGTGGCCCGCTGTTTTGGAGCGCATTACGGGGACGAAGTACAACAATTATTCTCGCGGCGGAATGACTGCGCGCGAGTATATGCAAAGCTGGGCGGATGCAAACGGATTTTGGCAATGGAATCAAGCGTATATCATTGCGCTGGGCAACAACGATTCGTTTGTCTTCGGACATCCGTTGGGAAGCGTCAAGGACGTTAACGCAGAATGTCCGCAGGATAACGCCGATACGTTCTTCGGCAATATGGGCCAAATCGTTTGCAAACTTAAAACGATCGAGCCAAATGCGCGTATTTTTGTCGTTACTCCGCAACTTCGCGGTGATGCCTGCGATAAAGATATTCGTTATATCGCAAGCGAACTTGCCAAATTGTGTGATATGTTTGACTTTACGTACTTGCTGGATATGACTGCGCATGCGCCCGTATACGATGCCGAAATGCGTAAGTCGTTCGGGCTGGGCTTCCATCCGAACCCGATGGGGTACTATGCTTACGCATTGATGGTGGCGAATTATATCGATTATGTTATACGTAGTAACCCTCGGGAATTTGCAACGATACCGTTTGTCGGTACGTCGCTCAAAAACAAAGATTACAAATAGTATGTATTTGCTGAAATGCACAATTAACTAAACTTGTAGATGTTTTCATTGCAAGTTTACAACAATTAATACTAAATATATAACCGTTTTGGGGACGAAGGCATTTGAGCATTCGTCCTTTCTGTTATGATTGACAAAGAAAATGCGATTTGTATGATAACCCTAAAGTCGTAAATTAGTTACTCAAAACGATTATTTACTTATTTTTATCACCTTGCAACATGGAGCGAGACCTTGAAAATACTGACAAAAAATACAACAAAGTGCTAAGCAGCAAGCTGCTAGCCAAAATCCCAAAAGGTGAAAAAGATCCGGTTCCAACAAGACCAAAAAGGAACAAAACCACCAAACCAGATATAGAGACTAAAATTGTATCAGCTAAACGCATGCATGTCGGAGAAAGCTTTTCGTGGTGACAAGACAATCCGACAATGTATATCGTCTTGATCACGCGGTAACAAAGACGCAAAAAAATATCCTGAATGCATTTGGATTGACGGACAAGAACATAGAATACCGAGCGAACTGGATCAGTGAAGAACTGAAGAAAAGTATGATGAAGCAACTGATAAACTGAAGAGTCTATTGGACAAAAAGAAAGCACTGCAGACAGAGGAGTTGATGAATGCAGTCATGAAGAGCAGTCGCTCCTATGAGGAGATCCTTAGATGCATTCGGTCGGATTCATCTGAAGAGCAGGAATTATAACCTATAGAAAGTCTCCGAGTTTCAGTGGTCAGTGCTGCTAAGACGGGAGACTTTTAGGTTTAAAATTTCTGGAAGTTCACAAAGTTAACAAATAGAAGTTACACATATACTTTTTATATTCTAATTCGATGTTGATATATTTTTATCATGTGTAATAAAATTATTACACATGATAAAAATATATTAAAAGGAGAACAAGAGAATGAATATTTCTATTATTATGCCTGTAATTGGATCAATTGGTATGATTATTATTTCAATTATTCTGATTATTCGGAGTATGGAAAAAAGAGAAAGAATTAAGAGCGTTGATGTAGCAAAGTTTGACAGTTTTGCAGAAGAAATGAGGCGTGAAATTGCCGAAATAAAAAAGGACTTACAGACGGTAAAAGAAAAAGTCGAAGTCATTGATAAAATGATGAAAGATATTTAATTATGGAAAATATTGTTGGAGATTTAAAATTAAATAAATACGAAGATTACATCAACATTTTTGACGCTCTTTCGCATCCAGTACGGATAAAAATAATCGGTATATTGGCAGAGGGACGACAATATGTGAGTGAACTAGCCCGATTGGTAAATATTAGTAGACCTTTGCTTTATATGCATTTAAAGAAGCTGGAAACAGCTCGACTTGTTACAAGTGCAATGGAAATATCTGAAAGTGGTAAAGCCATGAAGTATTATGCGCTGGAAGATTTTAACCTGCAAATCACAAAAGAATTATTAAGAGGGCTTGCACAAAATATTATTATTGAAATCCCGTCCCAAAATAGTGATTAGCCAAAAATTTTGAGATATATCAATACAATAATGAATTTTATTGTAAAGCCTGCCTTGATTTTTTTGAATCAAGAATATTCAGCAAAACTATCCGATGACATATCGGTACAAGTGGAAAGGCTGGAAACAAGCGAACAATAAAGTATACGTTTCCATTCTTTTAAGATGCGATTGTTTATAATTATATTAATGATGACGATGCCTTGGTAATTGGCTATTATGATATTGCTTCAAAAAAACAATCAGATGTCATATGTGAAAATGGGTTTTATATTTCAAGTGGACTACCCGCAGTTATTGATAATTCTGTTATTTTACCTATAACATTAAATACAAATGAACATAAACTTATGATGATAAATACTGATTCTAACACGTCTGAAATGATATTTAATGAATTTAATTCTTATCCAATAGATTCGGTTGCTACAATGAATACAAGCATTTATATGTTAAGTTCTAAGAAAGATAATTCAACTGCAACGAGTTATATCAGAAAATATAACGAAAATACTAATGAGATGGATATTTGCATTGAAAAAGAGTTTACAGATAATACAGGTGAGCAGATAAAAGCATTTGCCTGCAACAACGAAAAGATTTATGTGATGGTAAATCAAATTGAAACAGAAAATGATATATATATAGAAATCTATGATGATAAAAACTATGATTTAATTGGTAAGCTGTATTTTGATTCTGAATTAAAAAAATTTGTTTCTAATAATGGCATTGTACAATTTTATTGTTTTGATAATTATGTATATATAAGAAATTTTTCAGATTATGGCGCAATAGGAAAAATAGAAAGTAATCAGGTAAAAACATTTCTTGATTTGCCTAATTTGCGTATAGCCTATAACGGTAAAAATACACAAGATAATTATTATGGATTTTTTTTAAGAAGTGGCAAAGACTTTTATCTTTTGGATGTTTATACTGATACTTTATATCAAACCAATTTAGAACTATCACAAGATGAAAGCATTCGTAACGCTATTTCTGATGGCAATGATATATGCATTAGTATTATGGATGAGAGAGACACAGAGACGTTTACAACAAAAAATACTATTATGGTAGATTTTGATAAATTGAAAAAAAGCATATCAGTGCTAACTTCCTAAGATTTTCCTCATTTTCAGCAATCTTCAAATCAATCGTCTTCATATTCTTGATTCGTGCCATTTTCATCCTCCTCCGTCTTCAGGGCAAAAGCATTTAAAGCCAGCCTATATCCATTCATCGGAATTCCGGATCAAGTCAATGATTTCAGTGAGTGATACGTGGAGATTTACAATAAATGTGGAATAACTAAATGTTAAGGAAAGTATGTCAGAATATATGTAATTAAAAAAGTTAATAAAATACATAGCCCATTGAAGAAGCATAATATTTTTCGTATAATCAAAGATACATTAGGGATATATTTTTGGTAAATATCGGAAGTGGAGGCATATTATAAATGCTAAATATTTATTTTGGGGATATGGAAGAAGCAATTTATAATCCGGCTGTTTATTTTAAAAATACTTATCAGGATAGCTGGATTACAAACGAGCGTTCAAAAGCGATGATAATCAAGTGTTTAATGCATCAACATGTGGCGATAATTGTGCACGCTGGCTTTTGAAAATGGGAATGGAAAAAAATATTACAATTAATTTAAGACATCTGATGGATTTTGGTGAGAAGGAGTTTACAATCCATATTCTAAATACAGATCAGATAGTTCATAGTATGGAAGAGCTTGTTATGATCGCAGGGATGTTTGTACGATAGGAGGACAGGTAATGAAAAAGACAACTGTAGTTTTTGATTTAGACGGAACATTATTAGATACGTTACAGGATCTTGCAAATGCAGTCAATTATGCACTGGAACAGCAGGGAATGCCAAAGCGTACATTAGAGGAAGTGCGTCAATTTGTAGGAAATGGCGTGCGCCTGCTAATGATCCGGGCGGTGCCGGATGGGGAGAGCAATCCATTATTTGAGGAAACCTTTGCGCTTTTTAAAGAATATTACGGCAAACATTGCAATGATAATACAAAGCCGTATGCAGGCGTTGTAGAACTGATCGAGACGTTAAAGGAAAAAGGCTATGCAGTAGCAATCGTATCGAATAAGATTGATTTTGCAGTCAAAGAATTAAACGACCTTTATTTTAAAGGAATCGTTCCTGTAGCAATCGGTGAAAAAGAGGGCATCCGCAGAAAACCGGCTCCGGATACTGTTTTTGAGGCATTGAAGGAACTTGGAAAAACGAAGGAAGAAGCGGTTTACGTTGGTGATTCTGATGTGGATTTAGAGACTGCAAAAAATTCCGGCATGCCATGTATTTCCGTATTATGGGGCTTTCGTGACAAAGAATTTTTGGCAGAGCATGGGGTAGAGCGTTATGCAAAGACCGCAGAGGATGTGCTGCGGTTTGTAGAAGAAATGTAGAGGTTTGGCAGATTGTGCAGTGACTCGGTAGAAGTGTGCATCGATTCGGCAAACTGCATATTTGCGAGGAAAGTTTGCGCATCATAATGGGGAGTAAAGCAGAATGGGAAATTTTCTTCCAAAATATCCAAAAAATTATTTCAAAAATCAAAAAGGGTTAAGAAGCTTCTGGAAAATGATCTCCATTGGAATCAGCATCATTTTTGGAATATTAGCATGTATTGATAAATTTGAAAAACAGTGGGAATTAAACGTGTTTTACTTTGGGATTGCTTTACTGCTGTTTTACATTTTTATTCATCCGGTCTGGATGGATGCAAAAAAGAAAAAAGGCTATAAGTTTGAGGAAGACAGGATTTATGTTTTTAATATTCTGGGAAAACAAACCAGAATGATCGCATATCAGACGATGGAAAAAGCGGTTCAAAAACGGCAGGTCCGTTGTAAAAACAACGGTTTTGTAATCGGAAAAGGAAGAAATAAAATCTGTTTTTTATACGAGCCGGGAAGTCTGGAAGCAGCAAAGCGGGTAAGACAGTGTTACGACATGCTTCAGAAACACATTGAGCCAGCATTGCCGTGTTTCAGGCAGACAGGACAGGATTTGTTAGACCGCAGAGCTTTTTATCGGAGATGCAGGAAACGTCAGACGATATTGCTGTTGATCGGCAGCTTTTTTGCAGGCGTATTCTGCCATAACAGTTCTGATCCGGATGCAACGGTGATGCTGATCGCAGCGGTTGTCGTGGGATTTTGTGAAACGCTGACACTGCTCAGTCTATATGGAACAATTCTTCTGGAAGCAGAAAATGAGAAAAAAATTACAAGAGAATTCAAAGAGACAGATTATATCAGGGCGAAAGATGCGCGTTTTGGCAAAGTATACACAGCCGTTGTGGTCGTCTGTCTGCTTTTGTTTAATGCATGGGTTATTTTCTTTTCATAAAAACAGTACATAGAAAATAATGTGTAAAGGTCTGGAAGAAAAAATATCTGACAGGCTGCGGGGATGAGTGAATATGCTGCGGGAAAAAATATATGAATTGAAAAATTGGAAATTGGCGGTTCACACAACGTGGAATCCGGGCGCGGAAAATGTGATGCGGATTCACCTTGTTCCACCACGCTTTCTGTCGGGAAAAATAGTGCCTTCTGTTGTGATATTGAATGGGCAGGAAATCGTACCGGTCAGTGAGGCATGGGCGATTCTTCTCACAGAGTTTATCCGGCGGATCAATCAATATGAAAATCATGCGATAGAGGAGAAGGAGGTGCAGCAGGTTCTTAAGGAAACCTTTGGAGCGGTCAGAAAGATATATCCGAAAACAGACCCAGAAGTTTTTCACAGAGACTTGTCGGTCATGCTGGATACATTTGAGGATGTGATCGCTGGAAAAATTCCACAGATGGAAATCGCAGGAATAAGTCTTGGGGAATATGCACCGTATATGCGGGCACCACACCGGATGGATCTTATGGTTTCTGCCATGACACGCGAAGGAAAATGGCATTGCAATCAAAAATGCATACACTGCTATGCGGCAGGACAACCGCTGTCAGAAGAACAGGAGCTTGACACTGAAAGCTGGAAAAAGATCATCCGTGCATGCAGGAAAGCAGGAATTACCCAATTGACCTTTACGGGTGGAGAACCTACACTTAGAGATGATTTATGTAAATTAATTTCAGAGGCAAGATGGTTTGTAACAAGGTTAAACACAAATGGGATACGGCTGACAAAGGAGCTTTGCGCAGAACTTGTACAGGCGGAACTTGACAGTGTGCAGGTGACATTTTATTCGGCAGATCCGGATATTCATAATGAACTTGTTGGCGGTGCACATTATGAGGAAACTGTTGCTGGAATTAGAAATGCGGTGACAGCAGGAATCAATCTGAGTATTAACACACCGCTTTGCAGTTTGAACAAAGATTATCTGGAAACACTGAAATTTTTACATAATCTGGGTGTGCGATATGTGACCTGTTCGGGACTGATCATCACGGGAAATGCAAGAACGGATGAATCGGTACGGACACAGCTTTCAGAGGAACAGCTTTATCAGGTGTTAAAAGAAGCAGCCGGATATTGTTATGCAAACAATATGGAAATCAACTTTACATCGCCGGGCTGGATCGCGCAGGAAAAGCTGCAGGAGCTTGGACTGGATGTACCGTCCTGTGGTGCATGTTTAAGTAACATGGCAGTCACACCAGACGGAAAAGTAGTTCCGTGCCAGAGCTGGTTATCGGGAGAAAACTTTGGAAAAATGGGAGTGACACGCTGGGAAAAGATCTGGAATCATCCAGACTGTAAAGCGCGCCGCATGGAAACCGCACAGATGAAACAGGAGTGCCCATTAAGGGGAAAGGCGGAGATGACAAGATGAAACAGACGGTGAAAAAATTATTGTTTATGCTTGGTATCATGTGTTTGACCATATTCGGAAAAGAGACATCGACAACCGTTTTGGCGGACAATTTGGATGAGATTGAAAATTACACGATTTACGCAGAACCAGACTGGGAAGACGGCTCTGTTTATCTGAAATATGATATTACGTGGAAAGTGTTGGATAGCGACACAGACGGTCCTCTGGAATGGGTTAAAATCGGTATCCCAAATTCGAATGTAGAGGAGATTGAGGGTTACAGCAGTAATATTGAAAATATTCGGTATTACAAAAATGGCGGTTCCTATGTAAGGATTGATTTTGACCGGAAATATTACGAGGGTGAGACGGTAGAATTTTCATTTGGAATCCACCAGCATCATCTATACCAGACTATAGATGGCATGAGAGTGTATCGATTTACGCCGGGCTGGTTTGATGAGATTGTTGTAGATGAACTGAATATCTATTGGAAATCTGACAATATAAAATATGTTTTAAATGGATATTGGGAACAGGATGGTTACTATCAGTTTCGCACGTCTTTGGCGGAGGGGGAGAAATACACTGTAAAAATAGAATATGATGCAGATGTATTTCAGACGGAAGACGACAAGAAGATTTCGCATCCGGTTGGAACAGGTACAAAAATTGTAATGGCGGTTATGCTTCTTGTAGTGCCGGGCATTTTGCTTTTACTTATCATCCGGGCGTACAAAAAAGGCAAACCGGTGGATTCTTACAGAGCGGAGAGCGGATTTGGCAATGCGTTTACTGATATCAGAACGAGCAGCCATTACACAGGCGGCAGAGGTAGTGGTGGCTGTGCCTGCGCATGTGCGTGTGCCTGTGCCGGAGGCGGGAGAGCCGGATGCTCGAAAAAAGATTTTTACGGAACAAAGCTTACGACAATGGCAATCCGCGAGGCGTTGAAAGACACCGCACATGAGGAAATATAACTGTATGGAAACGTATAATTATATAGAATGAAATATTCATAATTTACTCAAACTTCGCACTTGAATAAGTGCTTATGCACCTTGAAAATTCAATAATAACTGGCATAAAAATAGCATGAAACAAGCTGGTTTTGGTATAATTGAGTTGTCCAAAAAACAATCATACTTCCGGAGGCTCATGCTATGAATAAAAGTATAACACAAGCAACTCAAAATGATAAGCAGATTTCAAAATCTATCAAAAGATTTTTTACGAGATTTCATGTTTCTTCAGCTTTGAAAGCGTCCAATGCCTACAAAAAGAAGGGCGTTCCAGTAATGGAAATTTTCCAGTATCTGTTTCTGCTGATTTTTTCTAACAGAAGCATGTACATGAACCTGATCACAGGACGAAACACGCCTGATTTTGCAAAGGATACGGTATATCGTTTTATGAAAATGATTCAGATCAACTGGATCCGTTTCACAACAATACTTTCAGCCAGAATCATCAGGGATGCCATATTTCCGTTAGATTCTGAAGAACGTGCAAATGTTTTTATCATTGATGATTCCATGTTTGAACGTAATCGTTCAAAGAAGGCTGAGCTTCTTGCCAAAGTCTATGACCATGCGAAGCATAAATACCTCTTTGGATTTCGAATGCTTACCTTAGGCTGGTCAGATGGAAGCTCTTTCCTGCCGGTCAACAGCATTCTTCTTTCCACAGAAAACAGGAAAAACCGCATCAATGAAGCAACAGAAGTGGATAAAAGAACTGTTGGTTACAAACGCCGGAAGCTTTCCTTGGAAAAAGGAACACAAGCCATGCTTACGCTTTTGGATGCAGCCAAGAAAGCTGCAATTCCGGCGAAATATGTTCTTTTTGACAGCTGGTTTTCATCACCAAGGACTCTTCACGCAGTAAAAAGTATGGGTTACGATGTAATCGGCATGGTCAAGAAAACACCAAAGATGTTCTTTCGCTACAATGACGAAGATATGTCTCTAACTTCTATCTACAACAAGAACAAAAAGAGACGCGGAAGATCAAGATATCTGCTCTCTGTTATGATTGATGTTGTAACGGATGGTGAAATCATTCCTGCCAAAGTAGTTTATGTCCGCAACTCTCTTTCCTATGATGCAATGACCGCACATACTGCAGTTGTTTTTACACGATATA
>ENA-OPBE01003756-OPBE01003756.1-human-gut-metagenome-genome-assembly--contig:-NODE-3756-length-9843-cov-1.513384_pt1 | contig 9843 bp, 7 predicted proteins | sample MGYA00241066_ERZ501448 | MGnify/ENA primary metagenome ERZ501448 (study PRJEB25962, sample SAMEA2042585) | human gut metagenome | biome: human gut; feature: human-associated habitat; material: faeces...
CGTAGCGATTGCGGCAATGCTCGGTGCGGAAGAATTTGGATTTGCAACAGCACCGCTTGTAACAATGGGCTGTGTGATGATGAGAGTCTGTAACTTAGATACCTGTCCGGTTGGTATTGCAACACAGAATCCGGAACTTCGTAAGAGATTTACAGGTAAGCCGGAATACGTTGTTAACTTTATGAGATTTATTGCACAGGAATTGCGTGAATATATGGCAAAGCTGGGCGTAAAGACAGTTGACGAACTGGTAGGAAGAACGGATTTCTTAGAGCAGAAGCAGGTTGAAGGAAGCGGTCGTTCCGCAGAAGTCAATCTTTCAGCAATCCTTAACAATCCTTATATTAAGGAAGCCGGAAAGATTCAGTACAACAAGAAGAACGTATATAACTTTGAACTGGAAAAGACGGTTGATGAAAAGGTTCTGATTAAGAAATTCGCATCTGCCCTTGAAAGCGGACAAAAGAGAAGTGTTGAGGTCGATGTAACCAATACAGACCGCGCACTCGGTACACTGCTTGGTGCAGAGATTACAAGAAGATTCGGTGAAACACTTGAAGAGGATACATATACCGTTAAATGCCACGGCGCAGGCGGACAGAGCTTCGGTGCATTTATTCCAAAGGGACTGACACTCGAACTGGTCGGCGACAGCAATGACTACTTCGGCAAAGGTCTTTCAGGCGGTAAGCTGATTGTTTACCCACAGACAGGCGCTACTTACAAAGAAGATGAAAATATTATTGTTGGTAATGTTGCCCTGTATGGTGCAACAAGCGGTAAAGCATTTATTAACGGTGTTGCGGGAGAACGTTTCTGTGTTCGTAATTCTGGTGCAACAGCAGTTGTAGAAGGCTGCGGCGACCATGGTTGTGAATACATGACAGGCGGACGCGTTGTAGTACTTGGCGGAACCGGTAAGAATTTTGCAGCCGGTATGAGCGGCGGTATCGCCTATGTACTCGATGAGGATACAAGCCTTTACAAGAGAGTAAATAAGCAGCTTGTTTCCATGGAACCGGTAACGGATAAATACGATGTGCTTGAGTTAAAAGAAATTATTACAGAACACGTAGCTTATACCAATTCAAAGAAGGGCAAGGAAGTCTTAGACAATTTCGGCGAATACCTTCCGATGTTTAAGAGAATTGTTCCGCATGATTATAAGAAGATGATGAACAAGATTGTACAGATGGAAGAAAAGGGATTAAGCAGCGAACAGGCACAGATTGAAGCATTCTATGCAGCAATTAAGTAAATGATACGAAGTGAATGACCGAAAGGAGATACCTATGGGAAAGCCAACCGGATTTTTAGAATATGAACGCGTGGAAGCGAAAGCAGTTTCACCGAAAGAACGAATCAAAAATTTTAATGAATTTCATACCCCTTTATCAGAGGCAGAACAGAGAAAACAGAGCGCACGCTGCATGGACTGCGGCGTTCCGTTCTGCCAGTCAGGCATGACAATTAAAGGCATGACATCAGGCTGTCCGTTAAACAACCTGATTCCTGAATGGAATGATCTTGTATACACAGGAAACTGGGAGCAGGCGTACAACCGCCTGCACAAGACCAGCAATTTCCCTGAATTTACAAGCCGTGTCTGCCCGGCGCTTTGTGAGAAAGCCTGTACCTGTGGTTTAAACGGAGATGCAGTCTGCACAAAGGAAAATGAAATGGCGATTATCGAACATGCTTATGCAAACGGCCTTGCAGGTCCAAAGCCGCCAAAGGTAAGAACCGGCAAGAAAATTGCAGTTGTCGGTTCAGGTCCTTCGGGACTTGCCGTTGCAGACCAGTTAAATTCAAGAGGGCATTCCGTAACGGTTTATGAACGTGCAGACAGAGTCGGCGGATTACTGCGTTACGGTATTCCGAACATGAAGCTGGAAAAACATATCATTGACAGAAAAATCAATGTGATGAAAGCGGAAGGTATTGAATTTGTAACCGATGCCAATATCGGTGTCAATATTAAGGCACAGAAGTTACAGGAAGAATACGATGCAGTCGTACTTTGCTGTGGTGCTTCTAATCCGAGAGATATCAATGCACCGGGCAGAGATGCAAACGGAATCTATTTTGCGGTAGATTTCCTGACATCAACCACAAAGAGCCTGTTAGATTCCGGTTTACAGGACGGCAAATACATTTCTGCAAAGAATAAAAATGTCATTGTTATCGGCGGCGGTGATACCGGTAATGACTGTGTGGGAACGTGTATCCGTCACGGCTGTAAATCTATTACACAGCTTGAAATGATGCCAAAGGCACCGGATACAAGAGCGGAGAGCAATCCTTGGCCACAGTGGCCGTTAGTCTGCAAGACAGATTACGGTCAGGAAGAAGCGATTGCCGTATTCGGACATGATCCTCGAATCTATACAACAACCGTTAAGGAGTTTAAAAAGGATAAGAAGGGCAACCTTGAGAAGGTTGTAACCGTGAAGCTGGAGTCTAAGAAGGACGAAAAGACCGGCAGAAGAATGATGGTTCCGGTAGAGGGAACAGAACAGGAACTGCCTTGCGAACTCGTACTGATTGCGGCAGGTTTCTTAGGCACACAGAAGTATATCGCAGACGCATTTGGTGTGGAATTAAACGAAAGAACCAATGTAAAGACTGCGGCAGATAAATTTGCAACAAATGTGGCAGGTGTATTTACAGCAGGCGATATGCACACAGGACAGTCCCTTGTTGTAAAGGCAATCCGTCAGGGACGCGACTGCGCAAGAGAAGTTGATGCGTATTTAATGGGATATACGAATCTGTAATTTAAAAATCTTATGATATCAGGGCAATTGTGGGAGTGTACAGCACGGAACAATCTGTAGACATTATAGGTATATAAATGTGTTGTGAAAGCAGGCTTGACGACCGGGAGGTTGTCGGGTCTGCTTATGTTTTTTATGAAAAAGCGACAAAAGCAACGGAAACCAATTAAAACCAACGAAGACCAACAGAAACCAACGAAAAATCACCTACAAAAAGCAATGGGAAAGAATAAAGAAGCGTAGTATATCTGAATGTACGGTTGAAAAAATATTAATTTTTGCAGAAGAAAAGAGGGGAAAGATTCATGAAAAGGTTTGCAGTATCATTTTTGGGAGTGTTAATGATTGTGATGGCGGTCAGCGGCTGTACCGGCAAAAAGCCGGCAGAACAGTATGTCAGTGAACAGTTAAACTGTAGCCTGCCTGCCGCAGAAAAATCGGAAGCTTCCGATACGCACGGCGGCTTTCACGGTGAAGGAGAATATGCGGCAACGATCCGGTTTGATACGGTACATGGTGCGCAGCTGGCGGAGCGGCTTCAAAATACAGACGGGTGGAAAGCGCTTCCGCTGGAAGAAGAACTGGAACTGCTGATGTATGGCGGAAGCAGGGGCAGCAGCAGTTATGGGTATTATTTTGCGGATAAAGCAGGAATCCCGAAGGTTGAGAACGGCTGTTATTATTTTATCGACCGACAACAGGATACAGAAAGAACAGGACTTTTATACCGGAGGGCATATAATTTTTCACTGGCAATATATGATTCAGATGAGAATATACTGTATTATTGTGAGATAGATACATAACATGAATATATAAGATAAATATATAAGATAAATACATAAGGCGCACCGTGCGGAAACAGGCACTACAGAACATTAAATGTAATGTTTTGTAGTGCATTTTTTACAATTTGTGGTATACTGTTTTAAATAACGGCAGATAAGAAACCGCCTTGATGTTAGCGGTATTATGTAGCAGAACGGAGAATGATATGAATAAAGATTTTTTAGAAAGAGTAATAAGAAGACTTCGGCTGATGCTGCGGATTGCGTTCAGCCGGACGGCAATTATCGTAGTGGCACTGCTGTTACAGCTCTTTGTTTTCTTTGCCAGCTTTTACTGGTTAAAAGATTACAGTACGGTCGTTTATGCGGCATTTGTACTGCTGGGGGCGGTGACGGTCGTTCATATTTTAAATGAAGAAAATAATGCTTCCTTTAAAATAGCGTGGATTATTCCGGTGCTGGTTATCCCGGTATTTGGCACGGTATTATATATTTATATCAACCTCCAGCCGGGAACAAAAAGAATCCATAAGAAGCTCACAAAGATTGAAGATGAAATCCGTCCGTATCTTGCGCAGAATGAAGAAACAGTGCAGGAGTTACAGGAGCAGTCCGCGGGAGAAAAAGGCATTGCGGATTATCTGTATCATGCGGATAATTACCCGGTCTATGCAGGCTGTAAAATGAAATATTATCCAATCGGTGAAGCAAAATTTGCAGACATGATTGAACAGTTAAAACGTGCCGAGCATTTCATTTTCATGGAGTATTTTATTGTGGCAAAAAGCTATATGTGGAATACGATTCTGGAAATTTTAAAGGAAAAGGCGGCGCAGGGCGTGGAAGTCCGCATGATGTATGACGGCATGTGCAGTCTGGCGCTGCTTCCGTATGGGTATTATAAAGATTTGGAAAAAATGGGAATCCAGAGTATTCCGTTCTCACAGATTCGACCGGTGCTGTCTACCTACCAGAATAACCGCGACCACCGTAAAATTCTTATTATTGACGGAAAAACAGTATTTACGGGCGGCATAAACCTTGCTGATGAGTACATTAACCGAATTGACCGTTTCGGACACTGGAAGGATACGGCAGTTATGATTCAGGGAGAGGCAGTGAAAAGTTTTACACTGCTCTTTTTGAAAATGTGGCATGTGGCAAAGGGAAAGGACAGTATCCCGCAAGAAGAAATCCGAAAATATACGGTTGAAGTATGGGAAAACACGCAGTCTGATGAGATGCGTGCAGATATGGAAAGTATGCGGAACACCGATATGCAAAATATGCAGGATAAAAAGCTGCACGCGGGCGGCTATGTTATTCCATATGGGGATGACCCATATGGCGATGAGCGTATCGGAAAGCAGGTCTATATCGACATTTTAAACCGTGCGCGGAAATATGTGCATATTATGACACCGTATCTGATTCTGGATGATGAAATGATAACGGCGCTGCGCTACTGTGCGAAGCGTGGTGTGGAAACGGTGATTATCATGCCGCATATTCCGGATAAAATCTATGCTTATCTGCTGGCGAGGACGTACTATAAGCAGCTGTTAAAATACGGTGTAAAGATTTATGAATATACGCCGGGCTTTGTACACGCCAAGGTATTTGTCAGTGATGATATCCGGGGCTGTGTCGGAACGATTAATCTGGATTTCAGAAGTCTGTATCTGCATTTTGAATGTGGGGCATATATGTACAGCAACGATGTATTACATGATGTGGAGCAGGATTTTAAAGAAACATTAAAGCAGTGCCAGGAGATTACAAAGGAGAGCTGCGATAAATATCCGAAAGGGAAAATGCTGGTTGGAAAAATGCTTCGTCTGATTGCACCGTTGATGTAATTTGAGAAAAACAAAAATGTGAAAAGAATGTAAAATTCATGTAAAAAATTCACAAAAGAAATTGTGAAAAGCAGATAAAAAACCATGACATGCCGAAAAATGTCGAAAAACCGTACTTTAGGTTGTTTTTATCAAATCCATGTAGTATGATGTGGTAGAAAGTTAAAAATATTAGGTGGGTTTAGGAGGAGAACAATGATTACAGTATCTATTTTATTGGATTCAGTAGAAAAAATTCAGAGATTTGTAAGCATTATCAGCAAATATTCCTGTGATTTTGATATTGAATCGGGGCACAGCTGTATTGATGCAAAGTCTTTGGTGGGGTTATTCAGTCTAGATATCAGTAAGCCGCTTCGTTTAACGATTAATGACGACGGTACTTTAATAGAAGATATTTTAAGAGATATTCAGGAGTTTATGGAGTATTAATCTATAAGTACAGAGTATTTTATAGGATTTCATATGAGGTTCATGCAGGGCAGAAGATGCCTGCATGAACCTTTTTTGTTTGATTCATGAAAGTAGTTCATGGAACAGGAGATGTTTCCGGCGGCAGCCTTGTATGATGGGATAAAAAGAGCACAAAGGCAGGAGCAGAAAAAAATAAAAAAGCCTGTTACCATAAAAGTAACAGGCTTACCCAAACAGTAGTGCAGTCGGCGGGACTTGAACCCGCACGAGCGCAATGCTCACTAGATCCTTAGTCTAGCGCGTATGCCAATTCCGCCACGACTGCAAGACAATCTATAAGAAACTTATAGACAATGCGGAAGAAGGGACTTGAACCCTCACGGCGAAAACCGCCACTAGAACCTGAATCTAGCTCGTCTGCCAATTCCGACACTTCCGCATACATTTAATTGTTGTGCTGTTTTAATAACTCGCCAACAGCAATATTTATTCTATACTATAATTGTAAATCTGTCAACACTTAAAGTCAAAAAAATGCAAAAAAATTTAAAAACGATCAATCCGCATCGATGGAAGGCTTGACGTCAGAATCAAAACTGATTATGATGAAAAAAGAAAAGCGGTGATACCGGCAGCGGAAATCAAAAGTATGAAAAGCATGGAAAATATGGAAAGTGGGAAGACGGTTAAAAGATGTATAAGATATTAATTGTGGAAGATGATGAGGTTATTGCAAAGACATTAAAAGTACATTTGGAAAAATGGGGCTATGAAGCAGTCTGTGTGCAGGATTTTAATCATGTCATGGAGTGTTTTGTAAAGGAACAGCCCTCCATTGTGTTAATGGACATCGGACTGCCGTTTTTTAACGGATACCACTGGTGTACACAGATCCGGAATATCTCGCAGGTGCCGGTGATTTTTCTGTCTTCGATGTCTGACAATATGAATATTGTCATGGCGATGAATATGGGCGGTGATGATTTTATTACAAAGCCTTATGATTTAAATGTCGTCACGGCAAAGATTCAGGCGGTTCTGCGGCGCACCTATTCGTATTCGGAGCATCCTGGAAATTTGTGTGAGTACCGGGGCGGCATTTTAAATGTGAATGACCAGACCTTTACTTATGAAGGAAAGAAAGCGGAACTGACGAAAAATGAATTCCGTATTTTACAGATTTTAATGGAAAATACGGGGAAGGTCGTATCCCGCGATAAGATTATGGAAAAGCTCTGGGAAGATGAAAGTTTTATTGATGATAACACGCTGACGGTTAATGTCACGCGGCTTCGGAAGAAATTAGAGGAAACAGGCATACAGGATTATATTAAAACGAAAAAAGGTGCGGGGTATCTGATTGAATGAAATATTTGGGAATATATATCAAAGACCGGAAAATGTATTTTCTATTGACGGCATTTATCTGCGGTGTGACGGCGGTCATCAATTACCTATATTCTGCACCGCTGCAGGCAGGTCTTTATGCATTTAAAATCAGTCTGACAGTGCTTGTGATTGTATGTGCCGCCGATTATGTGCATTTTTATAAAAAACATGAAAATCTTCAAAGACACTGTCACTTAAAGGAAGTGCATGCGCTGGAAGAAGATGCGGCACATACAGCCATTGAGCGGGATTATCAGCAGCTGGTTTTAAAACTGATACAGGAAAAAGCGCAGCTGGCAGAACACATGCAGAAGAAACAGACCGATATGATGGATTATTATGCCATCTGGGCGCATCAGATTAAGACACCGATTGCGGCTGTGGATCTGTTGTTACAGGTGATGGAAGAAAATCCGCAGGAAGTGGCGGAACAGGATATTAAAGAGTTAAAATCCGAACTGTTTAAGATTGATTTTTATGTTGAAGCAGTGATGAATTACCTGCGGCTGGAAGATTTGTCTTCGGATTTCCGGTTTGAAACAACTGCGGTGGAAGCCGTTGTAAAAAAGGCAGTGAAGCGTTTTGCGGGACAGTTTATTCACCGTCAGATTACCCTGGTAATGGAAAATCTGCACAGTGAGATTGAAACGGATGAAAAATGGCTGTTATTTATTCTGGAACAGCTGCTGTCTAACGCAGTAAAATATACGCAAAAGGGCGGAACGGTAAAAATCTACGAAAAAGAAACACTGTTAAAATCCGATACGGTGCTTGTTATTGAAGATAACGGCATTGGGATTCAAAGTGAGGACCTGCCGCGTATTATGGAACGCGGATATACCGGTTACAATGGGCGCGGCGCAAGCAAATCATCGGGAATCGGACTGTATCTGTGTAAAAAGGCGGCAGACCAGCTTGGAATTGATATTGAGGTGGAATCAGAACCGTATCACGGAACAAAGGTACTGCTGACGATACGCCAGCACCATACCCGGCACGAATAGAAAGAATTCTTACAAAAGTGTAAGGTTAGGAAGATGAAATGTAAGTTTAAGTTATGGAACTGCATTTCATCTTTTTATATACTGTGATTGTAAGATAACAAAAGCACAGCGGTGCTGGAATGGAGGAAATATGTCATTACTGGAAGTAAGAAATGTAAAAAAAGTATATACAACAAGGCTGGGTGCAAATCAGGTGCAGGCATTAAGCAATGTCAATTTCAGTGTAGAGGACGGAGAATACGTAGCGATTATGGGTGAGTCCGGTTCGGGAAAGACAACGCTGCTTAATATCCTTGCGGCACTGGACCGTCCGACAGCCGGAGAGATTCTTTTAAACGGGAAAAATACCGTAGAAATTAAAAATAAGGAGTTATCGGCGTTTCGCAGGACTAATCTGGGATTTGTTTTTCAGGATTTTAACCTGTTAGATACATTTTCATTAAAGGATAATATATTCCTGCCACTGGTATTATCCGGAAAGAAATATCCGGAGATGGAAAAGAGATTAAAACCGATTGCAGAAAAACTTGGAATTGAAAAACTATTGGAGAAATATCCATATGAGGTGTCCGGTGGGCAGAAACAAAGAGCTGCAATTGCAAGAGCTCTGATCACGAAACCACAGCTGATTCTTGCCGATGAGCCTTCGGGAGCACTGGATTCGAAAGCGGCAGACAGTCTGATGAATCTTTTTACAACGATTAACCAGGATGGTCAGACGATTGTTATGGTGACACATAGTGTGAAAGCGGCGAGTAGTGCGAAAAGGGTGCTTTTTATCAAGGACGGGGAAGTTTTCCACCAATTGTACCGCGGAAGCATGAGTAATGAACAATTGTATGCAAAGATTTCGGAAACATTGACCGTTCTGACGACAGGTGGTGAGAACTATGAATAATCTGTATGTACGGCTGGCAAAAAACAACCTGAAAAATAACAAATCACTGTATGTTCCTTATATGGTTGCGGGAATGATCACGGTGCTTATGTTTTACATTATGATGTTTATCAACAACAGTGCCGGGCTTGAAAAAATGCGCGGAGCCTTTTATATTACAACAATCATGTCGTTTGGTGTGATTGTGGTAGGCGTTTTCTCGTATATCTATATTTTTTATACAAACAGCTTTATCAGTAAAAGGCGTAAAAAAGAGATGGGAATTTACAATATTCTCGGGATGGAAAAGCGGCATATTGCGAAAGTGCTTGCCATTGAGACGGTGTTTACCGCGTTTGTCTCGATCGTCGGAGGCATTGTTGCTGGAATTTTGTTTTCCAAACTGGCACTTATGCTGATTTACCGGATTCTGGGGATTCAGGTGACGATCGAATTTTCCGTTCCGCCGTCTGCCGTGAAAAATACCGTGCTGGTGTTTGGTATTTTGTATATGATGACGCTTTTTTACAATCTGATGCAGATGAAACTGGCAAATCCGGTGGAACTTTTGCGGGGCAGCAGTGTGGGGGAAAAGGAGCCGAAAACGAAGTGGCTTATGGCAATTTTAGGAGTAGTATGTCTCGGTGCGGGATATGCAATTGCCATTACGACAGAGCAGCCAATGAAAGTGATCAGCCTGTTTTTTGTGGCAGTGCTTCTGGTGATCGCTGGAAC
>ENA-OPBE01003761-OPBE01003761.1-human-gut-metagenome-genome-assembly--contig:-NODE-3761-length-9830-cov-8.511918_pt1 | contig 9830 bp, 7 predicted proteins | sample MGYA00241066_ERZ501448 | MGnify/ENA primary metagenome ERZ501448 (study PRJEB25962, sample SAMEA2042585) | human gut metagenome | biome: human gut; feature: human-associated habitat; material: faeces...
TTTCCACTTCCATTTTCAAAGCCATAACCATACTGCGGGTTTACACGCTGCAAATGCTGTGGCAATATCTCCACATCCTCGCCTCTTGCTATCCTGCGTCCTATTTCCGGATCAAGCTCGTAAAGCGCATTACAGCATGTGGTCTGCACATAGTAGTGCCTGTTCCATTTAAAACACGGAATGAAGAACAGTGACAGCACCATGTATGTCATATACACCTGATACCTGCCATACCTGCCACATTCATCACAGGTAATGACCTGATTGAAGTCAAAGTCCTTCCTGCCGTCCGTTATTCCCATCATAAAAAACATATATGATGCCTCCGTTTATCTGTGCCATAGTCCCCAGAAGTCTCCAAGCGATTCTCTCGTATGAAATCCCCGCTCATCCTCAACCACCGGTATTGATTTGGCATCCATTTTCTCTATATTTACATAAGTACCCTGACTCACCATTGCAAATACCCTGTCTATCTGCTCCTCTGTGCCCTGTATTTCCATAAATACCGAGCCGTCAGGGTCATTTCTCACCCAGCCTGTTGCGCCAACGCTTTCAGCCGCGTGCTCTGTTCTGTAGCGGAAACCTACTCCCTGCACAGAGCCGTACACTCTTATCTGCTTTCTGATGATTTTGCTGTCGTAATCACTCATATGCTCTCACTTCCCTGATACACATTATTTTCAGTCTACAATAGCCCTGCAAACAGCCGCATAATTGACTGCCCCAGCCTTCGTCTTGCACTTCTTCCGGTCCTGTACTTCTCCGTCACCTCCGCTGACTCAGCGAAAAGCCTGATAAAATCATCCCTGATTTCATGCACCACTTCACAATCCGCCATAAAACAGCCATTTTCAAAGTGATGATAAAGGCTTCTGTAGTCGAGATTTATGGTACCGCAGGTTGCCATTATATCGTCTGCCACACTCATCTTTGCATGGCAAAAGCCCGGTGTCCACTCAAAAATCCTCACACCATGCTTCACAAGCTGGTTGTAGAAGGAGCGTGTAACGCTGTATATTGGTTTCTTATCAGGTATGCCCGGCGTGATGATGCGCACGTCAACTCCACGCTTGGCGGCAAGTGTCAGCGCATGGCTCATCTCATCGGTAATGATAAGGTAAGGAGTGATAAACCAGCAATAACGCTGTGCCTTGTTTGCCATACTGATATAGACATCCTCCCCCACCTGCTCATTATCGAGAGGGCTGTCTGCATATGGCTGGATAAATCCACTCTGTTTTGCCTCATAATCATAGTGTAGCAGATATTGCGATACATCCACCTCGCGCGGCACCTTGCGCTCTGATGCATTCCACATCTCGAGAAATGCGATGGTAAACGACTTGACAGCATCTCCCTCGAGCCTGATTCCCGTATCCTTCCAGATTCCGTATGGGTGTGTCACGTTGAAGTACTCATTTGCCAGATTATAGCCGCCGGTATATGCGATTTTTCCATCAATTACCGTGATTTTTCTATGGTCACGATTGTTTAAAAACATGTTAAAGGCAGGTGCAACCGGGTTGAACACCCTGCATTTGATGCCAAGCTTCTCCATCTTTTCCGAGAAATCCCTGTCTATGAAAAAGATTGAGCCCATATCATCATAAAACACTCTGACCTCGACTCCTGCCTGCACGCGCTCCGTAAGCACCTTCTGGATACGGTGCCACGATTCCTTGTCCTCTATGGCGTGATACTCCATGAAAATAAATTTCCTGGCCTTTGATAAATCGCTAAGCTGCGCTTCGAGTCCCTTTGACGCCTGATCATAATATGTCACATCCGTGTTCTGATATACCGGATATAGCGCATTTTTTGCCATATATGTTGAAATTCCGGCTGCCTGTGGCACCTTTTCATACATATCGGATAGTATGTCTGCGTTTTCAGGCAGACATGGAAGAAGCATGGAATCCACCTCTTCAAACCGTGCACGCATCTTACGCGGTGCGCCGTTTAGTCCGACTAACAGGTAAAGCGACACTCCCATTATCGGAAATGCCAGTATCAGTATAATCCATGGTGTAGTCATGGATGCGGTCTGCTCACGATTGTACAGTCCGAGCACAAGTATGATCGCCAGGACGCTTGTGGTCGTATTTATCGCTGCCGCATATTCATTTAGCCTTGTAAGCATATAGACCATGAAAACTGCCTGCAATAATATCGCAAGCGCTGAAAAAAACATTCTCTTTAAACCATTCTGTGTTTTTTTAGTTCCCTCGTAGGTTTTTTCCTTCATCTATTATGCCTCCATTATCTTACTGTCTGTAACACCAAACCTCTCCATACATTTTTAGCCACCTTCTTATTTAAGAAGCCACTCAATTTCTTCTTTATAAGGAGGAATAGTCTTCTTCGCAGAGCCCTCCTCACAAAGCCATGGTGTTTCCAGAATCTTTGGTACATTTGCAAAGGTCTCATCATGCACCAGGCGGTGCAGTGTATCATAGCCGATGGTTCCCTTGCCTATATTTGCATGCCTGTCCTTGTGTACTCCGAGAGGATTTAAGCTGTCATTCACATGAAATACCGCTATCTGCTCAAGCCCTATCACCCTGTCAAACTCTGCAAAAACCTCATCATAATGGTTCACAATATCGTATCCTGCATCATTTACATGGCACGTATCAAAGCAGACACGCAGCCTTTCTTTCCTGTCCACTCCATCATAGATTGCCTTAAGCTCCTCAAAGGAACGGCCTATTTCACTGCCCTTTCCTGCCATCGTCTCAAGTGCGATAAACACATCGTCATCATTCTGATTGAGCACTGTGTTAAGTCCCTTTACAATCTGTGCGATTCCAGCCTGCTCACCGGCATTTACATGACTTCCCGGATGAAGCACCAGTATGCGGCTCCTCATTGCCGCGGTCCTTACTATCTCCTTTTCCAGAAACTCCACTGCCAGCTCGTATGTCTCAGGCTTTACGGTGTTTGCCAGATTTATGATGTATGGCGCGTGGACCACTATCTCATTTATCCCATGCTCATGTGCATATTCCCAGCCTGCGTCTATGTTGAGCTCAAAGATTTCTTTTCTTCTCGTGTTCTGTGGTGCCCCGGTGTAGAGCATAAACACATTCGCGCCATATGACGCTGCTTCCCTGGCTGATGCCAGAAACATATCTTTTCCTGCCATGCCTACATGACAGCCTAATTTTATATCACTCATATTTTCCTCTGTTTCATTGAATCTATATATCTATTATTTCTACTATAACACTACATCCCTGATAACTCTATCTAAATATTCTAAATTTTTACTAAACATAGCAAAAGTCATTGACATAGTATCAAAAACTACATATACTATTCTTTGCAACCACATATATTAATGGCATATAATTGCAATGTATGTGATGCATAACTACAGTTAACCAATTATTATGATTAAAGGGGCAAAATACCTTTTGACCATCATATCATTATTATAGAAATACGAGGGTAAATATGTTTGAAATAATTGTTGACTCTGCGGCAAACATTCCTGCAGAGCTATGTAAAAAATATAAAATCAAGGTGCTATCATTTGTAAACCTTGTCAACGGAAAGGAAATGACCTGCTTTGAGCCTGACCTCACACCGGAACAGGAGCGGGCAAAGGGTAAGGAATACTATGACGCTATAAGAGAAGGTGCCGAGGTAAAGACCGGACTTATCAGCAGCGGAATCTTTGAGGATACCTTCAGGGAAATCATTGAGGCTGACAAGGATATCCTGTATTTCTCCCTCAGTAAAAACATAAGCGGCAACTACAACTCAGCCCGTGTCGCAGCCGATGCTGTCCTTGATGATTGCAGTAACGGCAGAAAAATACGCCTGGTGGATTCATTAAATGCTTCCCTCGGACAGGGACTTCTCGCAATATACGCCAGCGAAATGCGTGAGAAGGGCATGAGCTTTGATGAGGTGGCTGACACGATAGAGACCTATCCTGCCAGATTAAACGGTGTGTTTACCGTTGGCAATTTAAAGTATATCGCAAGAACCGGCAGATTAAGCGGAACCACCGCTTTGGTTGGCAACATGCTAAGTATCAAGCCTATCCTAAGGGGCAGCAAGGACGGATATATTGTACAGTTCAGAAAATGTCGTGGCCGAAAAGCCGTACTAAATGAGCTTGTCAATCTGTTATGCGACAACATTACAGACCCTGAAAATCAGATTATCGGAGTCGCACATGCAGACGCATATGAGGATTCGCTCTATGTGATTGAACAGATTAAAAAGCGCATAAAGGTGCGCGATGTGATAAATACCACCTATGATTTCTGTACCGGAAGCCATGTTGGTCCGGAAGCTTTAGCAGTATTTTTCATGGGAAAGGACAGAGAATTGGGAGCCTGATATCAGGCTCCCATTATATTTTACTTCTTTTATTCATCATACTCACATAAACTAAAAAGTCTCAGAACCCGCTTATTATCGGATTCTGAGACTTCTGACTTCTATTAATAATTGCAACTTCTATCTCAAATATTAAGCTGCAGCTTTCTTGCTTTCTGATTTCTCACAGAGCTTCTTCACACCCTGAATTGCAACAAGCACACCAAGGATGAGCAGTAATACTGCGAATATAAGCTGTAATGAATTTCCAAGGTCAAGTCCTACAGAGAATAATGCCTTTGTAAGCTTGTAGATTGTCATGCCAAGTGCAGTAAATGTAACTGCCATCATGAATACCATTGGAATCCAGAGCATGCAGCCCTGACGCTTTGTCTTCTTTAAGAATACTGCGCAGGCAACAAGTGCAAGTACTGATAAGAGCTGGTTAGCTGAACCAAACAGTGGCCATATCTCTGCATAGCCTACCTTTGTAAGCAGGAATGCAAGTACCAGTGTGATGATTGTTGCAAAGTATTTGTTTGTCATCAGCTTGACAAATGGACTCATATTGTCATCATCTGTGTCTGAATCAAGCCAGAACTCCTGGAATGACAGACGTCCGACTCTGGCTACTGAATCAAGTGATGTCAGAGCGAAGGCTGATACAGCAAGGTTAATCAGTGTGAACACAAGTGAGTGTGGTAAACCGATTACTGACAGGAAGTTTGCGATAGCTCCTGCGAAAATCTGTGGCTGTGTTGTAAGTCCCTGAGCTGCTGCCTCTCCCTTACCGAATGATGCTACTGCGATAAGTGCAAGGATTGCAAGCATACTCTCCATAAGCATGGCACCGAATGAAACAGGAAGCATGTTCTTCTCATTCTTAATCTGCTTAGAAGCAGTACCTGATGATACAAGTGAATGGAAACCTGAAACTGCACCACAGGCGATTGTTACGAATAAGATTGGGAACAGATACTGTGGGTTTCCGTTTGCATCAGGGATTGCAAATGCTGTGAAAGCATCAAGGTTACAAGCAGGATTTGCAACGAATACACCGATTATCGCACCTACGATCATGAAGATTAACAGGTAGCTGTTAAGGTAATCACGTGGCTGAAGCAGTGCCCATACAGGTGTAACACTGGCTATAAGTATATATACAAATATAATTATGTGCCATACACCAAGGTTTAAATACATTGGGAAATTGAGTCCCAGTGCTATAGCTACTATAAGTAATGCGATTGCAACAAGTGTGTTAATCCATTTGTTGAACTTAGAGTATTTAAGGAAGAAACCAAGTGCAACTGCTTCTATGATGAAAAGCATTGATGTAGTTGCAACTGCTCCGTTGGCTACAACCTTTGTAACCTCACCTGCTTTATCAGCAGCAAAGCCATTGAAGGTTCCGGCTACGACATCTGCGAAGGCTGCAACAACAAGTATACAGAACAGCCAGCAGAATAACAGGAATAATTTCTTTCCTAATTTACCGATGTACTCCTCGATGATGTAACCGATTGTACGACCCTTGTTCTTAACTGAAGCGTACATAGATGCAAAATCCTGAACAGCTCCAAAGAATACACCACCAATTAATATCCAAAGCAGAACCGGAAGCCATCCGAAAATAGCTGCCTGAATTGGTCCGTTGATTGGGCCTGCACCTGCTATAGATGCAAACTGATGTCCGAATACTACATTGGTATCGGCCGGTACATAGTCCACTCCGTCCTCCATCTCGTAGGCAGGAGTCTTGGCATTTGGATCAATGCCCCATTTGTTTTGCAGATAACGGCCATATAATAAGTATGCTCCACCGAGCACAACAATGGCTATTACCATCATTAAGATTCCACTCATATTATTACCTCTTTCTTTTGTTTATCTTAATTTTATTTGTATATTATGTTTACTCTTTTTTTAACAAATTTCAATAAATATTTTATACATAATTTATTTTTAATTTCTATAATTTTTGTTTAATTTACCAATCGGTTATAATAGGTATTCATTCTCTTTATGCTGTCTTTGTCTCAGCGGCTTCTTCTGCCTTTTTAGCAGCCATTTTGTCCTTTAATGCAAAGGCTCCGGCAAGCAGTGTGCCTGAGATTGAATGCCATGTACATGACACTGCACAGATGATGGCTGATTCAGGTGTTGAAGCAAACTGTGCTGTAGTGGTGGCAAGGTTTGTGGCAAGACCTGCATTCTGCATACCAACCTCGATAGAGATGGTTCTCTTCTTGGCTGTGTTCATGCCTACCAGCTTTCCTGCACCGTATCCGAGCAGATATCCAAGTCCGTTATGTAACAGAACTGCCGCAAAAATTACTACTCCTGATGTAAAGAACTTTGAGCCCTGTGATGATACAACACCACCTACAACGAATGCCAGACCAAGCACCGCAATACCCGGCATGACCTTCTGAGCCTCGGCAAATGCCTTTTTCTTTCCAAGCAGGTAGTTGAGTAAAAATCCAACCGCTACAGGAAAGATTACAGTCTCAATGATTGACACAAACATCGGAAGTGCCTTGATTGAGACATGTGTTCCGCTTGCAAGCAATGATACCAGAAGCGGTGTCATAAATGGTGAGAGCAATGTGGAAACTGTTGTCATTCCAACTGAGAATGCCACATCACCACCGCAGAGGTATGACATAATGTTTGAAGAAACACCACCAGGACAGCAACCTACGAGGATAAGTCCAAGTGCGATTCCGTCAGGCAGATTCAATGCCTTTGAGATACCAAATGCGAGAAACGGCATGATAAGATACTGTGCAATTGCACCTACACATATATCAAATGGTCTCTGTGCAAGTATCTTGAAATCCTGTGTCGTAAGTGTAAGTCCCATACTAAACATGATGATTCCGATAATGATTGACTGACATGTGAACTTGTTGGATACCGGATCCACAAACAGCATCTGATTTACCCAGGCCATCAGATTCGGAACCAGAAATGTGACTACGGCGATTGCTATGACAACTATCGATGTGTAGTCTGATAAAAATTTACTTACTTTTTGTAATGCTTTCATTGTAAGCCTCCTTAACATTTTTCTGCTCACTAAAACTCTTTTATGGAATCAAAAAATCCCTTTCCAGATTGACATAATCTGAAAAGGGACGAAATAATCCGCGTTACCACCCTGATTCCACAGTGTATTACTGTGACACTCTGCATACCAGCATATGCTTTCCATATAACGGTGGACACCGGCGAGGTTTACAGACACACTTAATGCTTTCAGCCCGCTTCTTAGAGAGGATATTCCAATCTGATCATTGCCTGTTCGCACCGCCCACAGGCTCTCTGAAAATAAATACAAATCGGACCTTGTTCTCATCAACGAATTTTGGTGAACATATTTATTTAAATCTTGTTTTGTATTATAGCCCTCTGACACTATATGTCAAGAGAATGATACAAATTTGTACTATAACATTTATTTATAGCTTTTATTCATGCGCTTTATTCTTATTATTTATTCGTAATCTTTGTTGTTATACTCATCATTCCATGACTGCTGTTGTGATGTACCGTAGGAATTTTGAGCATCCCCTCCCTGAGCTGCGCCGTTTCCATACATATTCTGGCCGTACTGCTGATTTGTGCCATTTCCGTACATGTTCTGGCCGTACTGCTGATTTGCTCCGTTTCCGTACATGTTCTGACCGTACTGCTGGTTTGCTCCGTTTCCGTACATGTTCTGACCGTACTGCTGATTTGTTCCGTTTCCGTACATGTTCTGACCATACTGCTGACCATATCCGTTTGAACCGTATGGATTATAGTAGTTATTATTACTATTATATCCGTTTCCCACATAAACAATGTTTTTGTTGAAGGCAATAATACAGACAAAAATCACATTGAGGAATATAAGTCCACAGGCAAATCCTGCTCCCTTGCCAAACGCATGTGACAGTCCGACACAGCAGAGGATACTCATAACCAATGCCACAATCATTGCTGCAATAATCAGGATAACCGCAAATATCAGCATGCCCATGTGATTTCCGATACTGCTTACACCATATCCATAGGTAGAATCATAATACGATCCCATATAATCGGATGTCATAACAGAAAGTCCTGATGCAATAATCTCATACATCAATATAATACATCCCACTATAATTCCGATAGTAGCCACAAGATATCCCCAGAACAGCTTCTTTTTCCCTGCAATCTTAAATCTGACGTATGAGCTGTAAAACGGTACAATAGCCGCCCAGCCGGGCTCTCCTGCCTTTGCATACATAATCCATGATGCAATAATTGTCAGTACCATAACTGCCAGATTGATAAACGCCTCAAAGCCGTCAATCATACTCATAATAATATAATATATGCTCATTTTTTCTTCCTTTCATAACCAAAGTTTGTTTGTTATTCAAAGTATACATCACCACAGGTCAGAGTGCAATAATTAAAAAGCTTTTCATACTTTTCATACACCGCTTTTTGCACCCTTGACAAACCCCTTCTTAAACAGCTATAATATCGTCAATTGAAGCACAATTACATTTCAACAGGCTTTGATGGGAACAAGTACATTTCTGCAATACTTACAGAGAGCTGCCGGCAGGTGAGAGGCGCAAGGAAACAGATCTGGAATACATCCCGGAGCTTTGCACCGAACGTCATACCGGATGGTTAAATATCGCCGGTTCGATTAATAAGCCGCAACGTATTGGCACACGTTATAGTGCCGGAGTGTTAGCAGAATCGGCTATTTTCACTATATAATATATGTCGAATAATGTGTGACAACTCACGGAGGCATTCCTGTGCGAGCAGGATGCAAATTAAGGTGGTAACGCGAGAAATCCCCCTCGTCCTTAAATGGATGAGGGGGATATTTTATTTTTCAGAATACAAATTCAATCTATCAGGAGGAAAATCATGACAATTTATGACGAATTAGTTGCCCGCGGCCTTATCGCGCAGGTAACAGACGAAAAAGAAATCAAAGAGCTTATAAACAACGGAAAGGCTACCTTCTACATCGGCTTTGATCCTACAGCAGACAGCCTTCACGTTGGACACTTCATGGCTCTTTGCCTTATGAAGAGACTTCAGATGGCCGGAAACAAGCCTATCGTGCTTATCGGTGGAGGTACAGCACAGATTGGTGATCCATCAGGACGTACAGATATGCGCCAGATGATGACAACAGAGACTATCAACCACAACGTAGAGTGCTTCAAGAAACAGATGAGCCGCTTCATCGACTTTGGCGAGGGAAAGGCTATCATGGTAAACAACGCTGACTGGCTGATGGACTTAAACTACGTGGATGTGCTCCGCGAGGTTGGTGCTCATTTCTCAGTAAACCGTATGCTCACAGCTGAGTGCTACAAGCAGCGTATGGAAAAAGGTCTTTCCTTCCTTGAGTTTAACTACATGATCATGCAGAGCTACGATTTCTACACACTTTTCCAGAAATACGGCTGCAACATGGAGTTCGGTGGAGA
>ENA-OPBE01003762-OPBE01003762.1-human-gut-metagenome-genome-assembly--contig:-NODE-3762-length-9826-cov-8.163750_pt1 | contig 9826 bp, 8 predicted proteins | sample MGYA00241066_ERZ501448 | MGnify/ENA primary metagenome ERZ501448 (study PRJEB25962, sample SAMEA2042585) | human gut metagenome | biome: human gut; feature: human-associated habitat; material: faeces...
CCTGGCAAGGAAATCCTGCACAGAGTAAATCAAAATCTGGCATTCGTTCTGGTTCGATTGTTCTTGCGTCATTACAATACCACTCCCCTTCCGTATCAAACAGCAATTGGTAGTTCTTATCCGCATAAGTATCCACCTCGCAATGTCCGACACAGACAAAGTTTCCTGCCCGTCTTAAGCCTTCACGAAATCCCCCGATTCCGCTAAAGAGATCAAAAAATTGAATGGTTGCGGCTATCAACCTCCTTTTTGCTGATAAAAACAGGCGGCATGATCTCTCATACCGCCCTTCGTTATTCTGTATCAATTGGTTACCATTCTGTTGGTTCTTCTGCTTTAGATTCTTCCGGATCAGTCTCTCCTTCTGGTTCAGTTTCCTCTTCCGGTTCACTTTCCCCTTCTGGTTTGTTTTCCTCTTTCGGTTCACTTTCTCCATCCGGTTCGGCTTCCTCTTCTGGTTCACTTTCCCTTTCCGGCTCAGTTCTTTCTTCCGGTTGAGTTTCTTCTGTTCCCAATTCTCCAGTTGTCTGTTCGGATTCTTCAGGCTGCTCTTTGCTTTGCCATTCGACCTCTACCTTTTCCAGTGCTTCTTCTATAATCTGAATTAAGAAGTCTTTCTGTTTCATGTGTTTCTTTCCGATGACTACTTTTAATCTCTGGAATAATTCCTCTGATACCTGTACTGCTACTGTTCTTACTGCTCCCATGCTTATTTCTCCTTTTCCTTCCACTCTGTTGAAATGTTCTTCAATGACCTGTTGTAAAAATTTTTGTGTGCTGCTTTCTGTGAGTTCAATCTCTTCTCTTACTTTCTCATGTAAGTCCATCGGGATCTTTCCGCAGATATTTTTCATCTCTGCCATAACCTTTCTCCTTTCACTTTTGCTACACACAACATACTCCAAAGCCGCATGGAAAGCTATTCACAATACCCACCAAAGATATCGATGCATTTCTTGCCTTACCCCTAGCAGATCCAACAATGTATGTATCGTGCAATCATAGGCCTCACCCCCTTTACAAATTTTCCATTTGAGATAGAAAATCCATCATCTGATCTGGTATTTCTTCCGATGATAGTTTCGTTGTCGATTGTTCCGTAGTGCCACATATTCCTAATTCCCGAACACTTTCTTTTATCGTCTTTTGAATGACTTCTTCCATCCATTTCCGATCCTCTTTTTCCAGAATTGCCTGAACCAGATACTGGCTTTTCTGCCCTTCTGGAACACTTTGAAATTTCTCCCATGCCCTCTGGTGTTCTGGATTTTTCAGGTTCGGGCGGAACGAATATACCGGGCGTGTCATCTCGTCCACATCTGCTCTACAATCCGTTCATACCCTGTTGCGTTGGCATGGACGTCCTCTATAAAAACGGGGCGGCAAATCGCGTCCTGTGCGGTCACGTGGCGTTTTAAAATTGCGGAGCCTCCCCCCATAAATACGGTGGGTACTGCCCGGAGATCAAACCCGGATTCTGTCACCGCAGACAGTATTCTTTCTATATATTTCCGTCCGTTTTCCTGTATGATCCGTCTGGCCTCCTCTGCCATACTGCAAGATTCCCTCCGAAGCACACGCTCAATTTGAGTTTCTGTCACAGACAGTCCGGTATTTCTACGCACTTGTTCTGCTGTCTCATCAATACATCGGATTACTCCAAGTTCCAGACTTCTGCACGTTGCTGCATTCGGAACAGCATTGTCCAGCCTCATAAGGTCAACGGTCCAGCCACCAATATCAACAAGCAGAACAGACGGTTCATTCTTCAGATACTCTGGATGCAGAGCAAGCGCAGAGTATCCCTGTGGGAACAGTTTCACATCTTTTATTGTTATCTCATATAACTCACTTTCATATAAAAATCGCACTGGCTGCTCTTTCCGCAACAGATACTCCCTGAATCCCTGTTTCTCTCTTCCAAAACTTGAAAGCGGAAGTCCAACAGCCAGAATTACCTCTGTCTTTCGTTCCGCTTTCCGATGCTTGATTTCTTCTGCAATGGCTGCCAACGTCAGCAGATAATAATTATCATTGGACGTTTTATTTTTTACCAGCGTCTGTCTTCCCGTACCGCAGACATAATACTTTCCTTGATATTGCAGAACATTCTGCATGGTATACGGCTCGTAATCATACCCAATAATTCCACTTGGGAAAGACACTTGTCTTGTTTTAATGGCATAATAGCCATGATCAATTCCTATGATTATCGCAATCACATCCTTTCATTTTTTCTGTTTAACGTAAGGTCAAAAATGTTGTCACTGCTGCAACGGATCGTTGCAAAAGTGCCATTCGTGAACACTTTTCTATGTTCCAGCGTCCCAAAACCTGCGGAAAATCTGGTTTTTTTATACCACTATCGCCAGAGGAACACTACTGTTCCTTCCCAGCCGGTTATAAAAGATCCCTCTCCCGGCGGCGGTCCAGCCTGTCCGGGGGAGGGATATATCGCAAGTTTCCTTTTTGAACAATTGCCTGTCTTTTTATTTTTATGAGATGTTTTTCCTGCTTTTGTAAAATGGGAAGATACTCCGGTTCTGTCAAAAACTTCCGTATATAATTGCCCTTTTTTCCCAGCTTGTTATCATTTTTCAGCAGTTCTATTTCTACCATGTAATGGGTATCTGGATGAAATCTCTTCTCACACAAAATGCTGTCCCCTTTTATATAATCAGATTTAGCCGATTCTCTTGCTGCCGCCAAGAGTTCATAAATACTTACTTCCACCTCTTATCACCTCCCAAAAGACCAGAAAAAAGCAGACCTCTTAATCGAAGTCTGCTCCTGTCGGATATGGTAATCCTCTTTCTTCATATTTTTTATCGATATAATTTCGAATCCATTCCCTGTATTCTTCCGTTAATGCCAGTTCCTGAAATTCTAACAACCACTTTTCCCCTTTTGCTTCGTCATCAAGCCATCGATCTTCTATGCACTCCGGCTCATCTAACATTTTCATCATCGCTTCAAATGGCTCTTTTACATCATCACCAAATTCTTTCCATAAGGCGATTCCATAGTTCTCCAGTTCAAAAAATTCTGTCAGATATGTCAATCGTTCCATATCCCCCAATGTCATTCTTTTTTCACCTGACAATAATGCTCGATCTCTTTTGCCACATAGATTTAAAAATTTTCTCTTTTCCATCTCCACATCCATTATACTTTTACCTCTTCCTGTTAAAAATAATTCCTTATTACGAAACATTATAAAATTTAAATTCTTTAGAATCAATATATATATTTCTGTATTACGAATCTTTTTATTTTATAAGGGGAGTTCATCATTATGCAAAAGATTAGACCAGATATGGATATTGGTAAAAATATCCAAGCAATTCGATATAAAAACAATATGACTCAAGACCAAGTAGTTGCAAAATTAAATCTTATGGGTATCTCCATCACCAAAAGTACCTATGCCAAACTGGAAACAAATCGCATGAACATTAAGGCATCTGAATTAGTTGCACTTGCAAAACTCTTTCATACCGATATCAATGCTTTCTTTTCCGGCTTGCTATAGTTCGACATTCCCCGACTCCCTGTGTATATAATAGCATATTAAAAATAAGAACCAGTCTATATTCTTATCGGATATAAACCAGTTCTTTTTTCTTATCAAATAATATAAAAGTGACAGGGAATTCAGATTCTTATCTTCTGTCACTCATGTAATTATTATTCTATTTTAAATTTAATGAATTTACCCATTCTTGAATTTCTTTTTCAATGTTATTTTCTATATAAACGTCATACACATTTTTCCACATTATCTGTGTATACTGTTATTTTCAACCCCATAATTATAACTTGGTACACGCTATACACTACTATAAACTGTACTCCATTTTACGGCTACCACATCAAATCTTTCGCCATTTTCTTCAATATAACAAGTTACATCCATTGGTTTTTGAGATAAATAAATTTCCATTTGATAGTTATTGGCAGAAAATACATTTAAGGCATCTAATACAGATTCTTTTGAATTTTTCTTACCCGAATTTGGATTAATCAATACAAGAACTTTTTTTCGATTCATTTATTTTTTACTCTTTCCATACAATATATACTTATCATAATAATTTGAATGCATCATTGTTTGCTTATTCAATTTTTTATATCCAATCTCTTCAACGACTGTAGGCGTATCTGTAAATAAATTTGTACCCAAACCTAATCGTGGAGAATCATAAGTTATTCCTAAACTAGCTACCGTTGTAGGATACAAATCATAAGTTGAAACAGTACGCGAATTTTGTGTTGCAGGACTAATAGCCGGATTTACTATCGTATAATACACCTTACGATCATAACCACTATCTTCTATATCCTTAAACCAATCATTATCCATACTCTTATGATCTCCTGCAAGTACAATGGTAGTATTGGCATACCAATCTTGTTGTTGGATCCATTGTACTAATTCAGTTACATGTTTACTTGAACAACGAATCACATTTGAATATTGATCTCCATATAAATCTTCACATTCCTCACATGGATAGCCTCCTACAAAATGCGTATCTGCTGTCAACATATTAAAATTAAATAGTTGTCCACTTGCAGCTAAATTGGTTAATTCATTTTTCGCAAATTCAAATAATTTCAAATCTTCATAGCCCCACCAAACATAATAATCCTTATCAATCCAACCATTCTTAACAGCCGAATAATAATCGACAATCTTATAATTTCCATGAAGATTGAAATAATATTCTCTTCCTCCAAATTTTGCATCAGACCCCAACAAAATTTCATTTTGATAGCCATTATCCTCTAACAGATCACCTAAAGTATAGGCACCTGGTAAAAATGATTTATCCGATAAATAAGAGTTTGCTCCTGCAGGCGTATTTAAAGGAACTCCACTCGTTTGTCCAACTAAAGCAGCTGCAGTCCATCCAGACATGGCCGGTGCATAAAAACCATTATTACTATAATCACCATTGGTAAATGTTAAATTGTTTTCCGATAGTTCGGTTAATTCTGGAATCAAAGATTCTTCAAAATAACCACCATGTGCCGTATCTTCATACGTTGTTTCCATAGACTCCATAAAAATATAAACTAAATTACGTTTTGTTTCAGGAAATGTATAGTTTACACTTGAAGGATCCACATAATACTTTTCATAAATATTCGACGGATGCATGACATTATACCAATACTCATCAATTCCAACGGCATAAATGCAATCTGTAATTCCAAAAACATATACAATTAAACAACAAATAGATGAAATAACAGTTAAAATACAATTCGTTTTATGATGTAGATCACCATTTTTAATATCTACACTTGTTTTCCAATCACTAATGATAAGTAATAGTAACAAAATACATGAAACGATAATAGGCATAGGTAAGCACTCTGAAACAAACGAATCTAATACAGCTGAATCTGCACCATCCATTGGTACCATTATGTGAAATAGTACTTGTTCAAATGGAATATCACCAAATGCAGATGGAACCCAATTCGCAACTTTAAATAGTAACAAGCCAATAAACACTAATATTACAATCAATACGGAAATCATTCTTCTTTTTTTCATTGATATCACCTTTATGTAAAAAACAAATAAATTTTAACACAAAAAAAGAACATTCGAAATGAATATTCTTTTTAAAATGTATTTATTTTAAAGCTCCGGCTACATATACACCATTTGAATCGACATAATAACGATCATGATCAACCCAAGATGACTTTACATATTTTCCATCACTACCACACCAATAGTTACCTACCCATGCATTTGTAACTTTAATACCTGAACCATTTAGATAGTAGTCACCAATCCATCGGTTTATAAGATAAGCTCCATCACTTCCTACATAGTATCCATCTGGTGTAAATGTATTTGTATACATTACTCCATCACTACCTAAATAATACGCTCCTTGCCAAGCATTCTTTTTAGTTAGACCACTTACTTCCATGTAGTAGTATTTTCCATCAACTTTAATCCAAGCATTTCTTACATAAACACCACGCGCATCTACATAATAACGATTATTATCTACCCAACTTGATTTCACATACTTACCATCTTCACCACACCAGTAGTCACCTACCCAATGCTTTTTAACAACATTACCATTCACATCAATAAAGTAATCACCAACCCATTGGTTTTTAGCTACAATACCCGAAGCATTCAAATAATAATCTTTACCATCTACAGTAATCTTTTGATTTCTTAAATAGACACCATTCTTATTTACATAATATCCATCTGGTGTAAAGGCATTTGTGTACATAACACCATCACTACCTAGATAATATGCACCAATCCAAGTATTCTTAACCACAAATCCTATACCATTTGTATAGTAGTATTTTCCATCATTTAGAATCCAACGATTTGTATAATAAGCTCCATCACTTCCTACATAATATCCATCTGGTGTAAAGGTATTTGTGTACATAACACCATCACTACCTAAATAGTAAGCACCTACCCATACATTTTTAAGCTCTTTTCCATAAGCATTCACATAATAATACTTACCTTGATTCTTAAACCAACGATTTGTAATATAAGCACCATCACTACCTACATAATATCCATCCGGTGTAAAGGCATTCACTAACATTTTACCTTCAGAATTTAAGTAATAATTCCCTTGCCAACTCGAAGTTTTCATAATACCAGAAGCATTAAAGAAATAGTAAGTTCCATCGATTTGAATCCATCCCTTAACCATTTTTCCATTCGAATCAAAATAATATGTATTTTGATTAATTGTAGTAAATCCTGTAGCTACACTTCCTTCAGAATCAAAATAATAGTATGAGCCATCAATTTGAATCAATTGATTTGTCACAAAAGAATGAGTCTTATTTGAGTAATACTTTTTCTTGCCATCAACCGTTTTCCATTCATAAGCATGTAAAGAAGGTACCCAAAGACCATTTTCATCTACATAACAATCACCAATCCATTGATCTATTGCGAGTTTTCCATTACTTAATACATAACTATTACCAATCCAGCAACTTGTTAATTTTTTACCAGAACCATCAAAATAATATTGTGCATCATCAATGGTTTGCCATCCAGTAAGCATAATTCCATCTTCATTTAAATAATACGTATTATCTAAAATCCAACCCTTCTGCATAGCACCATTCGCATCAAAATAATACCAATTTCCTGAAATAAATGTCCAACCAATAGACATACGACCCCATTTGTTAAAATAATACAAGTTATCATTGATTGTTTGCCAACCATATAATGGATTACCATTTTCATCATAATAATACCAGTTACCATTTATATTATTAAACCCACTTTGGCAGCTAACAACAACATCAACATTGTTTACACGACCAAATAAAACTTCAGCCTTACCACCATACATATTCTTTACATCATGAACATAACCATATCCAATCGGATCTCCGGCATTAAACATAATACCGTTTCCACAATAAATTCCTACATGTGAAATATAATCAATAGCTTCATAAGTACCTTTAAAAAACACTAAATCTCCAGGCTGAGCATCACTTTCACTCACTGGTGTGCAATGATTTGTATACAACATAGCTGCATTTGTATTGATTAAATCAAAACTAGTACCACAAATTTTATTATAAACATACATACACAATCCAGCACAATCAAATCCACCTTGTGAAGGATAACGACCACCCCATACATATGGTAATCCTTCATATTTTGTAGCTTCATACATAATATCCGCAAAAGTAACACGAGATCGAATATTTGGATTTTCTGATTTTAATTCTGCAGTCTCAATTTCATCTTCCGTTAAAAATTTATCTAATGAAAAATGATAAACCGGAGCTGTATTTGATGATTTTGGAAGTTCTGATTTTGATTCTGAACTTTCTTCATCCCCATTCTCATTTTCCGTTTGTATTTCTTCCTGTGCGTAAATATTTGTCGGCAATAAAGAACCGCTTAACATACCACTTAAACAAAAAACAAAAAATAATTTCATTCCATATTTCATTTGTAGAACCCTCTCTTGACCTCATAAATTATAGTAAAAATCAAACTACTTGACAAATAAAATTTTTTAGCATTCTAACTTTCAAGCTCAAAAAAGGAGTTAGACTCAAAATCTAACTCCAATTCTATTGTTATTTCATATAACCGTTACTATCAAATGTATAAGCCTTACCACCAATATTTAATGTAATATCTTTCGCATATACACTTCCAGCATAATAACACCAACGACTTCCATATGCCACCCATCTTCCCGGCACATAAACACCATTAGCTCCAACATAATACTGGTTATTGTCTACCCATGATGATTTAACATACTTACCATCACTTCCACACCAGTAGTTGCCTACCCAAACATTTTTAGTGACTAAACCAGCACCATTCAAATAGTAATCGCCAATCCATTGGTTTATGACATAAACACCATTTGACCCAACATAATATCTACCATCATCAACCCAACTAGATTTAACATATCTTCCATCGGCACCACACCAATAGTTTCCTGCCCAATGATTTTTGACAACATTACCATTCACATCAATAAAGAAATCTCCAACCCATTGATTTTTAGCTACTTTACCAACCGCATTTAAGTAGTATTCTTTACCATCTACTTCAATCTTTTGGTTTCTTAAATAAGCACCATCAGCTCCTACATAATATCCATCAGGAGTAAATGAATTAATCATCATCACTCCATCACTTCCAAGATAGTATGCTCCAATCCACGCATTCTTTACTATTAGTCCTGCACTATTTGTATAGTAGTATTTATTTTCATACTTGATCCAACGATTTCTATAATAAGCTCCATCACTACCAACATAATATCCATCTGGTGTAAATGTATTTGTCTTCATTACACCATCAGCACCTAAATAGTAAGAACCAGCCCATGCATTCTTTTTCATTAAACCATTGGCATCCATATAGTAATAGTTGCCATTATGTTTAACCCAGGCATTCCTTACATATACTCCATCAGCACCACAATAGTATCCATCCGGTGTAAATGCATTTGTTTTCATTTTTCCTTCAGAATCCATATAATAAGAACCACCCCAATTGGATGTAACCATACAGCCTGAATTTTTAAAGAAATACCAATTATTGTTAACGGATAACCAACCCGTTTTTACATAACCATTACTTGTAAAATAATAAGTTTCATTTTCAATCTTTTTAAATCCAGAATGTTCATAAGTTCCATCCGAATATTCATACCATTTTCCAACACTATTTGAAACCCATTTACCAACAAGTTTAGGAATTGATTCTTCTTTCGTTTCCTTACATAAATTACAAGTATAAACCTTTTTACCCTCATGATCTCTTGTAGGATTTACTGTACTCGTTAATATCCAATCATGAGATAACTTAGAAATAACTGTCACATCACTTTTAGAATCACAACGAGTACAATGATGAGACTTGCTTCCAGATTCTTTACAAGTAGCTTTCTTATCAATTGTCCATTCTTTAGAATAATCATGACCCAAAGCCTTCAATTCTTCAGTCTTTGTAGTCTTACAATCCTTACAAGTAAATGTCTTAACACCAGATTTAGTGCAAGTAGGACTTGTAGTAATCACACCATTATCAAAGTTGTGAGATGTTTTAGGAATAACTGTTACACCTGTTTTTTCATCACATCTTGTACAATGATAAGACTTACTACCTTCTTCTGTACATGTAGCCTTCTTGTCAACTGTCCATTCTTTAGAATAGTCATGTCCTAAAGCCTTCAATTCTTCAGTCTTTGTTTCATGACATAATGAACATTCAAATATTGTTTCCCCTTTTTTTGTGCATGTAGGCTGT
>ENA-OPBE01003776-OPBE01003776.1-human-gut-metagenome-genome-assembly--contig:-NODE-3776-length-9814-cov-2.496772_pt1 | contig 9814 bp, 9 predicted proteins | sample MGYA00241066_ERZ501448 | MGnify/ENA primary metagenome ERZ501448 (study PRJEB25962, sample SAMEA2042585) | human gut metagenome | biome: human gut; feature: human-associated habitat; material: faeces...
CCGCCGATCGGCGCGCCGCCGTCGATGGTATCGCCAAAGACGTTGAAAAGCCGTCCGAGCGTCGCCTTGCCGACGGGCACGCGAAGGCCGCTGCCTTCGCCCGTGACGGTCATGCCGCGGCTGAGGCCCTCGCTGCCGGAGAGCATGATGCAGCGCACCGTTTCGGCGCTCAAATGCTGCTCCACCTCCATCACAAGGCGCTTGCCGTTCAGCTCGACGGACAGCGCCTCGCGGATGCGCGGCAGCTCGCCGTGCGGGAAGCGCACGTCCACCACGCTGCCCGATACCTGAATGATCTTACCTGTGCGCATGCTGCGCCTCCTTCTTCATGTGGTTCTTCTTGCTGCGCGCGCCGGCGGAGACCTCCGTGATCTCGCTCGTGATGGCGCCCTGCCGCTCGTGGTTGTACTCGAGCTGCAGCTCGCGCAGCATGTCGTCCTCGTTCTGGTTGGCCGAGTCCATGGCAGAGGCGCGCGCGTTCTGCTCGGCGCAAAAGCTGTCGACCATCGCCGAGTACAAAAAGCCCGTGATGTACGCCGGCACGACCCTGGCGAGCACCTCCTCTGCCGAGGGCTCAAAGCGGATGGGCTTTTCCTCCGTCTCCTCTTTGGCAAAGTGCTCATCCTCCAGCGGCAGCAGACGCACGGTGCGCACGTCCATGTCCACGCCGTTGCCAAGGTCGGTGTAGATGATAAAGAGCTTGGAGATCTCGCCCCGGTCGAAGAGATCCAAAAGCTTCGCCGTGATCTCTCGCGCGCGGCGGAGCGTGGGGCTCTGCGCATCGTAGCGGAATCTCTTTTCCAACGGCACGCCGTGGCCGGAGAAGAAGTGCCGCCCGTTGCCGCCCACCACAAAAAGGCGGCTGTCGGGGTGCTTTTCAAGGCGCTTCATCGTCTCCTGAATAACATTCTGGTTGTAGGCGCCCGCAAGGCCGCGGTCCGCCGTCACCACAAGATAGGCGTACGTTCCCGGCTGGGCCAGATCGTCCGCGTTGCCCCGGTAGAGGTACGGGCTCTCGATCTCGCCCGCGTGCTGGAAGATCTGCTCGATCTGCGTCGAGACCGCGTCGAAAAACGGGCGCGTCTTGGCAAGGTCTTCTTTCGCCCGCCGCATCTTGGTCGAGGCGATGAGGTACATCGCGTTCGTCACCTTCTGCGTGCTCTGGATGCTCGCGATGTGCTCGCGGATCTCCTTCATGCTCGCCATGTACCTGTCACCTCACTTTTTATTTGGAAAAATAGTTTTGCACAAATTCCTTTGCGATCTCGATGATCTGCGACTGCTGATCGTCGCTGAGCTGGCCGGTCTGCTCGATGGCATTGCACAGCGCGCCCTGCGTCTCGCCAAAGTGCTGCAAGAGCGCGGGGATAAACGCGTCAAGCTGCTCTGGCACGATCTCTTGAAAAACATGGTTCAGCCCCGCGACGAGCAGGATGACCTGCTCATACTGCTTGTAGGGGTGGAACTGCTTCTGCCGCAGCATGCGCATCAAGCCCTGACCGTAGGATAAAAGCTTTGCCGTCGACTCGTCGAGGTCGCTTGCAAACTGCGTGAACGACTCCATCTCGCGGTACTGCGAAAGGTCGAGGCGGATGGTCTTGGCTGCCTTTTTCATCGCCTTGGTCTGCGCGTCGCCGCCCACGCGGGACACGGACAGGCCCACATTCACCGCCGGACGCTGGCCGGAGAAGAACAGGCGCGTTTCCAGAATGAGCTGACCGTCGGTGATGGAAATGACGTTCGTCGGGATATAGGCCGAAACGTCGCCGGACTGCGTCTCGATGATCGGCAGCGCCGTGATGCTGCCGCCGCCCTTCTCCTCGCTCAGATGCGCCGCGCGCTCGAGCAGGCGGGAGTGCAGATAGAACACGTCGCCCGGATACGCCTCGCGGCCTGGAGAGCGCTCCAAAAGAAGGCTCATCGCGCGGTACGCAATGGCGTGCTTGGAAAGATCGTCGTAGACGATCAGCACGTCGCGGCCCTTATTCATAAAGTATTCGCCCATGGCGCAGCCCGCGTAGGGCGCAATGTACTGTAACGGCGCGGGATCGCTCGCCGTGGCGTTGACGATGATCGTATAATCCATCGCGCCGTGCGTTTCCAGCGTCTTTTTGAGCTGGGCGACGGAGCTCGCCTTCTGTCCGATGGCGACATAGATGCAGATGACATCCTTGCCCTTCTGGTTGACGATGGTGTCGAGGGCGATAGCGGTCTTGCCGGTCTGGCGGTCGCCGATGATGAGCTCGCGCTGGCCGCGGCCGATGGGGAACATCGAATCGACGGTCAGAATGCCCGTCTCAAGCGGCGTGTCGACGCTCTGGCGGTCGATGATACCGGGAGCGGGACTCTCCACTGCGCGGTAGCCGTCGGCGCGGATGTCTCCCCCGCCGTCGATGGGCACGCCGAGCGCGTTGACCACGCGGCCGAGGAACCCCTCGCCCACGGGAACGCCCGCCGTGCGTCCGGTGCGGCGGACCGTGCTGCCTGCGCAGACGCTCGCGTCGTCGTCAAAGAGGATGCAGCCGACGCTGTCCTCGGATAAGTCCTGCACCATGCCGCGCACGCCGCCGTCGAAAAGCAGCACCTCGCCATAGGCGGCGCCCTCCAGCCCGTCCACGCGGGCAATGCCGTCGCCGACGGTCAGAACGGTGCCGACCTCCTGTGCCATGGCCTGCGGCGTCCACGAGAGCACCGTCTCCTTCAGCAGCGGGATGACGTCGCCCTGCGTGGCGGCGAGCTTTTCGAGCGCGTCCTTGAACTGGCTCAGGCGTCCGCCCGCGCTCCAGTCGTAGACCTCCGCGCCCACCTCGAGGCGGAAACCGTCGGGGTAGTCATCACTCTTTTGCCAGGTAAGCGTCGTGCCCTCGCCGTACTTTTCGGCGAGGAAGGCCAGAAATCGCTTCTCCTGCTCCTGCGACGGACGCACGGCAGAGAGCAGTACGGCCTCTAAATGCTCCGTGCGCTCAGCCATTGTCCTTGCGCTCCTCCGCCGTGTCCAGGAACTTGTCGTAAGCGTCCGACGTGCTGGAGAGCACCAGCTTTTCCGCCGCGGCGCTCATCAGCTCGGAAATTTCGCCCCTGGCCTGCTCCATCACGCGCTCATGCTCGCGCGCGGCATCTTCCCGCGCCTTGCGCACGATCCCGCCCGCCTGCTGCTCGGCCTGCGCGCGGCGCTCGTCCACCGCGTGCTGCAAGGCTTCGTTCGCCTCGCGCTGGCGGCGTGCGATCTCCTCGTCGGCGCTCTTGAGCTGCGCTTCATAGCCGGCCTTCGTCTTCTCGGCCTCGGCAAGCACGGCCTTGGCGTCCTCGTCCATCTTCTCATAGTGCGCCTTGCGGCTGTCCATAAAGCTCTTCACAGGCTTGTAGAGCAGAAAATACATCGCGCCGAACAGGATAACAAAGTTCAGCGCATGCAGCAGGATCTGCTGCAAATTGATATTAAGCGGCATTCAAAGCCCCTCCTTTTTGGGAGTGTTCTTCATCAAAGGACGAAGATAATGAGGATCGCCACGATCAGGGCGTAAATGATGACCGTCTCGATAAACACAAGGCCCATCATCATCGTGGTTCTGATCTGACTTGTGGCCTCGGGCTGGCGGGCTATGGCCTCGCTCGACTTGCCGACCGCAATGCCCATGGCCAGCGCGCCGCCAAGGCACGCAATGCCGATCATCACGCCCGAGCCCATCGCCTTGGCGGAGGTCACGTCGTTGTCGTTGCTGCCGGCCGTGACGCTCACGGTCTCAGTCACGTTGCTGTCGCTCCCGCTTTCGTTTGCGGCGAGGGCCGGAATGGTGCAGATCATCAGCGCGCACAGCAGCATCATCAGCGCTGCGAATTTCTTCATCGTTTTCATGGCAAATTTACCTCTTTCTTCAGGCAGCCGTTTCGCTGCGGGATTTTTTTACCTTTTTTGCCTTGGGCTTTTTCTCGTGCTTTTCGGTCGATTCGCCGTAGAACGTCGACACCAGCATCGTTAAAACATACGCCTGGATCAGCGCGTGCAGCAGCGTGAACATCACGCCCACGATGACCGGCAGCACATAGGAAAGCGCCGCGTAGTAATACACAAGCTCCGTCACGAGCGCGCCGGAAAGCAGCGCGCCGAAGAGTCGAAAGCTCATCGAGATCGGCAGCGAGAAATCCTTGAGCGCGTGCAGAAATCCGCCCACGCCCGCGGCGATCAGTCCGCCGAAGAGGATCACGCCGTAGCTCATCACGCCCAGCGCGATCGCCCCGTTGATATCGGACAGCGGCGCGGGCAGGCTGACGGCGTGGCCTGATGTGGTCACCACCTGAATGCCGAGCAGCTCAAAGAGCGTGCTGACAAAGATGTAAACACCGGCGGTGAAGATGTACGCCCGCAGGAATTTATTGCGGTGCGGGCTGCTGCCCTCGGCCAGGCCGTCGAACATGCCGACGATCTGCTCTAAAACGAGCTGGAACCTGCCGGGCACATATTTGAATTTTGGGATCACAAAAAGTCGGCACACAAGGGCGAATACTATTAAAATACCCGTCACGATGTAGGCGGAGATGAGCCCCGGGTTCACCTCGATCAGGCCAAACAGGCTCACCTTGTTCTGCTCGTGCAGCACCGCGTCACGCATGACCTCCTGGATCGGTTCGCTCTCGCCGCCTGACGGCGTGAGCAAACATCCGGCCAGCAGCGCCAGCACGATCACGGCGAACACGATCAGCTCGCGCGTTCGCTTTTTCTTATCCACGCGCCCTACCCCCTTTTGTTTCTATCATCCAATTTCTGCTTGGGATGCAGCACTTATTTATACCACCTGCACGCAGGAAATGCAAGTCTTCCTTCATGATTAACCGCCGCCTTACAGCATCTTTTCGTCTTCTTAACAGAGCCCTGACCCCTCCCCTTTTTCTTCAATAAATAGAGCAGCGGAAGGAGACAGTGCTGCCCCCTTCCGCCGCTCTATTCCACTTTTCTCGTTATCGTCACAATACGAAGATAATCAGGATGGCCACGATCAGCGCATAGATGATGACCGTCTCGATAAACACAAGACCCATCATCATCGACGTGCGGATCTGCCCCGCCGCCTCGGGCTGTTCGGCCATGTTGTTCGCCGCCTTTGCAACGGAATGCGCCATGCCCAGCGCGCCGCCAAAGCATGCCACACCGATAAGCGCCGCCACCGCCCAGATCTTGCGCACCTTGGTGGTGTTCTCCTCCGAGCGCGCGAGCTCTTCCTCGCTCACCGTCTGGGCGGCGGGCTCCGCGTCCGCTGCGCCGCTCGCGGCGGCCAGCGCCGGAATCGTCAGCGCGCACAGCAGCGCCAGCACGGCAAACAGCGACCAAATTCGTTTCATCATTCGACTCCTTAACGCAAAAATGCAGTTTCTTTGCGAAATCTTTATAAAGACTATATACCACCCGTGTGCCGATGGCAAGTCTTTTTATAAAAAGCACAAAAAGTAGGATCCTCTCCCTTAATTTTTCGTTTTTTCTTTCTCTTGAGAGTAGCATTTTCCGCGTGTTTCTGCTATCGTGTAGAAAAACAAATCACGTTGAGAGGAAAATACTCATGTTCTGGGACAACGTCGCGGGGGTCTATGACCTCTTCGCCGACATCTTTAATAAAGAAACGCACAAGGCGCTCATTGCCGCCGTCAGTTCCCGCATCACACCAGACGACGCGGTGCTCGAATGCGCCTGCGGCACGGGACTGCTCACCGGCGCCATCGCCGAGCGCTGCCGGACGCTTCTCGCGACAGACTTTTCCGCCAACATGCTCAAGCGGGCGAAGAAGAAATACGGCGCGCTGCCAAACGTCACGTTCCGCCAGGCCGACATCCTGCATTTAGACGAGCCGGACGGGCAGTTCGACGTGGTCATCGCCGCGAATGTCATCCACCTGCTCGACGAGCCGTACAAGGCCCTTGCCGAGCTCGACCGCGTCTGCCGCAGCGGCGGCACGATCATCGTCCCGACCTATATGAACCGCAGCGAGCAGGGCAAAACGAGCGGCTTTGCCTCGACCGTCGGCAAGGCGGGCGCGGACTTCAAGCGTCAGTTCACGTTCGACACGTATAAGCAGTTTATCGCCGCGGCGGGCTACGACGATGTCGACTACGCCTACTGTCCCGGCCGCGTGCCCTGCGCCGTCGCCGTGATCCACAAGCCGTAAAAAGCAAGAAAAAAGGCTCCGCAGAGTATTCTGCGGAGCCTTTTTTACATTTTGTATTCACTTTCTCTTCTGCCGGCGGATGTCTTCGCCGAAAAAGAGCAGCATTTGATACTCTCCCTGCAATCTTGACAGCACCGGCGCGCCGTAGCGCCGCCCGAGCTCGTCGGGGCTCAGGTTCGTGGAGATGACGGTCTTCTTCCCCGTGATGAGGCGCGTGTTGACGATCTGATACATCGCGCTGTGGACAAAGCTCGTCATCAGTTCGGTGCCGAGGTCGTCTAAAATCAGCAGGTCGCAGCCGAGCGCGCGGCTCACGGCGGTGTCGGCGTTCTCGCCGTCGTCGCGGCCGAACTTCTGCGCCTCGAAGCGGGCGAAGATGTGCCCCGCCGTGTCGTAGACCACGCTGTGGCCGCTCGCGCTCACGACGCGCGCGATGGACGCGGAGAGGAACGTTTTCCCCAGCCCCGTGCCGCCGGTCAGCAGCAGGTTTCCGCTTTTTGGCGAAAACTCGTGCGCGTAGTCCTGGCAGATGTCGTACACGCGCTCCATGTTCGTGCGCGGCGACACGCCGAGGTCGCTGTCCGGCACGGACGAATAGTAGTCGAAGTTGAAATTTTCGAAGCACTGCGAGCCGAGGTCCAAAAGGCCCGAGAGCTCCTTGTTCTGCTCCTTGGCGTAATAGCCGCGCAGGCACGAGCAGACCTCGCTGCCGAGAAAGCCCGTGTCGTTGCAGCGCGAGCACTTGGGCTTTTCCTCGAGATAGTCGCCCGGCAGTCCCAGGCGCGTCAGGAGAAGGCGCTTTTCCTGCTGCAAATTGAGATTCTCCTCCCGCAGCGCCTCGATGGCCGGACGCGGGTCCGTCCCACGGCGCAGGCCGGAGGCGATGATCTTCGCCATCGTGTGCGACAGCTCGCGGTCGATCTCCTCGATGCGCGGGCATTTGGTATACACCGCGCGCTCACGCGCGCGGAAATTCTCCGCGCGGCGCTGCTTGTCCTCGTCGAAGCGCGCCAGCGCTTGGCGCATCAGCCGCCCATCGTAAGACATCTTTCTCCCCCGCTTTCGTTACTGATTCAAATATTCCTTCATCCAGGCGTTGCCGCCGTCGTTGGTGTTCTTCTTCGGCTTGCTTTGCTCCCTGGCGTTCTCGGCCCTGACCTCGGCGAGCGTGTGCAGGCCCTTTTCGTGCCAGCGCTTCAAAATGCCGTTGCAGTACGGCCAGCGGAACTCGTGGCAGTGCAGGATCGTCCGGTCGTAAGCCTCAGCCACGGTCTCCGCCGGAAATCCCATCTCCGCCCACGCGGAGAGGTACTTTTCCTCGCTCGGCGCGCTCGCGCGGCCCTGCATTTGCAGCGCCGCCATGTACTCGGGGTACCTGCCGCGCAGGGCTTGCTCGCGCTTCATGTACTCGCTGGCCTTTTCGATGGAAAAGAGCTCCTTGCGCGCCCAGACGTAGCCCTCTTTTTCGATCTCGCGCATGTTGGGCAGCCGCCCCTCGCCGAACTGCTGCTCCTTTTTCGCGATGCAGTAGTTGACGAGCGTGTAGACCACGTCCGCGGGCAAGCCGAGGTTTTCGTACAGCCCTAACAGCTTCTTGACCGACGGGGTCGAGAGCGGGCCGAGCTTGTGCTCCACCTCGCGCAGAAGGCAGGCGAAGCGCCCGTCGCCCTCCAGCTTTCGCGCGATGTCCTCGCGCGTGTACTCGGGCGGCTCGCTGAGCTGCTGGGGCGGCGGAAGGGGCGCTTCCTCCTTCTTCTCCGGCGCGCCGACGAGCTTCATCTCGTAGAGCGCCTGCTCCGCCGCACGAAGACGCGTTTCGTCCCACTTGAGCTCGCGCGCGAGCTTGCCGGAGTCCGCCGCGCCGCGCGCATGCAGGATGGCGAGGTACAGCAGCGCCGCGTCGCCGCTGCCACCCGCGATCAATCGCTTGACCGTCGCCGATGAGAGCGTGATGTTCTCCTCGGTGCTCAAATGCAGCACATAACCTGCCATGTTCCCCGCCTCCTTTCGTCCATTTTCGATTCCATTATTCTACATGAAATTTTCCCGTTCGTAAACATGAAATTTTTTGCTTCCCCCTTTTCACATTTTCACTCCCGTGTTATACTGTTAGAGATTATATGGGTGGAATTTGCCCTTTTTTGTGCAACGCTGAAATAGAAAGGAGCACACAAACATGGAAAACCGCATCACGATCTCCATCTGCGACGAGGAATACACCTTTGTCGCCGAGGAAGCCCCCTCCTATATGCAGAAGGTCGGCTCCTACGTCAACGACAAAATGAGCGAGCTGCTCGACGCTGCCAAGGTCGGCCGCACGGACGCCGCCGTGCTGACCGCTGTGAACATCACCGACGAGCTCTTCAAAGAGCGCGAGGCCGGCGACGCGCTGCGCCGTCAGGTCAAGCAGTACCTTGACGAGGCGAGCCAGGCCAAGAATGAGGTCAGCGAGCTCAAGCGCGAGATCTTCAAGCTCCAGCAGCAGAAAAAGTAAGCCCTTGACGACGGAGCTGTTAGCGCCCGCGGGCGGGCAAGAGGCGCTTGTTGCCGCCGTGCAGAGCGGCGCGGACGCCGTGTATATGGGCTTTGGCGCGTTCAACGCGCGCCGCAGCGCGAGGAACTTCTCTGACGAGGAATTCCGCGTGGCGGTCTCTTATTGCCATTTGCGGGGCGTGAAGGTCTATCTGACGCTCAACACGCTCGTCACCGACCGCGAGCTCCCCGCGCTTGCCGCGGAGGCGCGCACCGCGTCGGAGTGCGGCGTGGACGCGATCCTGGTGCAGGATTGGGGCGTTCTGGCGACGCTGCAAAAAATTATTCCCGACGTGCCGCTGCACGCCTCGACGCAGATGAGCCTGCACACGCTCTCGGGCGTTCAGGAAGCGGCAAGGCTCGGCATGACGCGCGCGGTGCTCGCGCGCGAGCTGAACCGCGAGGAAATTGCCGAGATCTGCCAAAGAAGCCCCATCGAAATCGAAACGTTCGTCCACGGCGCGCTGTGCATGTGCTACAGCGGCCAGTGCGAGATGTCTGCCGTCATCGGGCGGCGCAGCGGCAACCGCGGCGCCTGCGCCCAGCCCTGCCGCCTGCCCTACGGCTTTTCCGGCAGGGCGGACGGCCATCCGCTGAGCTTGAAGGACGCGAACCTCGCGCCCTTCGTGCCGGAGATGATGGATATGGGTGTCGCATGCCTCAAGATCGAAGGGCGCATGAAGCGGCCGGAGTATGTCGCCGCCGTGACGGAAATATACGCGCGCCTTCTGCGCGAGCATCGCACGCCGACGAAGGATGAGCAGAAAAAGCTCGCCCTCGCCTTCTCGCGCGACGGCTTTACCGAGGGATACTACCGCGGTGTGCGCGGACGTGAGATGTTTGGCACGCGGCCCGAAAATGCAAGATGGCCCGAGGACTGGTTCAGCGAGATTCGTGCGCGCTATGAAAAGGAAAATTTGCGGCTTGTGCCGCTCACATTAGAATGCACCATCCGCGCCGGAGAGCCGATGCACCTGACAGCCGAGGACGCAGACGGCCATGCTGTGACCGTCACCGGCGCAGTGCCCGAGGCGGCGCGCAGCCGCGCCGTCACCGCGGAAGAGGTCGAAACGCGCCTCAGGAAAACCGGCGGCACGGCGTTTTCGGTGGCGCATTGCACCATCACA
>ENA-OPBE01003787-OPBE01003787.1-human-gut-metagenome-genome-assembly--contig:-NODE-3787-length-9791-cov-3.397083_pt1 | contig 9791 bp, 7 predicted proteins | sample MGYA00241066_ERZ501448 | MGnify/ENA primary metagenome ERZ501448 (study PRJEB25962, sample SAMEA2042585) | human gut metagenome | biome: human gut; feature: human-associated habitat; material: faeces...
AACCACTTACAGATACCGAATACATACATACTTTAATAGCTGAAGGCGAACATCAGCAACAGGATTTTAAATTTGAAATTTCGGATGCCCGCAAGATAGCCCGCACCTTGTCGGCCTTTTCCAATACCGATGGGGGCCGTTTGCTCATCGGCGTAAAAGACAATGGAAAAATAGCCGGTGTACGCTCGGAAGAAGAGAAATACATGATAGAAGCGGCCGCCCAACTCTATTGCCTGCCGGAGGTGCATTATACCATGCAAACATTTCATGTTGAAGGACGCAATGTATTAATCGTTCAAATAGATAAAAGTGATAAAAAGCCGGTGTATGCCAAAGATGAAACCGGGAAACCACTGGCTTATATCCGTATTAAGGATGAGAACATCCTGGCGACTCCCATACACCTCCGCGTGTGGCAACAGAGTGGCAGCCCGGCAGGAGAATTGATACAATATACCGAACGGGAGCAATTACTTCTCGACTTGCTTGAAAAGAATTGTTCGCTTTCATTGAACCGGTATTGCCGCCAAGCTAAAATTTCACGTCGAGCTGCCGAACATTTGCTGGCCAAGTTTATCCGGTTCGATATCGTGGAGCCGGTATTCGAAAATCATAAGTTCTATTTCAGGCTGAAATGAAGCCTCTCCCCAACCCTCTCCTCCGGAGAGGGCTGGGGAGAGGCCTCTTTTTTATCAGAAATGAATATAACATAAATTGCAGAATACGAATAGTTGGTGTAAATCAACTTATTTAGTACTTTTGCAACCGGAATACGAAATTCATAATTTATAATCTTAAAATTGTAATTCATACATATATGGGCATATTTGCTGACTTATTCAAGAAAAAAGCCGATGCCAACGGAAAGGCGGTAGGTAATGTAGAAGATTTCGTGTCACTGACACGCGTATATTTCCAATCGGTAATTGCCGTAAATCTCGGTATCACCAATATCCGCTTCCTGCCGGATGTAGCGCAATTCAAACGTCTGTTTAAGATACCTACCCAGGGCGGCAAACTGGGATTGGGCGAAAAAAGCGCTGCCCGCAAAATGTTGATGGAAGATTATGGTATCAATGAGTCATTCTTCAAAGAGATAGATGCTTCCATTAAGAAAAACTGCCGTACACAGAACGATATACAGGCATACCTGTTTATGTATCAGGGATTTTCCAACGATTTGATGATGCTGATGGGTAACCTCATGCAATGGAAATTCCGTATGCCGTCGATATTCAAAAAGACACTGCGCGGAATGACAGCAAAGACTGTGCACGATGTATGTACAAAAACCGTATGGAAAGCAGACGATGTACACAAAACCGCAATGGCCGTACGTCAATATAAAGAAAGGCTCGGCTATTCCGAAGAATGGATGACAGAATACGTTTATAACATCGTTTTGCTGGCCAAGAAAGAGCCTAAGCATAAAAATGAAGATACAAAAGCATAAATGTAACCCAGAGTGTTAGAAAATAAAAAATAACTGTAAAATAACGTGGTGACATAAAAGCGGAGGAGAAATTCCTCCGCTTTTTTTATTATATTTATAAGCAAATAACATGCCAATTTAACAATTGTAAAAAATAATAGCTTATGAAACAAAAGAAAATGCTAACTCTCACCCTTTCTCAACTTAAACAACTATACCAACAAGAGCTACCGGAACTTTACCAACTGGCTAATGAAACCACTAACGAAACGGACTTCAAAAACAACCTCGATAAATTCCTGTCTCTCCATCCACAAGCAGAAAGCAATACGGGTAAGCAAATTCGACTCCTTATCAATTACGACGGAAGAAGTATCCACGAACTTTCAACAGAACAAGACATGTCGGTGCAAACCTTTTCATTACTCCACCGATTCCTTACCGGAAATCTGGAAAACACCGACATGGCCACAGATTTATTCATCGACCTGTTCTACCTGTTCAAAAGACTTGAAATGACGGAAATCCCCCTCCCCTCTCCGCAACGGATAAAGAGCCGTACCGAACGCTGGCCTACGGGACTGAACGAGGAAGTGATGGAGATCCGTGCCCAAAACAAGGAACGGATACTGCACATACTGATCCAGAAGATTGAAAACAGAAAATCCGGTTCCACCCGTTTCCGGTTTGACGAAGGACTCAGTTATGACGAAAAATATCAGCTCGTCAGCCAATGGTGGAATGATTTTCGTTTTCACCTGTCGATGGCAGTAAAAAGCCCCACTGAACTGAATCGCTTTTTGGGGAATTCTCTTTCCAGCGAAACGATGTATTTGCTGTCGCGCGCACGCAAAAAGGGTATGCCTTTCTTCGCTACCCCCTACTACCTTTCACTGCTCGACATCACCGGTGACGGATATAATGACGATGCCATCCGCAGCTATATCCTCTATTCTCCCCGCTTGGTAGAGACATATGGCAACATTCGCGCCTGGGAACGGGAAGATATCGTAGAACCCGGAAAGCCGAATGCTGCCGGCTGGCTATTGCCGGACGGGCACAACATCCACCGCCGTTACCCGGAAGTGGCTATTTTGATACCAGACACGATGGGACGTGCCTGCGGCGGACTTTGTGCCTCCTGCCAACGTATGTACGACTTTCAAAGCGAACGTCTCAACTTCGAATTCGAAGCGTTGCGTCCCAAAGAGAGTTGGGACAAAAAATTACGCCGCCTGATGGGGTACTTTGAGGAAGACACCCAATTGCGTGACATACTGATTACCGGAGGGGATGCCCTGATGAGCCAAAACAAAACATTGCGAACGATACTGGAAGCCGTCTACCGAATGGCCGCCCGCAAGCGAAAAGCCAACCTCGAACGACCGGAAGGAGAAAAATATGCCGAATTGCAACGGGTACGTCTCGGCTCCCGCCTGCCAGCCTATCTGCCCATGCGCATCAATGACGAATTAGTAGAGATTCTCCGGGAGTTTAAAGAAAAAGCGTCTGCCATCGGAGTGAAGCAGTTCATCATCCAAACCCATTTCCAGACACCACTGGAAGTTACCCCCGAAGCACGGGATGCCATCAGCAAGATACTTTCTGCCGGCTGGCTGATTACAAACCAATTGGTCTATACCGTAGCAGCTTCCCGACGGGGGCATACGACCCGGTTGCGCCAAGTGCTCAATTCATTGGGAGTGGTGTGCTACTACACTTTCTCAGTAAAAGGTTTCAATGAAAACTATGCGGTGTTCACTCCCAACAGCCGTTCTCTGCAGGAACAACATGAAGAAAAGATATACGGACAACTCACCTCCGAGCAGGCTGCCGAGTTATATACCCTGCTCGAAAATGGAGAAGACACGGCTACCCGTATCCGCCGTTTTATGAGAAAGCACCACCTGCCATTCCTCGCTACCGACCGAAGCGTACTCAATCTGCCTGCCATTGGCAAAAGCATGACATTCAACCTGATAGGTATCACAGAAGACGGTAAGCGTATCCTTCGCTTCGATCATGACGGAACACGCCGCCACAGCCCCATTATCGATAAAATGGGACAGATCTATATCGTAGAAAATAAATCGCTCGCCGCTTATCTCCGGCAATTAGGAAAAATGGGAGAAGATCCGGAAGATTATGCCACTATCTGGACGTATACGGAAGGCAAAACGGAACCACGGTTCAGCTTATACGAATATCCGGAATTCGACTTCCGAATCACGGACAAGATGAGCAATCTGGAGATTGGATAATATACGATAATACTGCTTATGCATACCGGTGATCGTAAGCAGGGTACTTACCTCCGCTAAGCACCGTCCATACCGCCTGTATACACCGTGCTTAGCGCTCTTAAGTACCGTTCTGAGGAAAGCTTTGCACGGTGCACAAAAACCGGGGTGTTCCCTCACTCTATCCGCCCGTTTTCAACCACTTTTCACCAATTACGACCGGTATCCCACCAAAGTCTTGTTCCGGCATTATCTTCTCCTCCCAAAGCATCGACCAATGCACGGTATTGGCTTTCGTTTTCTGTGATCAACGAACCGGGAAAATTCAAGCGACGAATCATAGTCTCCGTATCGATACAACCGTTCTTGCTATTATTAAACCGCACCGGGAAAAGACGCGGATAGCCCGTACGACGCTGTTCGGCCCATGCTTCACAACCCTCGGGAAAGATAGCCAGCCACTTCTGAGTTATGATCTTCTCCAGTTTCACCTCGTCATCGGCCTCCTCTATCCAGCGTGGGGATACCAGACAACGGGCTTCTATATTATTCTCGGGATCATAGACATCTATAAAGTCAGAGGCTACTTTATCGCTGTTGAGATATTCATCCACTTGGGTAACATTGTGTTGCTGAAAAGAGACAGTTACCCCGTTCTCATAACAATCACTCTCCTCTTCCGAAGTCCAACCACGTAAAGCAGCTTCCGCACGGAGAAACCAGACTTCTGCCGCAGTCATCAGAACGGCATCCGTAGCCTGAGTGACAGTAAGCTTCGACAAGACATTGTAACGGTTGTGAGCAAAGCAAGTACCTTGACGAATCCCTCTGTATTCTTGTTTCAACTCATCAGCCGAACAGTGTGTAAAATAGGATTTCCTCCGGGGATCATCGTAACCATTCATGATAGATTCCATCGAAGCACTCATATACGTTTCTTTCCATATAAGGTTCAACTCGCCAAGCGGATTGCTATAACCGCCCTGAGTGGAGACAGCAGCCTGCTCATCAGGGGTTTCAAAAACACCGTACGAATTTTCGAATGCCTTCACAAATTCCATGCGCGCCTTATCAGGAGATATCACCGCCAAACGCATGGCAAGCCGCATTCGCAGAGAATTGGCAAACTTAATCCAGGAGGAATATTCGCCATCCAGCAAAATGTCGAAACGCGCAAATTCGGAAGCGTCCGGTTTCCGCTCTATATAATCGGCCAATGCCGTTACTGCCGTATCCAGTTCAAGAAAAAACTCATTGTATACTTTCTCCTGGCTATCCGGCAGATATTCCCCTTTAGGATCGGCAAAATTGGTGTACACAATCGGGCCGTAATAATCGGTCACACGGTGCATGACCGCCACCTTCAATATTTTCGTTATACCGAAAAAAGCCGGTTGCCCGGTACGGGTAAATTGTTCCGACTGGTAGATCTGAGGGAAAACATAAGCATACGTATGTCCCCACATCGCACTGTTCCAACCATCTTGCAGATTATAATCCGAGTTATGGCTACCCCCATTCAGTGGTTTGGCATCGTGCATATATCCGCTAAACATATCCGCGTTCAGATTTTGTATCAGTTGGAAAGGCCAGTTTTTCCCTTTACCGTAATCATAATTAAAATAAATGCCCTGCTGGATAATTCCCAAACGGATGCCATGATCGTTATTATCCACTTTCAGGTCTTCATCCGTAATGCCGGCCAAATCGGTATTGAACTCTCTAAAACCGGAAGTACAGGAAACAAAGAAACCGCCCAGCACTATAAATAAAAATACCATGTCCTTTTTCATCTATCCACCCTCCGTTTTAAAAGTCACACTTAATACTGAATCCCAAGCTACGCGTAGTGGGCATTCCATAAACATCGATCCCTTGATTGTCATTTCCGGTAGAGAGTACCAGATCCGGATCAAAAGGCGCTTTCTTATAGAAAAAGAAAAGATTGCGCCCCACAAAAGAGAGCTGTATTTCATGAAAGATCTTCATCTGTTGTATCCAGTTTGCCGGCAAGCGATAACTCAACGAAAGCTCCCGCAAACGAATATTCGTGGCATCATACATATAATATTCCGTCACACCGGCACGTCCGCCGACTACATTCTTATAAAACCTCTTCACATCCTCTATACGACGGCCTTCCAAAAGGACATATCCGGCATCCCGGGCATCGGCCGTGGCTTTGGATACCCCATACATATCCATATCCGCCTGTGTCTGCGAAAGAATATCTCCGCCATACCGCCAATCGATCAGACAGTAAAGACTGATTCCTTTATAAGAAAGAGTATGGCTCCACCCCATAGAGAAAACCGGATTGGCATTTCCCACTTTTACCGTATTCCCGTCACCCTCCACCCGCGGCAGGCCTTTGTTGTCTCCGTCGGTTTCATAAACGATATTTCCCTCTGCATCACGCACGAATGCCTTCCCGTAAATATCACCGATGGAACCACCTTCCACCAACTTCATGGCATAACTCGAGGAAAAGCTGGTAGGCCCGTACACAAACTCTTTCAATTTCTCATGCAATTCGATAATTTTATTCTTATTGGACGAAAAGTTCAATGTAGTTTTCCACATAAAATCCCTGTTCATCACCGGAGCAGCATCCAATGTCAACTCCCATCCTTCGTTCTGTATATTGCCGGCATTGACATAGCGGTATGCAAACCGATCACCGGAAAGAGCCGGCAACTTGAAGAACTGGTTACGGGTATTCGTGCGATAATAAGTGGCATTGATGCCTAAACGGCTTTGCAGAAAACGCCATTCCGTCCCCACTTCTACAGAATAAGTCATTTCCGGTCTCATCTCCTCAAAAGGAGCGGCATCATTTGCCTGTATTCCTCCACCGGCCACTACATGCGAAACAGAATTAGTGATAAACAAAGGAATATCATTCCCCACCTTACTGTATGCCCCACGCAATTTTCCAAAAGAGATCCATTCGGGTAAAGCCATCCATTTGTTGAAAATAAAAGAAGCACCGACCGAAGGATAAAAAAAGCCGCTCTTCTCATGTTTCGTAAAAGCAAGCGTCGAAGCCCAGTCATTACGGGCCGTCACGTCGATAAAGACGCTTTCCTTATATCCCAATTGTGCCGTGGCAAATACAGATTGCAGTTGTCTGTGTGCATCGATCCTCTGATCAAGCACAGCGGCACTGTTCATCAGAATATTGGCCAAAGTAAAGACATTGGGGTATTTCAATGAGGCCGTTTTTGAATCATAACGGGTGGAATTCACCACCTTATCATTGATGCTGCCACCGATAGCGGCATCCAACGAAAAATCATTCCATTGTTTCTTTACAGTGGCCATCACATCGCCATAAAGCAATACTTCCTGATAATCCATCTCAAGATACCGCCCGTTCACACCTGCCAAAGCCGGAGCGGTAGACGCATAAAACTTCTGCCGTAACTTATCACCTATATAATCCATATTACCGCGTGCCTGAATGTCCAGCCAATCGGTTACTTTCACCCGCGCCGATAAAGAGGCGATCACCCGTGCACGGGTATCCTTGCTCTGAATCCGGTTTACAATCCAGTAAGGATTCTGCTCGAAATCGTCAGAAGGCGCATGCCAGTTCTGCACATTCAACTTACGGTCTTCATCGTACACCTCAAAATTATCGCGATAATAAGAAAGGTCTTCACCACGCGGAAAACGATATAATCCCACAAGCGGATTCATATAAAATCCTCCCGGAACCGGTTTGTTTTCCACTACCTGCCGCATGATATTTACATTTCCATCGAGTTTCAAACGGCCGTTGAACAGTACGGAAGTCTCCCGCAAATTCAAATTATGCTTCGATAACCGGTTTTTATCTACAATACCCCGCCCGGTAGTATTGGCATAAGAAAAATAATTTTGCAGTTTCTCATTCCCATGACTCACAGAAAGGGAAGTAATAGAGGTAAAACCGGTACGAAAGAAATCATTCAGATGATCTTGTTCAGGCAATGCTTCCTGTGCTCCCCAACTATCCACACCATCACTAACGCCATAGCGATTCTGCATTTCGGGAAGACTGAAAGCCTTATCAATAGTCAGACTGGTAGAAAAAGAGATTTTATGTGCGCCCGTACTCCCCTTTTTGGTAGTTATCAGAATCACGCCATTGGCCGCTTGACTTCCATACAAAGCTGCTGCCGGTGCACCTTTCAATACAGTAATGCTCTCCACATCTTCCGGATTCAAGTTGGAAATGCCATCCCCCCCGTCACGATTGCCCGCATCAGCAGTCCCGCCAATAGCCGAATAGGCCTGTTCGGAAGTAGAATTCAGCATCGGCACTCCGTCTATCACATACAGTGGCTGATTATCACTGACCACCGAACGGATGCCACGAATACTGACCTTAGCCGAAGCCCCCGGACCGGAAGAGTTTTTACTTACCTGCATACCCGCCGCCTTTCCGGCCAAAGCGGTAATCATATTCGTCTCCTTTACCCGGTTCAGCTCATCACTCTTCAACTGCATGGCCGAATAAGACAAAGATGAAGCCTTCTTTTCAATGCCCAATGCAGTCACAATCACGTCATCAAGCATCACCGCATCTTCTTGCAATACGATCTTGAAATCCGTTTTTCCAGATACGGGAACCTCTACGCTTTCATATCCTAAAAAAGAGACCACCAAAGTAGCATCCGGATTTACGAGCAAAAGAAATTCACCGTTCACATTGGTCACTGTTCCTTCCGATTCTCCTTTTACCTTAATAGTAGCACCAACCAAAACATCACCTTTGGAGTCGTATACCGTCCCGCTTATCTTTTTTTTTGAAGAAAACTGATCATGATGGCCATCATGTTCTACATTAACGGCATAACCGACTGTTGTACAAACAGAAAAGAGGAATGTCAAAAAAAAACAGATAAGTATTCTCGCACTAATTAACATGTTCATTAATATCAATTTGTATATAGACAAATATACATAATAAAATCTAAAAAGAGGTTATCCCAATATCATTTTGATGAAAGAATTCGCCAAAACGCGTATTATCACTATTTTTGTTGCAAATAAAACGATGAAAATGGAAATAGAAATAGAGAATCATCCCTTGCAACCTTTTCTTCCGGTAAAAGCCCGGTTATTAATGCTTGGAAGTTTTCCACCGCAAAAAAAGCGGTGGTCTATGGATTTTTATTACCCAAATCTAAATAACGATATGTGGAGAATCACCGGAATCCTATTCTTTAACAACAAGGATTATTTCTTGAATGAATCGAAAAAAGCCTTTTGCAGAGAGCGCATCATCGACTTTCTTAATGAGAAAGGGATTGCACTTTTTGATACGGCTTCTGCCATACGCCGCCTGCAAGATAATGCTTCCGACAAATTCTTGGAAGTTGTGCAACCTACCGATATCCGCGCACTGCTCCTGCAACTTCCGGAATGCAAAGCGATCGTCACTACCGGCCAGAAAGCCACGGACACCCTCCGTACCCAATTCAGTATAGAAGAACCGAAAGTAGGTGATTTCTCCGAATTTTTATTCGAAAACCGCCCGATGCGTTTATACCGTATGCCATCTTCCTCACGTGCCTACCCTTTGGCACTGGACAAAAAAGCTGCCGCCTATCGCATCATGTATCAGGATTTACAAATGCTTTAATCAATTATATATAGGAAACCTATGAAACCGATCTTTTTGCAATACCCCGCATGCAGTACTTGCCAAAAGGCAAAAAAATGGCTGACAGAGAACAACATTGAGTATACCAACCGGCTCATTGTGGAAGATAATCCCACAATAGAAGAATTAAAAGCCTGGATTCCCCTTAGCGGATTGCCGGTAAGAAAGTTTTTCAATACCAGTGGATTGGTATATAAAGAGCTGAATCTCAAAGACAAGCTACCTACCATGAGCGAAGAAGAGCAAATCGCCTTATTGGCCACCAACGGTAAATTGGTGAAACGTCCGTTGGTAGTCACCAATAATTTTGTACTGGTAGGTTTCAAACCTGCCGAGTGGGAAAAGCTAAAATAGTTGAAAACTTCTTTGTAGAAGCGCTTGCAGATTCAAAAGTTTATTCTACCTTTGCACCCGCAAACACGGGAGTAGCTCAGTTGGTAGAGCACCGGTCTCCAAAACCGGGTGT